>OMBR01001066.1_pt1 | contig 11187 bp, 10 predicted proteins | sample 1674041 | NCBI WGS metagenome assembly OMBR01 (sample SAMEA103958138, study PRJEB25191) | human gut metagenome | biome: human-associated habitat [ENVO:00009003]; feature: intestine environment [ENVO:2100002]; material: feces | place: Germany | collected 2013/2015
TTGAAGCTGATAAAGGTAAACTCAACTATTACACAAGTTGAAATTATGAAAGAATTAGATTTGACTAGAAAGCAAGTGCAAAAGGATATGAAAGAGTTACAAGAGATGCACATAATTGCAAGAGAAGGCACAAACAGAAGAGGACGCTGGATTATCGTCAAAGAGAATAAATAGAATTTAAGTTTATTAGGGGGATAGTTTATATGCTTAATCTTTCGGAAGAACAACAAAAAGCACTGATGGAAACAGTAAATAAGCATATTCAGGAAGAAACAAAAAAGAGCCTAGATGCATTTGATAAAACCCTTGATAGAAAAGTCAGTTTGGTGTAAATAGTATAAAAACATTGGATTCCGTACAAAAAAGTTCCAAAATCAGGAATTTCTGTACGGAATTTCTTTTATTTGCGTACTTGGCGAAAATAAAGCATTTTTATAATACAAAATTACCTGCTTTTGTATTTTTTTTCGCCGATATTGGTGTTTTAAATACAAGAAAATCCGTAGGAATCTGCAAGGCACTTTTACATTAGCTTTTTACAGTCGTTGACAGTCACAGCCTTTTACCATAAAATGAACAGTAAGAATGTATGAAAAAGGAAGAGAAAAATGGGAAAATCTGAGAAACAGATGGATAAAGAGCAAGGGCGCAACCAGCGGATCATTGATACAGCGTTCCGGCTTTTTGTGGAAAAGAAAATCGAAGCGGTCAGTATGGATGAAGTCGCAAAGGAAGCCGGTGTGGGGCGTGCTACACTGTTCCGTTGCTATACCAATAAGACGGAGCTGGTCATTGCGGTCTGCGCATCGAAATGGAAAGCTTATCTGGACAAGCTGGATGAGGCAAGACCAATCTCTTCGATACACGATATTCCGGCCATCGGAAGATTTATCTTTACGCTGGACAGTTATATCGGCATGTATCAGAACCATAAGGATCTGCTGCAGTATAATGACAACTTCAACAATTATATAACACACCAGACGGTGCGGCAGGAGGAACTGGCGAATTTCCACGCATCCCTGAATTCCGTCAACACAAGACTTCATATGATGTATGCGAAGGCAAAAGAGGACAAGACCTTCCGCACGGATATTCCGGAGGAACAGTTCATGCGTGTGACGGTGCATACCATGATGGCAGCGTGTACCCATTACGCAGGTGGTTTTATCTGGGGAGCAACGGACAACAAGGATTATACAGGTGATCTGCTGCTTTTAAAGGAAATGATCCTGAATTATGCCCGGAATGACGCCAATCTCTAATTTTCAGGTATACTGATCCCGACAGCCGGTGGAACAGATGACTGATTGACATTGCAATTTCAGAAAATCTGTGATATAGTAGCCACAATTGAATATGGAGTATTCAGGTGCCGGAGCAGCCACGTAAGTAGCTGGCTCCGGTGAAAAGGGAAGCAGGTGTAAGTCCTGCACGAACTCGTCACCGTAATTAGGGAGCTGAAGCCGATAGATCACTGGGAGACCGGGAAGATGGCGGATGCAATGATCTTCAAGCCGGGAGACCTGCCTGAATGCTGTACAGAAACATTTGTTTCAAAGCCACGAGTAACTGGTTGTACGTGTGGAATGCAGAAGGGACAGAATCTTTTTTGCATTCGTTTCTTATGTGTACAAACCCTTTACCTGAAATAGGAAAAGGGTTTTATTTTTGGTGCTGAATAGCTATAAAACATGTTTCTGACTTACATATTTAAGAATACCGGGGCAAGCCCCAAAATCAAAAGAGACAGAAAACCTGTCAGAGGAGGAAACATGAAAAGAAGAATCGTAGCAGTAGTACTGGCAACCGTACTGGGCGCTGTATGCATCACCGGATGCGGCAATACCCAGGAGACCGTAGAGAGCACTGCACAGGTAAGCACTGAGGCTCAGACCACCCAGGCAGCGGAAACAGCAGCTACCGAAAGCACCGAAGATGCAGATCAGGCAGCAGCCGATGAAGTAGCAGCAATGATCGATGCCATCTATGTGCAGGAGAGAACTGAGAATACCGATAAGCAGTGTGCAGATGCCAAGGCAGCATGGGATGCACTGACCGACGCACAGAAGGAACTGGTAGAGGGAGAAAATGCAGATCCCGATTATTTCGGCAGAGATACCGGAGATGCTTCCAAGGATGATCCCCGTAATCAGGATGAGATCGGTGAGAACGAGATTCTGGTAGTAAGCTTCGGCACTTCCTTTAACGACAGCCGTGTGGCTGATATCAAGGGTATCGAGGATGCGATCGCAGCAGCCAATCCCGACTGGTCTGTAAGAAGAGCATTTACCGCACAGATCATCATCAACCATATACAGGCAAGAGATGATGAGCATATCGACAACATGGATCAGGCATTGGACCGCGCTGTGGCAAACGGTGTTAAGAACCTGGTAGTACAGCCTACCCATCTGATGCATGGCGCAGAGTATGACGAGCTGATGGAAGCTGTAGAAGCGTATAAGGATCAGTTTGCATCTGTAAAAGTTGCTGAGCCCCTGTTAGGTGAGGTAGGCTCTGATGCTGCCGTAGTAAATGATGACAAGAAGGCTGTTGCAGAAGATCTGACCGCAGAAGCAGTAAAGACTGCAGGCTATGACAGTTTGGACGCTGCTAAGGAAGACGGTGTGGCATTCGTATTCATGGGTCATGGAACCTCCCACACTGCAAAGGTATCTTACAGCCAGATGCAGACACAGATGAATGAACTGGGATATGAAAATGTATTTATCGGAACCGTAGAAGGTGAGCCGGAAGAGACCGCCTGTGAAGAAGTCATCAAGGCTGTTGCAGAAGCAGGTTACACCAAAGTGGTTCTTCGTCCCCTGATGGTAGTAGCAGGTGATCATGCCAACAATGATATGGCAGGCGAGGATGAGGATTCCTGGTTAAGCCAGTTCAACGCTTCCGGAAAGTTCGACAGCGTGGATACCCAGATCGCAGGTCTTGGCGGGATCAAGGCTATCCAGGATCTGTATGTGGCACATACCGCAGCAGCAATGGCTGAGAAATAAATAAGAATTAAAATAGGAATTAAAATCAGGAATAAAATAAGGATTAGAATGAGTAATGAAAGCAAAGACAGTAATGAATAAAATCATAATCGTGGGCGGACTGAGTGCCTGTCTGCTGCTTGGGGGCTGTGGTGCCGGTCAGGCAGCGGATGCGACATCTGCAGAAAGCACGGTTACCACACAGGAAAGCACCGCAGCGCAGGCAGAAAGCGCAGAAGCTATAGCGGGAACAACAGAAGCAGCGGCTACAGAGACTGCACAGAGCGAAGCACAGCTTCCTGACGGTGTCTACACTGCTGAATTTTCCACGGACAGCTCCATGTTTCATGTCAGTGAAGCCTGCGATGGCAAGGGAACCCTGACGGTAAAAGATGGCGTTATGACCATCCACATTTCCTTAGGTTCCAAGAAAATCCTGAATCTTTATCCGGGTCTGGCAGAAGATGCGGCGAAGGAAGGTGCGGTACTGCTGGAGCCCACCACGGATACCGTGACTTACAGCGACGGCATGACGGAAGAAGTCTACGGCTTCGATGTTCCCGTACCTGCGATCGGAGAGGAATTCGATCTGGCACTGATCGGTACCAAGGGAAAATGGTATGACCATAAAGTCGTAGTATCTGATCCGGTGACAGAGGACAGTGAGGGTGGCGTAGCCCCTTTTGATCTGAGTACTGTAGAAGACGGCAGCTACACCATCGAACTGACCATGGAGGGAGGAAGCGGCAGAGCCAGCATCCAGTCCCCCACACAGATCACGGTAGCTGACGGAGCGGCAACGGCGATTCTGGAATGGAGCAGCCCGAACTATGATTATATGCTGGTAAACGGTGAAAAATATCTGCCGGTAAATACGGAAGGCAATTCCGTATTTGAAGTGCCGGTGGAAGCACTGGATGCACCCCTTACCATGATCGGTGATACCGTGGCAATGAGCACACCTCATGAAGTGGAATACACCGTAACCTTCCACTCTGAGACACTTGAGAGTGCAGAGAGCGGCAAGTAATACATATGATGCCAGGGTCAAAAGGTCTAAGCCCACATGAGCTTGCTCATAGGTGGGTGAAAGACCTTAGGACCCGCCCCGATATGAGCATAAAAGTGGGATGATAATCCCACGATATGCGAATATTGGGTAGGGTGCTATGTGCCAGTGGCACATGTTTAGCACGAACCGAAGCGGAGCGGAGACGTGGGAGTGCGTAGCACGGAGCAATCCGCAGGCACAAATATTGCAGGCTATGAAAGGCATGAAAACTTTGAGGTCAGGAAGAAATAGAAGAAAATGGATCTATGTTCTGCTTCTTATGGGACTGCTGGGGCTAAGTGGCTGCGGCAGTCCTTCTTCTGCTTCTATGGATACATCGGCGGAAGCAACATCGGAGATTACCCAGGCAGCAGAGACCACGCAGGAAGAACGGACAAAATTAGTAAAAACAGGCAGCATGGAGCTGCAATATGCGGAAAATTTTACAGTGGACTATTACGAAGATGGTTATAAGATGCTGACAACTGTTCCCGACAGTCAGCGGTATCTGTTAGTGCCGGAGGGACAGCCGGTACCACAGGGACTGGATGAGGACGTCAGTATCTTGCAGGAACCACTTCAAAATATATATCTGGTGGCATCCGGCGCGATGGACATGTTCGCCTCGCTGGACGCTGTGGATCAGATCCGGTTCTCCGGGCAGAAGCAGGAGAACTGGTACATTCAGACAGCAAAGGATGCCATGGCGGCAGGGGATATGATCTATGCCGGAAAATACAGTAAACCGGATTATGAATTACTGGTGTCTGAAGGGTGTGATCTGGCGATCGAGAACCGGATGATCACGCATTCGCCGGAGGTGGTGGAAATGCTGGAAAGCTTTGACATTCCGGTGATGATCGAATATTCCAGCTATGAACATCATCCTTTGGGAAAAGTGGAATGGGTCAAATTTTTCGGAGCTCTGACCGGAAAGGAAGCGAAGGCGGAAGAAGCCTTTGCGGAGCAGACAGAAATTCTGGAAGAGGTAGAAAGCGGGGAAAAAACAGGGAAGACCATAGCATTTTTCTATGTCACTTCCAACGGACTGATCCAGGTACGGCAGAGCACGGATTATATTCCGAAGCTGATCGAACTGGCAGGGGGAAGGTATATTTTTGAGAATCTGGAAGACAGCGGAAGCGGACGCTCCACGCTGAATATGCAGGTCGAAGATTTTTATGCCGGAGCGAAAGACGCAGACATCCTGATCTACAACAGCTCGATTGACGGTGGCGTGACCACGGTGGATGAACTGATCGGCAAATGCAATATTCTAAAAGACTTCAAGGCGGTACAGGAGGGGCAGGTCTATTGCACCACCAACGATATGTACCAGCAGTCCATGGCAATCGGGTATTTATTGCAGGATATGCATACGGTGTTGACGGACGATGATACCGCTAAGCTGCGTTATCTGTTTCTCTTACAGTAAGATGGAAGACCTAGAAACACAGCGTAAGCATAAGAGCGTTGGAATGAGATTAGAATACGATTGGAATACGAATAGGAAAAGAAGGAGAAAAACATGCAGCAGCGCAGAAAAATCAGATATCTCATAGCGTTTGTTCTATTGACGGCAGGCATTCTCGTGCTGCTGCTTTGCAATATAGGGATCGGAACGGTGAAGATCCCGTTGACAGAAATACTGACTACGGGAAGAACCAAAGAAGGCATGAATGCGAGGATTCTGTGGGAGATCCGTCTTCCCAGGACACTGGCGGCGGGGATCCTGGGCGGAGCGCTGGCACTTGCCGGGTATCTGCTTCAGACCTTTTTCCACAACCCCATAGCCGGACCCTTCGTCTTAGGAATTTCTTCCGGAGCGAAAATGGTAGTGGCACTGGTGATGGTATTTTTGCTGGGGAATACGATCCGGGTCAGCTCCGGACTGTTGATCCTGGCGGCATTTTTAGGAGCTATGTTGTCCATGGGATTCGTACTTCTCATGGCAAGAAAGGTAGACAGCATGTCCATGCTGGTGGTCAGCGGCGTGATGATCGGTTACATCTGTTCTGCCATTACGGAACTGGTGGTGACTTTTGCGGAGGATGCGGATATCGTGAATCTCCACAACTGGTCGAGAGGAAGCTTTTCCGGAATGACCTGGGACAATGTGAAAGTGATGAGTATCGTGGTGGCAGTGACTTTCCTTATGGTGATCCTGTTAGCAAAGCCGCTGGAAGCCTACCAGCTGGGTGAGACGTATGCACAGAATCTGGGAGTGAACATCCGGACATTGCGGATCCTGCTGGTGGTGTTGTCCAGCGTACTTTCGGCATGCATCGTGGCATTTGCCGGACCCATCTCTTTTGTGGGGATCGCCGTGCCGCAGCTGATCCGGAAATTATTCGGCACCACAAAACCGTTACTCATGATACCGGCATGTTTCTTAGGAGGTAGTGTGTTCTGCCTGTTCTGTGATCTGTTGGCAAGAACCTGGATGGCACCCACAGAGCTTGGTATCAGCACAGTGACGGCAATCTTCGGAGCACCGGTGGTATTGTGGATCATGGTATCCAAAAGCAGACGGGAGCGTGGATAACTTACCTATGAAGACGCAGAAGCCTTATTATATTACAACGGAAAAAATAAGCGTGGGCTATGACGGAAAGCCTCTGATCGAAGAAGTGGAGATCGCACTCAGAAAAGGAGAGATCCTGACGTTACTGGGACCTAACGGTGCCGGAAAATCCACGATCTTAAAAAGTATTGCGAGACAGCTGTCCCTGATCGCGGGAACGGTGCGGCTGGACGGAGAAGATATGAAGTCGCTCACCGGGGCAGAACTGTCAAAAAAAATGGCAGTGGTAATGACAAAACGCCTGCGGGGGGAACTGATGACCTGCGAGGATGTGGTGGCCACCGGAAGATACCCCTACACAGGGCGTTTCGGCGTGCTGCGGGCAGAAGATCATGCAGCGGTGCAAAACGCCATGGAACTGGTGCAGGTGGCAGAGATTGGGGATTCTTTGTTTGACCGGATCAGTGACGGACAGAGACAGCGGGTGATGTTAGCCAGAGCCATTTGTCAGGAGCCGGAGATATTGATCCTGGACGAGCCGACTTCCTACCTGGATGTGCGGCATAAACTGGAATTTTTATCGATCCTGCAAAAACTTTGCAGGGAGAGAGAACTTACGGTGATCCTGTCCTTGCATGAGTTGGAACTGGCGGAGAAGATCTCCGATAGAATCCTGTGTGTGAACGGCAGGGCGGTGGACCGGATCGGAACGCCGGAGGAAGTCATGACAGCCGGCTATATCACCGAACTCTATGGCATCCGGATGGGAAGCTATGATGAGGGCAGCAGTGATATGGAGCTGGCGGCGCCGGAAGGAACACCGCAGGTCTTCGTGATCGCCGGAGCCGGAAGCGGACGGAAAATTTACCGGCGTCTGCAGAGAGCGGGAATCCCCTTTGTCACCGGGATCCTGTATGAAAATGACCTGGATTATCCCGTGGCGAAGGCTCTGGCGGCGGAGGTGATCGCAGAGCATCCTTTTGAGCCGGTGGCACAGGAAAAAATACAGGCAGCGAAGAAACAGTTGGAAAAGTGTAACCGCGTTATCTGCTGTCGGGAGAATTTCGGTAGTCTGGAGACTTATCAGAGAGAGCTTTTAGAGTATGCAGAACAGCTGGGGAAGCGGATAGAAAAGTCAGAAAGCCCGGAGCAACAGCGTGGGTGTTAGAAAACAGAGAAACGAAATTCCCGGGATGTCGGTGGCATCTGTGGGATGGAGAAAACGATGGCAAAAGTTATTATGATACAGGGCACCATGTCCGGTGCCGGGAAAAGTCTCCTGGTGGCGGGCCTATGCCGGATCTTCCGGCAGGACGGTTATCGGGTCGCCCCTTTTAAATCACAGAATATGGCACTCAATTCCTATATCACGAAAGAAGGACTGGAAATGGGCAGGGCACAGGTCATGCAGGCGGAAGCGGCAGGGATCGAACCGCTGGTGTGCATGAACCCTATTTTATTAAAGCCCACCAGCCATACCGGATCCCAGGTCATCGTGAACGGGGAGGTACGGGGAAATCTGTCCGCCAGAGACTATTTTGCCCACAAGACGGAACTGATCCCGGATATCAAGGCAGCCTTCCGCAAGCTGGAAACTTATGCGGATATTATTGTCATCGAGGGCGCCGGAAGTCCGGCGGAGATCAACCTGAAACAGAATGACATCGTAAATATGGGAATGGCGGCAATGGTGGATGCACCGGTACTTCTGGTGGGAGACATTGACAGAGGCGGCGTGTTCGCACAGCTTTTGGGAACCCTGATGCTGCTGACCGAAGAGGAGCGGGAGCGGGTAAAGGGATTGATCATCAACAAATTCCGTGGAGACAGCACAATTTTAGATCCCGGCATTCAGATGTTAACAGAACGGGGACAGGTGCCGGTGCTGGGGACTGTACCTTATATGGAACTTACGCTGGAAGATGAGGACAGTCTGACGGACCGTTTCGATGCAAAACATGTGGGGAAGATCGATCTGGCTGTGATCCACTATCCCAGAATTTCAAATTTTACGGATTTTGATGTGTTTGAACAGATGCCGGAGGTCAGTGTCCGGTATGTGACAAATGTGAGAGAGCTGGGAAAGCCGGATCTGATATTTCTCCCCGGCAGTAAAAATACCATGGGAGATCTGAAATGGATGCGGCAGAACGGACTGGAGGCAGCGGTAAAACGTGCTGCGGGAAAAGTTCCCATTTTCGGGATTTGCGGAGGCTATCAGATGTTAGGCTGTGAGATCGCGGATCCGGACAGTGTAGAGGAAGGCGGACAGATCCGCGGCATGGAACTGCTTCCGGTACGGACAGTGCTGCAGAAGGAGAAACATCGCTGCCAGACAGATGGAACTCTGGATGCGGTGGAGGGTATTTTCTCCGGACTTACAAGATGCGAGTTCACGGGGTATGAGATCCATATGGGACAGACGGTGTATTGTGGGGAAGATGGCAGTGTTGCAGGTACCGTGGACAAGGCAGCCAGACCGGCAAACGGTGCAGAAAATGTAGTCAGTGACTCCACCGGCAGAATCTACGGTTCCTATATTCACGGTCTGTTCGACAAGGGGGAGATCGCCGGGCGTATGATACAGACCCTGGCCGGGGAAAAAGGCATCTCTCTGGAGGACGGCGTCTGGGAGGATTACCGCATCATTAAAGAAAGACAATACGATAAGCTGGCAGATACCCTGCGGGAATATCTGCGTATGGAGGAAATCTATGGAATGCTCAGAGAAGCCAATATTTCATAACTACACCGGACAGGAATTGGCGCAGATCCGGATCACGCCGCCGGACGAAGCGGTGAGAAAGCTTGTGAAAAAGCATTGGGACACTCTGGCAAAGCCGCTGGACGGCATGGGCAGCTTTGAAACCATCACAGCACAGATCGGAGCCATCTTAGGGACGGATGTGATCGATATTCGTAAAAAGGGTGTGCTGATCTTCTGCGCAGACAACGGAATCGTGGAGGAAGGCGTGAGCCAGACGGGGCAGGAGGTCACGTTGGCGGTGGCAAAGTCCATGGCACGGAAAGGATCCTCCGTCTGCAGGATGGCACAGAGCATCGGTGCCGAGACCATTCCCGTGGACATCGGGATAAATAGTGAGGAATCCATCCCCGGAGTATGGAACTGCAAAGTGTGCTTCGGAACAAGAAATTTCTTAAAAGAACCGGCTATGACGGAAGAAGAGACCGTCCGTGCCATTGCCACAGGAACCAGACTGGTACGGGAGTGTAAGGAAAAAGGATACGGTATCCTTGCCACCGGGGAAATGGGAATCGGCAACACCACCACCAGCAGTGCAGTGACAGCCGCCCTATTACAGTGTGGGGCAGAGGAAGTCACCGGCAGAGGCGCGGGACTGACAGATCAGGGACTGGCTCGGAAGCAACAGGTGGTGCGCACCGCCTTGGAAACCTATGATCTGTGGCATGCGGATGCCTTCACGGTATTGCAGACAGTCGGAGGACTGGATATTGCCGGACTGACCGGTATGTGCATCGGCGGAGCTTTGTGGCATGTGCCTATCGTGCTGGATGGCGTGATCAGCATGGCAGCGGCCTTGGTGGCGGAGCGGCTGTTCCCCGGTGTGCGGGAATATCTGATCCCTTCCCATCTCGGGAAAGAACCGGCGGCAGTGAAGCTGGCAGATGCTTTGCAGCTGTCTCCGGTGATCCATGCGGGAATGGCACTGGGAGAAGGAACCGGAGCCGTTATGATGCTCACGCTGCTGGATATGGCAATGAGCATTTATGGACAGAGCGCTACCTTCTCAGAAATCAAAGTAGAACAATATAGACGTTAACAGTTCAGCCATGAACATATCCGGGCGCAAAAATCATGCTTGCATGATTTTGTGAGCGAATGGCGTAGGCTGAACATCCAGATGAACGGAGAAGCAACATGATGATATTGATCCTGGGGGGCAGCGGCAGCGGGAAATCCGCTTATGCGGAAGATTATCTGCTGCGGACTGCCGGTGATAAGAAAAAATATTATATTGCTACTATGCAGATCTGGGATGAGGAAATGCAGGCCAAAGTGGCCAGGCATCACAGAATGCGGCAGGGAAAAGGTTTCACTACCATCGAACAGCCTACTGAACTGGAGCAGGCTGCCTCCCAAATGGAGCCGGAGGCGGCAGTATTGCTGGAATGTATGTCGAATCTTGCGGCCAACGAAATGTTTTCCAGGGAGCAGCCTGTGGATCGTGAGACAGTGATCGCAAAAATTCTGCAAGGCATTGAAGTCTTAAGAAAACAGGCGGATCCGCTGGTTATCGTGACCAATAATGTATTCGAAGACGGCATTGCCTATGACAGTGCTACTATAGAATATATTGAGGCGCTGGGAAGGGTAAACGAGAGGCTGGCCGCAGAGGCAGACGAGGTCGTGGAAGTCGTGGCGGGGATCCCACAGCGGATCAAGGTGTACCCGATCAGCATAGAAAGGAAACAGGCATGCGTATTATCAAATCTTTTTTCATAGCGTTTTCCATGTATTCCAAGATTCCGATGCCGCAGTTTGAGTGGAAGGATGAGGATATGCGGTACGCACTCTGCTTTTTCCCCTGGGTGGGAGCGGTGATCGGTGTCCTGTGGTATCTGTGGAAATGGAT
>OMBR01001074.1_pt1 | contig 11122 bp, 9 predicted proteins | sample 1674041 | NCBI WGS metagenome assembly OMBR01 (sample SAMEA103958138, study PRJEB25191) | human gut metagenome | biome: human-associated habitat [ENVO:00009003]; feature: intestine environment [ENVO:2100002]; material: feces | place: Germany | collected 2013/2015
CTGTCAAAAAATTAACAATTCTCTTGAAAATTTGTCACTGACCATCTATAATTTATCCTAGCGGAATTTGTTATATTTTTACATTATTCACTATGTACCATGTCAAAAGATGTGGTAACAAACTTTATAGATGGAGGGCAAAAAGGATGAATAGTAGTAATGATAGCTTGGCAATGCAGCGTATTACCAAGTTAGTCGATGAGAACAGTTTCATGGAAATCGGTTCTCTCGTAACCGCAAGAAATACAGACTTTAATCTTGCAGACACAGATACACCGTCCGATGGTGTAATTACCGGACATGGTCTGGTGGATGGCAATCTGGTATTTGTATACAGCCAGAATGCAGCTGTATTAAACGGTACTATCGGAGAGATGCATGCAAAGAAGATTGCAGCCGTATATGACATGGCAATGAAAATGGGAGCACCGGTGATCGGATTTATCGATTGCGCCGGAATGCGTTTACAGGAATCTGTGGATGCGTTAAACGGATTTGGTGAGATCTACGCAAAGGAGGTTGCAGCATCCGGCGTTGTTCCGCAGATTTCCGCTATTTTCGGAAGCTGTGGCGGTGGACTTGCAGTAGTTCCTGCATTATCTGATTTCGCATTTATGGAGAGCAAAGGAAAAATGTTCATCAATTCCCCGAATGCGATCGAGGGTAACCGTATTGAAAAATGCGATACTTCTTCCGCAGAGTTCCAGAGTGAGAAAAACGGTTGTATCGATGCTGTTGGAACAGAGGATGAGATCATTGCAGAGATCCGCGAGTTAGTAAGCGTCCTTCCTTTAAATAATGAAGGAGATGTATACACATCTGAGTGTCAGGATGATTTAAACCGTGCATGTGAGAACATGGCAGCCATGAAAGGCGATCCAAGATATTTATTAAGTGAGATCTCAGACGGACATGTATTCTTTGAAACAAAGAAAAACTATGCAAAAGATATGGTAACCGGATTTATCCAGTTAAACGGAATGACAGTCGGCGCTGTTGCAAACTGCTCAGAAGTTTACGATGAAGAGGGCAAAAAAGCAGAGGAGTTCTCCGGAGCTCTGACAGCAAGAGGATGCAACAAGGCAGCAGAGTTCGTTAACTTCTGTGATGCGTTCGAGATCCCGGTATTGTCTTTAACAAACGTAAAAGGTTATGCAGCTACTGTCTGTGCAGAAAAAGGACTTGCAAAAGCACTTGCACGCATGACAATGGCATTCGCTGATGCAACCTGCCCGAAAGTAAACCTGATCACCGGAAATGCAATCGGAAGCGCTTATGTGACAATGAACTCCAAAGCAATCGGAGCAGACTTTACATATGCATGGGAAGATGCAAAGATCGGTATGATGGATGGCGAGCTTGCAGCAAAGATCATGTACGCAGATGCATCTGCAGATGAACTCGCAGCAAAAGCAAAAGAATATGATGCATTACAGTCAAGTGTTATGACTGCAGCAAGACGTGGTTATGTAGATCTTATTTTAGATCCGGCAGACACCAGAAAATACCTTGTAGATGCATTTGAATTATTATACACAAAATGTGCAGGTGTACCGGACAAGAAACATGGAACAAAATAGAAAGGTGAAGTTATGAAGAAAAAATTATCTCTTATGCTTTGTCTTTGCTTTATGGTTCTGGCAATGACAGCATGTGGAACGGATCCTAAGAGCGTTGATTATTTTGGTATGAGTTATTCTGATATCCAGGATAACATGGAGCAGACAGTATCTGCGCTTGTTTCGTTTTCAGATGAAGATATACAGAGTGGTGCAGAATATTATGACTCAAACGGAATGGATGCATTTGCCCACTTACTGACATCCTGGGGTGAAACAGTTTCAGATCTGGGTTCCTATCAGGGACTTGGAGATCTTACTGTGACAAAAGCACAGAAGACTGTGACTGCAGACCAGGTTTTACATTTCTCAGACAGAGATGTAGTTGTTTCTTATGTATATGAATACAATTACGAGACAGAAGCACCGGAACTTACAGATGCAAGTGCAGATCTTGTGTATTCACTTGGCGAGAAAATGGGAAAAGCCGGTATGAATACATTGATGGGAATGGGAACCGTATTTGTAGTTCTTATCCTGATCAGTCTGATCATCAGCTGCTTTAAAGTGATTCCGTATTTACAGAACAAAAAAGCAAATGCTGGTGCGAAGAAAGATGTGGCAGATCCGGTTGTAGAACAGATCGAGCAGCGTGAGGAGACATCCCAGCTTACTGATGATTTAGAACTGGTTGCAGTTATTTCTGCAGCAATCGCAGCGGCAGAAGGAACATCAGCAGATGGATTCGTAGTACGTTCTATCCATAGAAGATAGGCGAAGCAGACAAGTTATAATAAATATATGTCGTAAAAAAGTAATGATCACAGGAGGATGATTCAATGAAAAGCTATACAATTACCGTAAATGGAAATGTTTATGATGTTACTGTAGAAGAGAATGGTGCTGTAAGTGCACCGGCAGCAGCACCGAGACGTGCAGCAGCTCCGGCTCCGGCAGCAGCTCCGAAGGCAGCAGCACCGGCAGGTGGCGCAGGTAACGTAAAGATCGAAGCAGGTGCAGCAGGAAAAGTATTTAAGATCGAGTCTTCTGTTGGCGCATCTGTAAAGAAAGGTGACACAATCTTAGTTCTTGAAATCATGAAAATGGAGACACCGGTTGTTGCTACCGAAGATGGTACAGTAGCAAGCATCAACGTAAGTGTTGGTGACATGGTAGAAGCAGGTGCATTACTGGCAACCTTAAACTGATCCGGATTGTCCGGCCCTGATTACTGACACAGGAGGTCAACGAAATGTCTTATATTACGACTACGATGGACAACCTGATTCATCAGACTGCATTTTTCAATATGACATGGGGAAATGTAGTGATGATTCTGGTGGCATGCGTGTTCCTTTACCTGGCAATCGCCAAGGAATTCGAGCCGCTGCTGCTTGTCCCGATTGCATTTGGCATGCTGCTTGTAAATATCTACCCGGATATTTTTGCAGAACCGGAAATGATGAGCAATGGTGTCGGTGGTTTATTCCATTATTTTTATACCTTAGATGAATGGTCAATCCTGCCATCCCTTATTTTCCTTGGCGTTGGTGCGATGACCGATTTTGGACCTCTGATCGCAAACCCGATCAGCTTCCTTTTAGGAGCAGCAGCACAGTTTGGTATTTTCGGCGCATATTTCCTTGCAATCCTGATGGGATTCAATGATAAAGCAGCAGCAGCCGTTTCTATCATCGGTGGTGCAGATGGTCCTACTTCCATTTTCCTTGCTGGAAAACTTGGACAGTCCGGCCTTATGGGACCGATCGCTGTAGCAGCATATTCTTACATGGCACTGGTGCCGATCATTCAGCCGCCAATTATGAAGTTATTTACAACGAAAAAAGAACGTGCGATCAAGATGCAGAACTTACGTCCGGTATCCAAACTTGAGAAAATCTTATTCCCAATCGTGGTAACCGTTGTTGTATGTCTGATCCTTCCGACAACAGCCCCGCTCGTTGGTATGTTAATGCTCGGTAACCTGTTCCGTGAGTGTGGTGTGGTTCGTCAGTTATCTGAGACAGCATCTAATGCATTGATGTATATCGTAGTTATCTTACTTGGTACATCCGTTGGTGCATCCACAAGTGCAGAGGCTTTCTTAAATGCAACAACTTTAAAGATCGTTGCACTTGGACTGATTGCATTTATGTTTGGTACAGCAGCCGGAGTATTGTTCGGTAAATTACTTTGCTTCATTACAAAAGGCAAGATCAACCCACTCATCGGTTCTGCCGGTGTATCCGCAGTTCCTATGGCTGCGCGTGTATCACAGAAAGTTGGTGCAGAGGAAGATCCTACGAACTTTTTACTTATGCATGCAATGGGACCAAACGTTGCCGGCGTTATCGGTACAGCAGTAGCAGCTGGTGTATTTATGGCAATTTTTGGAATTTAATCACACAGCAGAACAAAAACAGGTTCGCTGTATAAGGAGGAAAAAATGGCTGAAGTTGTTAAAAAACCTTTAAAAATAACAGAGACAGTATTGCGTGATGCGCATCAGTCTCTGATTGCAACAAGAATGACAACAGAGCAGATGCTTCCAATCGTAGACAAGATGGACAAGGTTGGATACTATGCTGTTGAGTGCTGGGGAGGCGCTACTTTCGATGCATCCCTTCGTTTCTTAAAAGAAGATCCATGGGATCGTCTTCGTAAATTAAGAGACGGATTCAAAAATACAAAATTACAGATGTTATTCCGTGGACAGAATATCTTAGGATATCGTCCATATGCTGATGACGTGGTAGAGTACTTCGTACAGAAATCTATCGCAAACGGTATTGATATCATCCGTATTTTTGACTGTCTGAACGATCTTCGTAACCTTCAGACAGCAGTAAGCGCATGTAACAAAGAAAAAGGACATGCACAGGTTGCTTTATCTTACACACTCGGTGATGCTTATACTTTAGATTACTGGACAGATATGGCAAAAAGAGTAGAGGATATGGGCGCTGATTCTGTATGTATCAAAGATATGGCAGGACTTTTAGTTCCACAGAAAGCGGACGAGTTAGTACGTGCGATCAAAGAAGTAATCGATATCCCGTTAGAGTTACATACACACTATACATCAGGTGTTGCTTCCATGACATACATGAAAGCAGTAGAGGCAGGATGTGATATCATCGATACTGCAATGTCTCCGTTCGCACTTGGAACATCCCAGCCGGCTACTGAAGTTATGGTAGAGGCATTCAAGGGAACCGAGTTTGATACAGGTTTAGACCAGAACAAACTTGCTGAGATCGCTGATTACTTCCGTCCGATGAGAGAGGAAGCATTAGAGAGTGGTCTGATGAACCCGAAAGTATTAGGTGTAAACATCAAGACTTTATTATATCAGGTACCGGGTGGTATGTTATCCAACCTGATCTCCCAGTTAAAAGAGCAGGGGAAAGAGGACAAATACGAGGAAGTACTTGCAGAAGTACCGCGTGTTCGTAAAGATCTTGGTGAGCCGCCGCTTGTTACACCTTCCTCACAGATCGTTGGTACACAGGCTGTATTCAACGTATTAATGGGTGAGCGTTACAAAGTAGCGACCAAAGAGACGAAAGATGTTCTCCTTGGAAAATACGGTCAGACTGTAAAACCGTTCAATCCGGAAGTTGTTGACAAAGTATTAGGCGATGAGAAGAAGAATGCAATTACCTGTCGTCCGGCAGATCTGTTAGAGCCAGAGCTTGACAAGATTGAAGCTGAGATGAAACAGTGGAAACAGCAGGATGAAGATGTATTATCTTACGCATTGTTCCCACAGGTTGCAACTGAGTTCTTCAAATACCGTGAAGCACAGCAGAAAAAAGTAGATGCAACAATTGCAGATACAAAGAATGGTGCATATCCGGTATAATTAGAATATGATTGATGAAATGCCACGGCAGTATTTTAGGATGCTGCTGTGGCATTTTTTGTTTTGCTGAAATATTGCTTTTTACAAAGAAAAGAATTAGAATCATCCTATAAATGATAAAGGATATAAGAAAATGGAAAATTTTGAACGGAAAACGTCGCCGAAAAATGGCATAGATACAGAAAACTGGTTTATAGAAAGTTATCGCAGATATAAAGGTCATCCGATACGGATTCTGATAGCACTGTACAAAGGAAATTATCATAAATTTGTTATGGCAGTTATCTGTTTTTTTATAAAGCATGCATGTGTGTGGGTACTTCCAATCATAACTGCAAATATCATCAATGATGTGACACAGAAGAATCCTGATACCGTGAGAAATATCTGGATCAGTGCAGCCCTTGAGATTGGTTTGATCGCACTTAATATACCAATGAATTATCTGTATACATCATATAAAAGCCTTGCAACACGTTACGCAGAAACAGGACTTCGTAAGGCATTGATCCGGAAACTTCAGCAGTTGTCGATCGCCTACCATGTGGAGACACAGTCTGGAAGGCTGCAGTCTAAGATTATGCGTGATGTGGAGGCGGTGGAGACACTTTCCACACAGATGTTCTTAAGCATTTTAAATATTGCACTGAATATCGGGGTTGCGCTGGTGGTCACAGCATCAAAAAGTAAGATCGTTTTTGTATTTTTTCTGTTGACAACTCCGGTTGCGGCAATCACGATGGTTTCGTTCCGCTCGGTCATGAAAAAAAGAAATACGGAATTTCGAAAAGAAATGGAAGAAACATCTGCGCGTGTGATGGAAATGGTGGAACTTGTCCCGGTGACAAGGGCACACGCATTGGAGGACGAAGAAGTACATAAGATGAGCGGACAGCTTTTTACAGTGGCGGAAAAGGGATATAAACTGGATCTGGTACAGGCATTATTTGGTTCAGTCGGATGGGCGGTATTCCAGGTGTTTCAGGTCGTCTGTCTGGCATTTACCGGCTATCTTGCGTTGCGTGGACGCATTATGGCGGGAGATATCACACTTTACCAGAGTTATTTTGCAACGGTGGTCAATCAGGTGTCTGCAATCGTTACATTGCTTCCGACAATCGCGAAAGGCATTGAATCTGTCAATTCCATTGGTGAGGTGCTCCTCTCAGAGGATGTGGAGCAGAATGAGGGGAAAAAGCAGTTAGAGGACGTAACTGGCATATTTGATTTTGAAGATGTTTCCTTTCATTATAAAAACAGTGACAAACCGGTGTTAAATCACCTGAACCTGCATGTAAAACAGGGGGAGACGATCGCATTAGTCGGGGAGTCAGGTGCAGGAAAATCGACTGTGTTAAATCTTGTGATCGGCTTTCATTTGGCGGACGGAGGGAAGGTCCTTTTAGATGGTAATGATATGAGGAAAATAGATCTGCGTACATACAGAAAACATCTTGCCGTTGTACCACAGACATCCATATTATTTTCAGGGACTATACGTGAAAACATTACTTACGGAAACGAACATGTTTCGGACGAAGAATTAGAACGTGTCATAAAGGCGGCAAATCTTACGGATCTGATGGAGAGCCTTCCAAATGGGGTTGATACCATGGTAGGAGAACATGGAGGAAAACTTTCCGGTGGACAAAGACAGCGCATTGCGATTGCGCGAGCACTGATCCGTGATCCGGAGGTGATCGTGCTCGATGAGGCTACGTCGGCTTTAGACAGTATTTCTGAAAAACTGATACAGGAAGCTTTGGAAAATCTGACGAAGGGGAGGACGACATTTATTGTGGCACACCGGCTGTCAACAATTCGTGATGCAGATAAGATTGCCGTTCTTGCGGACGGACATTGTGTGGAATATGGTACGTTTGAGGAGCTGATGGCACGAAAAGGTGAATTTTACAGAATGAAAATGATTCAAAGCTGACAAAAAGGAAAAGTTTTGATATAATAGAAATGTTGGTGTGCAAAGGCACATCATAAATTGCAGACGGTGTCATAAAATGACAGGAACGAGGGGTTATGGGCAGTAAGAATGATTTGAGTAATCGGATCAACGAGTCATACAGTAAATTGAGCAAGGGACAGAAACTGCTTGCCACCTATATCACAGATAACTATGATAAGGCAGTATTTTTGACGGCGGCAAAATTAGGTGAGGTGGTCGGAGTCAGCGAATCCACGGTTGTGCGCTTTGCCATGCATCTTGGATACCGGGGATATCCTGAATTTCAGAGTGCCTTAGAAGAACTGGTACGCAACAAATTAAACTCCATTCAGCGTATGGAAGTTACTTATGGCAGGATCAGCCAGTCAAAAATTTTAGAATCTGTTTTAAAGTCAGATGCGGAAAAAATCAACAGCACATTGGAAAAAATAGATCAGGCGGCATTTGAGATGGCAGTAGATACCATTTTGAATGCGAAACATATTTATATTATTGGAATCAGAAGCTGTGCGCCGCTTGCGTCGTTTATGGCATTTTATTTTACTTTGATGTTTGAAAATGTACGTCTGATACAGACGAGCAGTTCCAGTGAAATTTTTGAACAAATGGTTCGTATTGGTAAGGAAGATGTAATTATCGGAATCAGTTTTCCGAGATATTCCATGCGGACGTTAAAGGCTATGGAGTTTGCCAACAACCGCAGTGCAAAAGTGATTACATTAACAGACAGTGTGCATTCACCGATGAATTTGTATTCGTCCTGTAATCTGATCGCAGACAGTGATATGGCGTCTATTGTGGATTCACTGGTTGCACCACTCAGCGTGATCAATGCCCTGATCGTGGCACTCTGTATGAAAAAACAGAGAGATGTTGCGAAGACATTAGAAATGTTAGAAGGAATCTGGGATGAGTATCAGGTCTATGAAAATGATGAGATCAATGCGATTGACGATTCCATAAAAATGCGTTATGCAAAAATAGGAGACAGCGATTTTCATGAATAAAATCATTGTAATAGGCGGGGGACCGGCTGGAATGTTTGCTGCGATCGCCGCAGCGGAAACCGGCAGTCAGGTTATTCTGCTTGAAAAGAATGAAAAACTTGGAAAAAAACTTTTCATTACTGGAAAGGGACGATGCAATATTACCAATGCGGGAGATATGGATAATCTCTTTGCAAATGTTATGACCAATGCAAAGTTCTTATATAGCGCCTTTTATTCGTATGACAATCAAAGAGTCATTGATTTTTTTGAGAGAAACGGACTGAGGACAAAAACAGAGCGTGGCAACCGGGTATTTCCTGTTTCGGATCATTCCTCGGATGTGATCGCAACATTGCAGAAAGTGCTGAAAGAGAAAAAAGTAAAAGTAATGCTGCATACACAGGTACAAAGTCTGCTTATGGAATCATCCGGAGAAGATGCGCCGGAAAACATTGTCACAGGCGTAAAGCTGACAGATGAAACCACAATGCCGGCAGATGCAGTGATCATTGCGACAGGTGGATTTTCCTATCAGACGACCGGCTCTACAGGGGATGGTTACCGTTTTGCAAAAGAAGCAGGACATACCGTCACGGACATCCGGCCGTCACTGGTACCGTTTCTCGCAAAAGAAGACTATGTCCGGCAGATGCAGGGACTTTCATTAAAAAATGTGGAAGTACGCATTTTAAATGGAAAAAAACTGCTGTATCAGGAGTTTGGCGAGATGCTGTTTACACACTTTGGTGTCAGCGGGCCGCTGCTTTTATCGGCGAGTGCAGCTATCAAACCGTCTCTTACGGCCGGAGAACTTTCTATGTTTATAGATTTAAAGCCGGCACTTACGGAAGAACAGTTAGATCACCGTCTGTTAAGAGAGTTTGATGAGGCGAAGAACAAGCAGTTCAAAAACTCCATTGGTGGGCTTTTCCCGGCTAAAATGATTCCGGTCATGCTGGATCTTAGCGGAATCGATCCGGAGAAAAAGGTCAATGAGATCACCAAAGAGGAACGCAGACATTTTACCGGACTGATCAAGGCATTCCCGGTCACACTGTGTGGACTCCGTGATTTTAACGAAGCGATCATCACGAAGGGCGGCGTGAAAGTAAAAGAAGTCAATCCGTCTACGATGGAGTCAAAACTGGTGCCGCATTTATATTTTTGTGGAGAGGTGTTAGACCTGGATGCGATGACTGGTGGTTATAATTTACAAATTGCATGGTCCACCGGTTATCTTGCGGGAATCTCAGCGGCGCAGCCGGATGAAAGATAACAGATGATAAAGCGTTATAAATCTATGGATTGTTATGGACAAAAGAATAGGAAATAAAAAACACAGCAAAATGTAAAAGGAGAATAAAACATGAGTATGAATATTGCAATTGACGGACCGGCAGGAGCAGGAAAGAGCACGATCGCAAAGCGGCTGGCGAAAAAACTTGGATTTATCTATGTGGACACGGGAGCAATGTACCGTGCGATGGCATATTATTTTTTACAGCATAACATTGATGCAAAAGATGAAAATGCGATCGCGGCAGCATGCCCGGACGTGGATGTCACGATCACTTATGAAAACGGAGAACAGCAGGTACTTTTAAATGGAGAGAATGTAAATGGTGTGATCCGCAATGAGGAAGTTGGAAATATGGCATCTTCCACAAGCGTCTATCCGGTGGTCCGCAAAAAGCTAGTGGAACTCCAGCGTCAGCTTGCAAAGTCTGCAGATGTCATCATGGATGGAAGAGATATTGGAACGTGTGTTCTTCCGGACGCACAGGTCAAAATCTATCTGACAGCAAGTTCTGCGACACGGGCAAAGAGAAGATACGATGAGCTGACGGAAAAAGGAGTAAGCTGTGATCTTGCAGAGATCGAAAAAGATATTATTGACCGTGATTACCGTGACATGCATCGTGAAACATCACCGCTTCGTCAGGCAGAGGATGCTGTTTTGGTTGACAGTTCGGAAATGAATATTGATGAAGTGGTAGATGCCATTTATCAGGTTTATTCAGAGGCAAGATAAGGAAACATAAAATATGAAGATAACATTGGCAAAAAGTGCAGGTTTCTGCTTTGGCGTAAAGCGCGCGGTCGATACCGTGTATGAGCAGCTTGAAATGAGTGCCGCAGAGAGACAGCCAATCTATACATTTGGTCCGATCATCCACAATGAAGGTGTAGTAGCGGATCTGGAAGCCCGTGGCGTCCACGTTATCACAGAAGCAGACCTGGATTCCCCGGATGACACTCTGCAGAACGGAACAGTAGTCATCCGCTCTCACGGTGTACCGCCGGAGGTCATCGAAAAACTGAAAGTGCTCGGTGTCGATTACAAGGACGCGACGTGCCCGTATGTGCAGAAGATTCACCGCCTTGTTTCCGACGGAGAGCGCGAGGGCAGGCGCGTGATGCTGGCCGGCGATGCAAAACACCCGGAGGTGGAGGGCATACTCGGCTGCTGCAAAACGCCGTACCGCACCTTCAAAACGCGCGAAGGACTCGAAAATCTATTCAAAAATGAGCCTGAACTTGCCGAAATGCCCCTTCTTTTTTGTGAACAGACCACTTTTAACGTAGAAGAATGGGAAAAATGTTTGGATTTCGTAAAAAAGGTATGTACAAACGCTTCAGTTTTTGATACAATATGTAAGGCTACAACAAATCGCCAGCGCGAAGCACGTGAGCTTTCGCGTGAAAGCGACCTGATGCTCGTTATCGGCGGGCGTCACAGCTCAAACAC
>OMBR01001083.1_pt1 | contig 11018 bp, 6 predicted proteins | sample 1674041 | NCBI WGS metagenome assembly OMBR01 (sample SAMEA103958138, study PRJEB25191) | human gut metagenome | biome: human-associated habitat [ENVO:00009003]; feature: intestine environment [ENVO:2100002]; material: feces | place: Germany | collected 2013/2015
CTCTACGCCACGGCCTTCTTCATGGTTTGGGCTGGTGGCAAGATCTATCGTGTTGGCATCCTCATGTACGGCAAAAAGCCGAGCATGAAGGAGATCATCAAGTGGATGCGCTACAAATGATGGCGGACAGACAAAGTGGTTCTGCAAGATCAGTAATCAGTAAGCAACAAAGGCTGCGTGGTGTCGAAAGAAGACCAGCGCAGCCTTTTCTGTCTGTGGCGAGCAACTTTCTGTAGCAAGCAGCTTTCTGTGTCAAGCAGCTTTCTGTGGCAAGTGGTTTGCTGTGGTGAGCGACTTGGCCGTATGTCTCTCAGAGATATTTCGCCCTGAGCACTTTGGGCAGTTTGCTGACGACCAGGTCGTGCGACTCTTTGATCCAGTCTCTCACCAGCGGTGTGGCCAATTGCTCATAATATACGTCGCTCCAATGCTTCTTGTTCCAATGAAACGCTGGGGTCACCGCCGCATATCGCTCGCGCAACGCCTCGTTTCTCTCCGGAGCCAATTTACATGCAAACCGCGAATTCTCACCCTTCATGCCGAGCCGACTTCCACCCAGCCAAAGGCACAGAAAAATCTTGCCTTCAACACGAAAGGTGACAACGTCGTCGCCAAACGGCTGATCCTCAGTCACACCAAACAAAGACAAAGCGTATTCCCTGACCTGCTCGATATCCATAAAGCATTATTCTTTTCTTTCTTCCGGAGGGACACATGGAGGCTCTTCCTCATATTTCGGCGACGCTCCGTAGCGATTTTCGCCCTCCGCACTGTCCTGGCAAAAGAATATTATCATTACAATCTGATATACAGAAACTATGCCACAGAAAAATATATACTTGCCAAATACCACAAACGGAGTAATGGTGTCCTCAAAATCATCCATCGTCATAAAGCTAAGAACATCCGAGACACACATTGAGACAATAATGATTGTGGCCACTACTGGGAAAAACATCCACCATCCGCTGCGTCCCGTGTCGTGCAACCGTCTGATTGATATAGGTATGGTCACAAGCCAAAACGGAGGAAGGAAATTTGATATGAAATAGGCAACCAGCATAGCCCACCAAAACTCAGACCGGCGGGAGCGTCCCTTTGTTTCAAAAATTCGCTTTGTGGCAAGCGACAATGCATCCTGAAAAGAAAGCTGTTCGTGTACAATCATAATATCACAGATTTTTATGTTTTATTTGCAAATTTAGCACATCTCAGCGATTTTCAGATGTGGGCAGCACCTTTTTTTCCTTTTGTCATTTAAAAGACGTAACTTTGCAGCCGAATTAAATTTAAAAACTAATTGATTATGTCAACTTACACAGAAGACAAACGGAAAGTGACTACTCGCCGCCTGCTCGAAATGAAGCAGCGCGGAGAAAAAATATCTATGCTTACAGCCTACGATTTCTCGATGGCGAAACTCATCGACGAGGCTGGAATGGACGTGATTCTCGTGGGCGACTCCGCCAGCAACGTGATGGCTGGAAACGTGACCACTCTGCCGATGACGCTCGACCAGATGATTTATCACGGCAAGTCGGTGATGCGTGGCGTGAACCGCGCGCTCGTGGTTGTAGACATGCCTTTCGGAACATACCAGGGCAACTCTAAAGAGGCTTTGGCTTCGGCAATCCGCATCATGAAGGAAACACATGCCGACTGCGTGAAGCTCGAGGGCGGCGCCGAAGTGCGCGAGTCGATTGAGCGCATCCTGTGCGCCGGCATTCCCGTGATGGGTCACCTCGGACTGACACCACAGTCAATCAACAAATTCGGGTCATACACCGTGCGTGCCCGCGAAGAGGCTGAGGCAAACAAACTTATCGAAGACGCCAAACTGCTGCAGGAGATTGGATGCTTTGCAATCGTGCTTGAGAAAATCCCCGCCACATTGGCAAAAAAAGTGGCAGAAATGCTTGAAATTCCTATCATCGGCATCGGAGCCGGAGGCGGTGTCGACGGACAGGTGCTCGTGATGCACGACATGCTAGGCATCAACAAGGGATTCTCGCCTCGCTTCCTGCGCCGCTACGCTGATGTGGGCACAATCATCACCGACGCTGTGGCAAAATACATCGAGGACGTGAAGACCTCTGATTTCCCCAACGAGAAGGAACAATACTAATCAGCAACACTCACAAACAACAACCGCGGAAAGCCTATGCCCTCCGCGGTTATTGTTTTTATACTGTTCCGTCAAATATTGCCCTGTGCCGGTTCCAACGGAATTTCATTGCCGTTGTTGTCAAGCTCGATTTCTTCCTCGGGCATATCAATGTCTTCAACATCGGTGCTGTCAACATCAGTAGTGTCGGAAGGCGCCACATAGCCCTGACAGTTGTACGGACGGTCGTCGACCCTCAGACCGGGCCACGGCTTGTCGGAAATCTTTCCCCGATATTTCGCAGCCAATTGCGGGTCGCGCAGCACTTTCTCCATAAAATAGCCAAACGCAGGCAGCGCCGTGTGGCTACCCTGCCCCATCCGTCCGCTGCGGAAATGCACGCTGCGGTATTCTCCTCCACACCAGCATCCGGCAACAAGGTTTTTCGTCACGCCCACATACCAGCCGTCACTGTTGTTTGACGTAGTGCCTGTCTTGCCTCCGAAATTGGTGTCGAAATGATGGATGTCGTAGCTCCACAAGGCTTGCGACGTGCCTCCCGGCTCCGTCATACCAGCCAGCAGCATCTGCTGCATCAAGAAAGCCGACTCCTCGCTGATTGCCTGCTCATTTTTCGGTTCAGCCACATAAAGCACATTGCCGTCTTTGTCCTCGATGCGGGTGACAAATTCCGGCACGTTGTGCCTGCCCTTGTTCATCACCGTGCAGTAGGCGTCGACCAGTTCGAGCAGAGTGACATCCTCCGTGCCGAGCGGCATTGCCGGAGTTTCTTTTATCGGAGAGGTGATGCCCAGTTTATGAGCCACGTCGGCAACGCGGTTCAAGCCCACCTCATGCGCCACCGAGACAGCCACCGAGTTGATCGAATTTGAGAACGCGTGCTTCAGCGACATCGCTCCGCCGGTATAGTATCCGTTGGCATTGCGCGGAGTCCACTTCGTCGGCTTGCCGTCTTTGTCGAAAGCGTCATACTGCTTCCACTCGTCCACACGGTCGTCGCACGGGCCGAGTCCAGCCTCCATCGCGGCTGTGTAGACACACAGTTTGAATGTGGATCCCGGCTGACGCTCAGCGGTCACCTTGTCATATTGCCAATAATTATAGTCAATATCGCCGACCCAGGCCTTGACAGCGCCCGTTTCAGGCTCCATCGCCACAAATGCGCAATGCAGGAACTTCACCATATACCTGATGGAGTCCATCGCACTCATCATTTCCGTGCGCACCTGGTCGGGAGCATTGTAGTCAAACAACTTCACGCGGTGAGGCAGATTCATATAATAATTCACCGAATCAGGGTCGTCGGGATAACGTGCCGACAACTGCTTGTAGTAGTCAGTTCTTTTGGCGATGTCCTCAATAAATCCCTTCTTCTCCTCACGGTTCTCGTCGCGCCACGGATTCTCATTGCCCCAGTCGGACTTGAAATTGCGCTGCACCTGCTGCATGTGCTTCATCACAGCCTCCTCGGCATACTTCTGCATACGCGAGTCGATGGTCGTGTAGATGCGCAGTCCGTCGCCATAGAGATCCTTGTCATTGTCCTTACACCATCCATTCTGCAGCTCATCGGCAAGCACGTCGCGGAAATACGGTGCCTTGCCGTCGGTAGGCTTCACAGGCGTATATTTCAGTTCTATCGGCAGCTCGCTCAGCGAGTCATACTCCTCGTGCGTAAGAAACTTCTTGCGCAACAAGTTGCTCAACACCACATTGCGGCGGCTTTTTGAATTCTTCGGATTAAGACGCGGATTGTAGGTCGTAGTGGCCTTCAGCATACCGACAAGCACAGCCGACTCCTCCGTCTTCAGCTGCATCGGCGTCGTGTTGAAATAAGTCTTCGCCGCCGTGCGGATGCCGAAAGCATTGCTGCCGAAATCCACCGTGTTGAGATACATCGTCAGAATCTCCTTTTTTGTATAGAACATCTCCAGTTTGACAGCCGTCACCCATTCCTTCGTCTTCATCACCAACAGACGCACGCCAGGTATAAATCCAGTGAGTCCGGTGGAATACTCCGTGCGTGTGCGGAACATATTCTTGACCAGCTGCTGAGTAATCGTGCTCGCTCCACGCGCCTCGTGGTGCACAGCCATATCCTTCATCGCAGCCGCCACACCCTGAAAATCTATGCCGTGGTGGGAATAGAAACGCTCATCCTCCGTCGACACCAACGCGTTGATGAGCATTGGCGAAATCTCGTCATATTCAACAGGTATACGGTTCTCGCGATAGTAACGTCCGAGCACCTTGCCGTCGGCACTGTAGACAATCGACGCTTCATCTTGTTTGGGATGGGCTATGTCATATAAGCTCGGCGATTTTCCGAAAAGCCACAAGAAATTGATGTCGACCAATATCAAATAAAGGACAAACGACACCACCACCGTGGCACACACAATACCCACTTTTCCATACCAACGCGCCTGCTTGTAAGTGCGCCGATACCAATTCCACATTTTGACGCAGCCGCGCCAAATGTAACGGAGCAACACAAGCACTCGCCTAAGAAGCCCCTTCAAAAAATTTGGTTTCATCCGGTTGTTGTTTTATCAACTGCAAAGATAGTGCAAGGTGAGTGAAGCGCAAAACAAATTTATTTGATTTTGCGATTCCGAACCGCAGCCTATTTTATTGAAAGTAGTGCAAGGTGAGTGAAAAACATTCAAACTTGTTTGAAAATGTTTTGCCGAACCGCTGCCTATTTTTCAATAAAACAATCATCCGCACGCAGCAGTTCTGACTGTTATGCCACATTTCAGTCATATTCGCTTTCTTTTTGCTATTTTCAACGTATTTACAAAACTTTTTTCCACAACAACGGCTATTTTTATCACATTTAGTTTGCAGGCTTGATGTTTTTCCATATCTTTGCAGTCAAAATGTAAGCAAAGAAGAGAAAAAAGCGGGATTATGAAAGAAAATTTGAACAAAAACAATCTTTTTTCCAAGAAGATAGACCAAAAAGACTATCCAAGTCACCAGCCCTTGGGGCTGTATGACTCTTCCTACGAACACGATGCATGCGGTGTGGGCATGCTCGTCAACATCAATGGTGACAAATCCCACGAACTGGTCGATGCGGCCCTGACAGTGCTTGAAAACATGAAGCACCGCGGCGCAGAGGGTGCCGACAACAAGACAGGCGACGGCGCCGGGATTATGATTCAGATTCCACACGAATTCATTCTTCTTCAAGGCATTCCAGTGCCGGAGAAAGGCAAATACGGCACCGGACTGGTGTTTCTGCCGAAAGACGAGAAACGCCAAGCCGCAATTATGGGAATCGTGATTGAAGAAGTGGAGCGTGAGGGACTGCAGTTGATGCACATGCGCAATGTGCCCGTACGCTCAGAGATTCTCGGCAAAGACGCCCGCGACACAGAACCCGACATAAAGCAGATTTTCATTACCGGAGTTACCGACACCGACACTTTTGAGCGCACGTTATATCTTGTGCGCAAACGCATCGAGCGCCGCATCGACGACAAGGACTTCTATATCGTGTCGCTGTCAAGCAAGAACATCATTTATAAGGGTATGCTCTCGTCAACCCAGGTGCGCGAGTATTTCAAAGACCTCACACAACCATATTTCACAAGCGGGCTGGCGTTGGTGCACTCCCGCTTCAGCACCAACACGTTTCCAACCTGGAGTTTGGCACAGCCGTTCCGTCTGCTGGCGCATAACGGCGAGATCAACACCATCCGCGGCAACCGCGCCTGGATGGAGGCAAGAGAAAGCGTGCTGTCGACGCCGGCGTTGGGCAACGTCAAGGACATACGTCCAATCATCCAACCGGGCATGAGCGACTCCGCCTCGCTCGACAATGTGCTGGAATTCTTCGTAATGTCGGGACTAAGTCTGCCGCACGCCATGGCAATGCTCGTGCCGGAGTCATTCAACGACAAGAATCCTATCAGCGAGGATTTGAAAGCGTTTTATGAATACCACTCCATCCTTATGGAACCGTGGGACGGACCGGCGGCACTTCTTTTCAGCGATGGGCGTTATGCCGGCGGAATGCTCGACCGCAACGGTCTGCGTCCGGCACGCTATCTGATTACGAAAGGCGGTATGATGGTGGTTGCGAGCGAGGCTGGAGTAATCAACATCGAACCTGCCGACATCGAAGAAAAAGGACGTCTGCAACCTGGCAAAATTCTGCTTGTCGACACACAGGAAGGCAAGATATACTATGACGGCGAGCTGAAAGCGCAGCTTGCCGCCGCACGCCCATACCGACAATGGCTGTCGACAAACCGCATCGAGCTGCACACGCTACGCAGCGGACGCAAAGTGGACAATGCCGTCAGTCTCTTCGGCAGAAAACTGCGTGCTTTCGGATTCACACGCGAAGACGTGGAACGCACCATAAAGCCTATGTGCGTGAATGGGTCGGAGCCTACTGCCTCTATGGGCAACGACACGCCGCTTGCCGTGTTGAGCAGCCGTCCGCAACTGCTGTTCAACTACTTCCGACAGCAGTTTGCACAGGTGACCAACCCCGCCATAGACCCAATCCGCGAACAGCTGGTGATGTCGCTGACAGAATATATCGGCGCTGTGGGCATGAACATCCTTTTGCCAAGCGAGTCGCACTGCAAGATGGTGCGTCTGCCCCACCCCGTGCTGACCAACACCCAGCTCGACATTCTCTGCAATATCCGATACAAGGGATTCAACACCGTGAAGCTGCCAATGCTGTTTGATGCGGCAAAAGGCACCGCCGGGCTGCAGGAAGCCATCTATGAGCTGTGCCGCCGCGCCGAGGCATCGGTCGACGACGGTGTGAACTACATAATACTGACCGACGAGGGCGTCGACCGCGACCATGTGGCAATTCCGTCGTTGCTGGCGGTGAGTGCTGTGCACCATCATCTGATTTCGGTGCAGAAACGTGTGCAGACCGCTCTTATCGTCAAGAGCGGAGAGATCAGGGAGGTGATGCATGCCGCACTGCTGCTTGGCTATGGAGCAAGCGCCATCAACCCTTATATGGCATTCGCCGTGCTCGACGACCTGGTGAAGCGCGGCGATGTGCAGATGAACTACGAAACGGCTGAAAGCAACTACATCAAGGCTCTTTGCAAGGGTCTCTACAAAATAATGAGCAAGATGGGCATCAGCACCATCCGTTCCTACCGCGGAGCAAAGATTTTCGAGGCTGTAGGAGTCAGCGAGGAGCTGCTGCGCAACTATTTCGGGACACAGACATCGTCCATCGGAGGTATCCGCCTGAAGGAAATCGCCGACAGCTACACGCATTTCCACGATGATGGCTTCTCCATTAAAGACGAAGACGAGATTCTGCCAAACATCGGGCAGTTCTCATATCGCAAAGACGGCGAGCGCCACGCCTGGAATCCTGAAACGATTGCACTGCTGCAGCTTGCCACCCGTCAAGGCAACTACTATAAATTCAAAGAATTCACAACCGCCGCCGACCACAAAGCAGAACCGATATTTCTGCGCGACTTCTTCACGTTCAAGAAAAATCCGATTCCGATTGACGAAGTGGAGCCGGTAGAAGAAATTGTAAAGCATTTCGTAACTGGAGCAATGTCGTTTGGAGCCATCAGCAAGGAAGCCCACGAGGCGCTTGCCCTGGCAATGAACCGACTCGGCGCACGCAGCAATACGGGCGAAGGCGGCGAGGACAGCAGCCGCTTCCACGAGGCGGTCGACGGAGTGTCGCTGTCGAGCAAGACAAAGCAGATTGCCTCCGGCCGCTTCGGCGTCACAACGGAATATCTGGTCAACGCCGAGGAGATTCAAATAAAGGTGGCACAGGGAGCGAAACCCGGCGAGGGAGGACAATTGCCCGGATTCAAAGTCAATGAGGTGATTGCCCGCACACGCCACTCCATTCCAGGCATCTCAGTCATCTCTCCGCCACCGCACCACGACATTTACTCAATCGAAGACCTCGCGCAACTGATTTTCGACCTTAAGAATGTCAATCCGCGCGCAGCCATCAGCGTGAAACTCGTGGCGGAAAGCGGAGTCGGCACCATCGCGGCGGGTGTGGCAAAGGCAAAGGCCGACCTGATTGTAATCTCAGGAGCCGAGGGAGGCACAGGAGCGTCGCCGGCTTCATCGATGCGGTATGCCGGAATCTCGCCTGAGATTGGTCTGAGCGAGACGCAGCAGACGCTCGTGCGCAACGGGCTGCGCGGCAAAGTGCGCCTTCAGACCGACGGCCAAATGAAAACCGGACACGACATCGTGAGCATGGCGTTGCTCGGCGCCGAGGAATTTGGATTCGGCACGACAGTGCTTATCGTATTGGGATGCGTGATGATGCGCAAATGCCACTCAAACACCTGTCCTATGGGCGTTGCCACACAGAATCCTGAACTGAGGGCTCACTTCCGCGGACATGCCGACCACGTGGTCAACTATTTCCGTTTTCTCGCCGAAGAGGTGCGTGAATATCTTGCAGAGATGGGATTCCGGAAATTCAACGACATCATAGGCCGCACCGATTTGATTGAGATAGACAAAGCAGTCAGCCAGAAGTCAGAACTGCTCGACTTCTCCCGCCTGCTGCATAAAGAAAGCGGAGACGCAAGCATACGCCACACAGAAGCGCAGATGCACGACATCGACAGCGTGCTCGACCGCACAATCATAACAGCCTCCTATCCGGCTATCAGCAACGGCAAAGAAGTGTCGCTCGAATATGCAATCGCCAACACCGACCGCGCTGTAGGCGCGATGCTGTCGGGATTGATTGCCGACAAATTCGGCAACGAGGGTCTGCCCGACGAGAGCATTTCCGTCAGATTCAAAGGCTCTGCAGGACAAAGCTTCGGAGCATTTCTCGCCCATGGCATAAGCTTCAAGCTTGAGGGCGAGGCCAACGACTATCTCGGCAAAGGACTCAGCGGCGGACGCATCGCCGTGGCACCCCCAGTCAGAAGCCATTTCGCGGCAGAGAAAAACACCATTGCCGGCAACACGCTCCTTTATGGAGCCACAAGCGGCGAGGTTTATATCAACGGCCGTGTCGGCGAACGTTTTGCCGTGCGCAATTCAGGTGCCATTGCCGTTGTTGAAGGTGTCGGCGACCACTGTTGCGAATATATGACCGGCGGACGCGTTGTGGTGCTCGGAGCAACCGGACGCAATTTCGCAGCCGGCATGAGCGGCGGCGTGGCATACGTTTGGGATCCCGACCGCAAGTTTGACTACTTCTGCAACATGGAGATGGTTGAACTCTCGCTCATCGAAGACTCCTCGGCACGCAAGGAGCTGCACGAGCTCATTCGTCAGCACTACCGCTACACCGGCTCGGCGCTGGCACGCCAGATGCTTGATGAATGGAACCGGTATGTCGACGACTTCATACAGGTGACACCTATCGAATACAAGCGGGTGCTTGCCGAGGAACAGATGCTCAAACTACAACAGAAAATCGCCGAGGTGCAGCGTGACTATTAACTTATTTTCCCAACCGATAAAACGAAACAACATATATGGGTAATCCTAAGGCTTTTCTTACCGTACCACGCCAGGAGGCGGGCTATCGCCCCATCCACGACCGTATCCGTGACTTCGGAGAAGTGGAACAAACCCTCAACACATCCGAACGCCGCCTGCAGGCATCCCGCTGCATGGACTGCGGCGTGCCGTTCTGCCACTGGGCATGTCCGCTTGGCAACCGCCCTCCGGAATTTCAAGACGCCATCTACAGAGGCAACTGGCACGAGGCTTATGAAATACTGTCGCTGACCAACGATTTTCCGGAATTCACCGGACGCATATGCCCTGCCCTGTGCGAGAAGAGCTGTGTGCTTAAACTTGCCGTCGACGCTCCTGTCACCATCCGCGAAGACGAGGGCGCAATTGCCGAGACAGCATTCCGCGAAGGATATGTGGTGCCGCGGCAGTATCAACGCAACGGCAAAAAAGTGGCGGTAGTGGGCAGCGGTCCTGCCGGACTGGCAACAGCCAACCAATTGAACCGCCGCGGCTACGACGTCACCGTGTTCGAACGCCGCGAGGCTGTTGGAGGACTGCTCCGCTTCGGCATTCCCAATTTCAAGCTCAACAAAGCCATCATAGACCGCCGCGTCGATGTGATGAAGGCAGAAGGCATAACTTTTGAGGTGAATGCCGACATCGACATCCTCAATCTTCCAAAGGGATTCGATGCCTATGCCGTCTGCACAGGCACCCCCCAGGCGCGCGACCTCAACATTCCCGGACGCGACCTCAACGGTGTGCATTTCGCGCTCGACCTGCTGAGCCAACAAAACCGGGTGCTTGCCGGACAGACATTCTCAGCCGACGAGCGGGTGACGGCAAAAGGCAAGCGAGTGCTGGTTATCGGCGGAGGCGACACCGGCAGCGACTGCATAGGCACGAGCATCCGTCAAGGCGCCGTGGCTGTGACGCAGATTGAAATCATGCCGAAGCCTCCGGTAGGCAACAACCCAGCCACCCCATGGCCACAGTGGCCGCAAGTGCTGCGCACAAGTTCGAGCCATGAGGAAGGCTGCGAGCGAAGGTGGTGTCTGTCGTCGACCAGATTCATCGGCAAGGACAACAATGTCATCGGAGTGGAGGTGGAGGAAGTGGAATGGACGCCAAACCCCGAAGGCGGACGCCCGCTGATGAAACCCACCGGCAAAAAGGAAGTCATCGACGCTGACCTTGTGTTGCTCGCCATGGGATTTCTTAAGCCCCAGCAACCCGAATTGCCCGACAACGTGTTTGTGGCAGGCGACGCAGCCACAGGGGCAAGTCTTGTGGTGCGGTGCATTGCCGCCGGACGCCAAGCGGCAGCCGACATCGACAAATATCTTAAAACCAAACAAGTCTAAAAAAAACGATACTCTCATGTGTGGTATAGCAGCAATCTTCAACATCAAGAGCGACGTTTCGG
>OMBR01001086.1_pt1 | contig 11013 bp, 9 predicted proteins | sample 1674041 | NCBI WGS metagenome assembly OMBR01 (sample SAMEA103958138, study PRJEB25191) | human gut metagenome | biome: human-associated habitat [ENVO:00009003]; feature: intestine environment [ENVO:2100002]; material: feces | place: Germany | collected 2013/2015
TTTCTCGGTGCAAGCCTTAAAAAACTCCGTCTGCCTTTGAGAAGATTTAAGACAGGTACGCCTGCAAGAGTTCTGAAAAGTTCAATTGATTTTTCTGAGCTTGAAGTTCAAAAAGGTGATGAACCTCCCCAGCCGTTCTCTTATGAAACTGAAAATCTCGGTGAAAACAAGGTTGAATGCCATGTCAGTTGGACAAATGACGAAACAAAGCAGATTATTCTTGAAAATATCAACCGTTCTCCGCTTTATGCCGGCAAAATTGAGGGTGTTGGTCCCCGTTATTGTCCAAGTTTTGAAGATAAGATTATGCGTTTTAAGGATAAGCCAAGACATCAGCTTTTTATTGAGCCGTGCGGACTTGATACCGAGGAAATGTATCTTCAGGGTATGAGCTCGTCACTACCGGAAGAAGTTCAGCTTAAATTCTACCACACAATAAAAGGTCTTGAACATTGCCTTATTATGCGACCTGCTTATGCAATTGAATATGATTGCGTTGATCCGCTCGCAATGAACCCGACGCTTGAATTTAAAGATTTTGAAGGACTTTTCGGTGCCGGTCAATTCAACGGTTCTTCGGGTTATGAGGAGGCTGCGGCTCAGGGACTTGTTGCAGGTATTAACGCCGCAATGAAGGTTCTCGGCAGAGAGCCTGTTATATTCGACCGTTCCGAAAGCTATATAGGCACACTTGTTGACGACCTTGTTACAAAGGGTGCAAATGAGCCGTATAGAATGATGACTTCAAGAAGTGAGTACAGACTTGTACTTCGTCAGGACAATGCCGACGAAAGACTGACTCCACTCGGTCACAGAATTGGTCTTATAAGTGACGAAAGATACGAAAAGTTTCTTAAAAAACAGGAGCTTAAAAAAGAAGAACTTAATAGACTTAAAAGTACGGTCATTTCACCTACTGATGAAGTAAATAAGATACTTGTTTCACGTGAAACATCTGAAATTACTTCGGGTGTACGACTTATTGACCTTATGAAACGGCCTCAGCTTGGTTATGATGCACTCAAGAACATTGATAAAACAAGACCGGAGCTTGATCCGAATATCTTTGAACAGGTTGAAATTGAAATTAAGTATGAGGGCTATATTCAAAAACAGCTTAAACAGGTTGAGCAAATGAAAAAGCTTGAAGTTAAGCAATTGCCAAAGGACTTTGATTACAATGAAATTGAAGGACTTCGACTTGAGGCAAGGGAAAAGCTTAATAAGATTAAACCGCTCAATATCGGACAGGCGTCAAGAATTTCGGGCGTTTCTCCTGCGGATATCAGCGTACTTCTTATCTGGCTTACTCAGAACAACAGGAGGCAGTAATGGCAATTAAAGATACTCTTACTACCGTTACTGATGGTTTTAAAACCAAACTTGACGATGAAATGCTCCAAAGGTTTGAAATCTACTTCAAATTGCTTGTTGAGTGGAATGAAAAGATGAATCTTACTGCAATAACCGATGAACACGGTGTTGCGGTCAAGCATTTTGCCGACAGCCTTACACTTTACAACTTTGTTGATGTAAAGAAGAATGCAAGCATTATTGATGTGGGAACAGGTGCCGGTTTTCCGGGTGTTGTGCTTAAAATTGCAAGACCTGATATTAAACTGACGCTTCTTGACAGCCTTAACAAAAGACTTACATTTCTCGACACAGTTCTTAAAGATACAGGACTTGATTCAGAACTTGTTCACAGCAGGGCAGAGGAGGGCGGTAAAAATAAGCTTTATCGTGAAAAGTTTGATATTGCCATTTCAAGAGCAGTTGCAAGATTGAATGTTCTCTGCGAATACTGCTTGCCATATGTCAAGGTTGGCGGTTTGTTTGTTGCGATGAAAGGTCCGAATGCCGATGAAGAACTTGACGGAGCAGAGAATGCTTTAAAATTACTCGGCGGTAAGGTTGAAAAGGTTCACAAGTTTAATCTTCCGTGTGACGAGGGCGAGCGTACAATCATTGTAATCAAAAAGGTAAAAACCACACCAAAACAATACCCGAGAATTTCGGGCAAAATAAAGTCACAACCGTTGTGATAAATATCGACAGTTTTTTTGATAAATTACCATTTTGTGGTAAAACTTCTTAAAAAAGTTGCTCACAAAGCGACAACAACCGCACCGTGTCTATGTTATTATAATAGCACAGGGACAACCCCTGATGCTAACGAACATTGAGGCGATGCGGTTGAATTTTATGCTCAAAAACGATAACAAAGTTTTAGAGATTCCGATTATTAAAATCAGACCGAACAAAGCACAACCTCGCAAAACCTTTGACGAAACCGAACTTGCCGCTCTCTCCGCATCAATCAGCGAAAACGGTATCTTGCAACCATTGTCGGTGAGAAAAATCTCGGCTGCGGAGTATGAACTTGTGGCAGGCGAGCGCCGCCTCAGGGCATCGGTTTTGGCAGGATTACGAAAGGTGCCGTGCATCGTTTTAAAGTGTTCGGAAAAAGAGTCAGCCATTTATGCTCTCCTTGAAAATCTCCAGCGAAGCGACCTCGGTATATTCGAGGAAGCTCGCGGGATTTCAAAGCTGATCAGGCGCTACGGTCTTACCCAAGAGGAGGCAGCGAACCGACTGGGCAAAAGCCAATCAACAATTGCAAACAAGCTAAGACTTCTTCGCCTTACATACGAGGAGCAGGAATGGATTGTAAATGCAGGATTGAGCGAAAGACACGCAAGGGCTCTTTTAAGAATTGAAGATGACGCTTTAAGACATGAGGCTCTGTCAAAAATAATTTCGGAGAATCTCAACACAAGTCAGACTGATGAACTCGTCGGCATTTTAATTAATTCAGTACCAAAAACAACAAAATCCAAAGGTACAAGCAAAGCGGTGATAAAAGACTTACGAATTTTTCTTAACACAATCAACAAGGCTATTGATACGATGCGTCTTGCAGGAATCGATGCACAATCAGACAAAAAAGACACAGACAATTTTATTGAATACACAATACGGATTCCCAAAGGACATCATAAGCCTGATGCAGAAAAAACTGCTTAATTCACTTTTCAGAGGGTGCGAAAGCATCCGTTCCACTCATACCCATTTCCTTATCTAAACCCCTTGCAAAGAGTCGCACAGTAATGTGCGGCTTTTTGCGTTGTATAGTTTTGTTTTATAAAAAGTTTTTATAAGATTATAGTTATGTATTTGTCTGTAGAGGCGAACCGTGTTCGCCAATCATTTCGTGTGTACACATGAAATGAGTAAAAGTGACTTGAGTAGGTATGCAAAAGTGACTTGAGTAGGTATGCAAAAATGACTTAACAATTCATTTAAAACTAATTTGCTAAACAAATTGTTTCACGTGAAACATTTGCTTTTGATTAAGAAAAAAAGTTGCATTAAATCCCAAAAAATCTTCAAAATAGCTTTAAAAATGGTGTGCATTATGATATAATTTTAAAGTAAAAGATATAAAAATCATAAAAACAAAAGACAAGGTGATTTTTTGGCAAAAATAATTGCAATATCAAACCAAAAGGGAGGTGTGGGAAAGACCACAACCTCCGTTAATCTTGCGGCTTGTCTGGGAAAAATGGGAAAGAAAACATTGCTTGTTGACGCTGATCCACAGGGAAATGCCACAAGCGGTGTTGCCATTGATAAGAGCAAAGTTAAGTTTTCAACTTACTCAATTCTTGTTGACGGTGCAAAAGCCGAGCAATGTGTTCTTACAACCCCGTATGATAATCTGCATATTCTTCCGTCAAGCCTTGATTTGGCTGCTGCAGAGCTTGAAATTGCAGAAAAACCGCACAGAGAGGCACTTTTAAAAAATGCTTTGCTCCCAATAAAGCAGTATTATGATTACATAATCATCGACTGTCCTCCGTCACTCGGACTTATCACGGCAAATGCATTGACGGTTGCCGACACATTTCTTGTGCCGATTCAATGCGAATATTATGCACTTGAGGGATTGTCACAGCTTATTAACACGGTAAGAAGAATAAAAAGACAGTACAACGAATCAATTGAAATTGAAGGCGTTCTGCTAACAATGTATGACGGACGACTTAATCTTACACAACAGGTAGTAGATGAAGTGAAAAAATTCTTCCCACGAAAGGTTTTCAAAACAGTTGTTCCGAGGGGAGTAAGACTTTCCGAAGCACCGAGCTTTGGTATGCCTGTTATCTACTACGACAAATCCTGTAAGGGCAGTCAGGCATATACGGCACTTGCCGAGGAAATAGTCGGAAAGGAGAGAGGCTGATTTGGCAAAAAAACTCGGTGGTCTTGGAAAAGGCCTTAACGCAATATTTATAGAGAACGATTCCGAAACAGAGGGCGGAACAGTAACACTTAAAATTTCGGAGATTGAACCGAACCGCACTCAGCCGAGAAAAGAATTTGATGAACAGGCTTTATCGGAGCTTGCAGAGAGTATTTCACAGCACGGACTTTTACAGCCGTTGCTTGTTCGTCCGCTTACACTCGGCGGTTATCAGATTGTTGCAGGCGAGAGAAGATACAGAGCAAGCCGTATGGCAGGCCTTACCGAAGTCCCTGTTATAATAAAGGAACTTACCGATACCGAAACAATGGAGATTGCTCTTATTGAAAATCTTCAGCGTGAGGATTTAAGCCCTGTTGAAGAGGCTCTCGGCTACAAGGCTCTTATTGATGAACATGGTTTTTCACAGGAAGAAGTTGCAAAGTCGGTCGGAAAATCCCGTCCCGCAGTTGCAAATGCATTAAGACTTCTTAAACTTCCCGATAACATAATGGAATATCTCAAAGACGGCAAAATCTCGGCAGGTCATGCAAGAGCATTGCTTACGCTTGAGAATGAAGAACTTATGACGGAGCTTGCAGATGAAATTGTTGCAAAAGATCTTTCGGTAAGACAGGTTGAAAAAATCTGCAAGAAAAAACCGACAGTTCAGAAGGAAGAGAAGCCTGAGAAAAAGCCTTCGTTCTACAGCATGGTTGAACTTGCACTCTCGGAAAGCCTTGGACGAAAAATCAGCGTTTCAAAGAGTAAGGGCAAGCAAGGCGGTGTTCTTCAGATTGAATTCTATTCGGACGAAGAACTTACAGAGCTTTCAAACAAACTTAAATAACATTACATAAAGAGGTATTTTAAAATGATAGATATTAAATTTTTAAGAGAAAATCCCGACGCAGTAAAAGAAAATATCAAAAAGAAGTTTCAGGATTACAAGCTTCCGCTTGTTGATCAGGTAATTGAGCTTGATGAGCAGAGCAGAGCCGTTAAAAAACAGGCTGATGAACTCCGTTCAAAAAGAAACAAAATTTCAAAGCAGATTGGCTCTCTTATGGCTCAGGGCAAAAAAGAAGAGGGTATGGCTCTTAAAGAAGAAGTTACAAAGCAGGCACAACAGCTTGCAGAGCTTGAAAAGCAGGAATCAGACCTTTCTGCAAAGGTAACGGAAATCATGATGCAGATTCCTAATATTATTGATCCGTCTGTTCCGATTGGTAAGGATGACAGTCAGAATGTTGAAATTGAGAAGTTCGGCGATCCGTTTGTACCTGATTTTGAAATTCCTTATCACACAGAAATTATGGAAAAATTCAACGGTATCGACCTTGATTCTGCAAGAAAGGTTGCGGGTAACGGTTTCTATTATCTTATGGGCGATATTGCAAGACTTCACAGTGCAGTAATCGCATATGCCCGTGATTTTATGATTAACAGAGGTTTCACATACTGTGTACCGCCTTTTATGATCAGAAGTAATGTTGTAACAGGCGTTATGAGCTTTGCCGAGATGTATTCAATGATGTACAAGATTGAGGGCGAGGACCTTTATCTTATCGGCACAAGCGAACATTCAATGATTGGTAAGTTCATTGACACAATCAACAAGGAAGAAAATCTTCCTTACACTCTCACAAGCTATTCGCCTTGCTTCAGAAAAGAAAAGGGTGCTCACGGCATTGAGGAGAGAGGCGTTTACAGAATTCATCAGTTTGAAAAGCAGGAAATGATTGTTGTTTGTAAGCCTGAGGACAGCAAAATGTGGTTTGACAAGCTTTGGCAGAACACAGTTGACCTTTTCCGTTCAATGGATATTCCTGTTCGTACACTCGAATGTTGTTCGGGCGACCTTGCTGACCTCAAGGTTCGTTCACTTGATGTTGAAGCCTGGTCACCTCGTCAGAAGAAATATTTTGAGGTTGGTTCATGTTCAAACCTCGGTGACGCACAGGCTCGCCGCCTTAAAATCAGAGTTACAGGCGAGGACGGCAAGAAATATTTTGCACATACTCTTAACAACACGGTTGTTGCACCTCCGAGAATGCTCATTGCGTTCCTTGAGAACAACCTTAACGAAGACGGCACAATCAGGATTCCTGAGGCTCTTCGTCCTTACATGGGCGGTATGGAGGTTATCAAGTAATCAACATACTGTGTTCTCACAAAAATCAGCAAACTATAGCAAAAATCAAAACAAAATTATAAAATTATATTGACATTGTACCATACTAATGGTATAATTTACCTTGCTAAAATCCCTTGAAAGAGGTTAACGGAGGTAATTATTATGAAACAGAGAAGTGTAGGTATTGCAATTCTTCTTACAATCATCACTTGTGCGGTATTTACGGAATTTACTGGCTCATTATGCTCAATGACGAAACAAACTATGTTTCAGGTCATCAGCAGGACGGCACATCAGGCGGAGTCGTATTTCTGCTTACACTTGTAACTTGCGGTATTTACGGTTATTACTGGTGCTACAAGCAGGGCGAAAAGCTCAATGAAGCAAAGATGCAGAGAGGTATTATGGTTGATTCAAGTGCTTCGGTACTTTATCTTATACTTTCAATCTTTGGTCTTAGCATTGTTTCTTATGCTCTTATGCAGAGTGAGCTTAACAAGATGCTTCCTCCACAGTAATCAATGAAAAAAAGATTATTAAAATTTTCAACGGCTGCGATTATTTTGGTCGCAGCCGGTGTTTTATATTATTTAATTGTTTCGTTTACAGGCTTTGCAATTCCGTGTGTATTCCGAAAGATAACGGGACTTTATTGCCCCGGCTGCGGTGTTACGGGAATGTTGACTCATATTGTAAGGCTTGATTTTAAGGGTGCTTTTGAGTGCAATCAGGTTTTGTTTGTAATCTCACCGTTCATTCTCTATCTGCTCGGAAAAATGCTTTACGGCTACATAAGATACGGCAGACTTACTCTGAAAAAATTCGACACTGTTCTGACATTTGTGCTTATAGGAATACTGCTCGTTTTCGGAGTTGTCAGAAATCTTCCGCCTTTTGACTTTTTAAGACCGTATGGATAAGATGTTAATGACTTTCCGAAAATTAGAAATCCCCGAACATTTTTGTGTTCGGGGATTGTTGTTATGATGTTAAGAAAATACGAAAAGTTTTCAACATTGAATCAACGGTGATTCATCACTTTAAATCGCTGAAAGAAATTCTTGAGTATGTATCATTGTTGAGTGTAAGAGTGTCGCCGTCAACAGAGTATGTGTATTTATCTGTTGTTTTTTTGTCGGAGGTTGTGTATGTTGAAACAATTTTACCCTCGCTTGCCGTGTAGTTTGAATATGCAAACATATAGTCAAAAAGATTCTGATACATAATTCCGCTCTTGTCAAAGCAGAGATACTCACCGCTTTCTGATTTCCAACAGCCTACAAGCTTATCATCAATTGATGCGTCTTTGTCGGGGGTGGGAATAAAGTCGGGATCGTCTGTTTTCTTGAGCGTTGAAACCGCCTTTGTATCCGTATTTGTCAGCTCGGCAGTTTTTTTGTCATCTGAAAGCTTGTAGGTGTAAGTTCCGTTCAGTCCGAAAACAAGCTTTGTGGTAAATGTCGGATTGTTGTCATCATCGGTATCGTAGCTGTATTTGCCGAAATATCCCGAAGTTCCGCTGATGAGTATAGACTTGCCCTCGCCGTTAAACATATAGTAAAAGCTTGTATACTGCGAACCCTCGCCCGAGGTTATCTGCCATGTGCCTACAAGGTCATCTTCGTCATTTTCTTTGCAGGTATGCAATGATTTCAAGTCAAACGATTCATTCGTCGTACCGGACTTTGCAGTGCCTTCAGTAGCCTGTACGGTTGTCTGAGCTTCAGTGGGTTTTGTGGTATCAGCTGTTGAAGAATTTGCCGAGTCGGAACACCCTGCAAATACTGCAATCGAAAGAGCGATTGTACCGACTAAAACGCTTTTTTTAAAAATCTGTTTTGTTATGTTCATTTTATACCTCTGTTATCACATAATAAGCCTGTCACGGTAACCAAAATAAAGCAAATATTCAGTAAAACAGGCAATACAATACTATTTTATAATTTACGGAACATATTGTCAATACAGAAAAATGAATTACAAATTTTTTGTTTAAAAAAACTTTTTCTATCTTGATAATCACAGGTCGATTTGTTATAATAATAGGTAACAATAAAAATCGAATTTTGTAGTATGGAGGAATAATATGCTGAATACAAGTTATGACGAGAAATTTGGCAAGAAGGGCCTTACATTCGACGATGTTCTCCTTATTCCGGGCGAATCAGATGTTGAACCCAAGAATGTTGATGTGTCAACTCATCTTACCAAGACCATCAAGCTTAACACTCCGCTTATGACTGCCGCTATGGATACCGTTACCGAAACAGATATGGCAATTGCCATGGCTCGTGAGGGCGGCGTTGGTATTATTCATAAAAATATGTCAATTGAAAAGCAGGCAGATCAGGTTGACAGAGTAAAGAGAAGTGAAAACGGTGTTATCGTTAATCCGTTCTTCCTTTCTCCCGAGAACACAGTAAGAGATGCAGATGAACTTATGGGTAAGTACAAAATTTCAGGTGTTCCGATTTGCCGTGACGGCAAACTTGTCGGCATTATTACAAACCGTGATATGCGTTTTATGACAGGCTCCGATTTTGCACAGCCGATTTCTGCTGTTATGACGCACGAAAACCTTGTTACCGCCCCTGTCGGTACAACTCTTAAGCAGGCTCAGCAGATTCTCCGTGAGCACAGAATCGAAAAGCTCCCGATTGTTGGCAAGGACGGCAGTCTTAAAGGACTTATCACAATTAAAGATATTGAAAAGAGCGTTCAGTATCCCAACTCTGCCCGTGATGACAAGGGCAGACTCATCTGCGGTGCTGCTATCGGTGCTACAAAGGATGTTCTTGACAGAGTTGCCGCTCTTGTTGAGTCACAGGTTGATGTTGTTGTTCTTGACTCTGCACACGGTCACAACTCAAATGTTGTTCAGTCTGTTGCAAAGGTTAAGAAAGCATATCCGAACCTTCCTCTTATCGCAGGTAACATTGCTACGGCAGAAGCAGCAAAGGCTCTTATTGATGCCGGCGCAGACGCTATTAAGGTTGGTATCGGTCCTGGCTCTATCTGTACAACAAGAATCGTTGCAGGTATCGGTGTTCCTCAGATTACAGCTATCTATGACGCCGCTTGTGAAGCGTCAAAGTACGGTATCCCTGTAATCGCAGACGGCGGTATCAAGTACAGCGGTGATATCGTTAAGGCACTTGCCGCAGGCGGCAGTGTTGTAATGGTCGGCTCACTTGTTGCAGGTTGTGCCGAAAGCCCCGGAGACAACGAAATCTATCAGGGCAGACAGTTTAAGGTTTACAGAGGCATGGGCAGTCTCGGAGCAATGGGCAAAGGCAGTGCAGACAGATACTTCCAGGCAAGTAACAACAAGTTTGTTCCCGAAGGTGTTGAAGGTCGTGTACCTTACAAGGGACCTCTTTCAGACACAATTTATCAGATGCTCGGCGGACTTCGTGCAGGTATGGGTTACACAGGCTGTGCAACAATCAAGGATCTTCATGAAAAGGCAAGATTTGTTCAGATTTCAGGTGCAGGTCTGCGTGAAAGCCATCCGCATGATATTCAGATTACAAAAGAAGCTCCTAACTACTCTTATCATTCATAATTGATAAATCATAAATATTTGCATAAAATAAAAGAAAAGGATGTGCCGACAGTTTATGTACAGACTCGGAATTGATCTGGGCGGAACAAACATTGTAGCCGGTGTTGTTGACGAAAATTACGAAATTATCGCAAAGGCAAGCTGTAAAACAAATGTACCCCGTCCCGAAAGCGAAATCTGCGACAGTATGGCAGATGTTGCATTAAAGGCAATTGAAAAAGCAAAACTCACAATTGATGATATTGAGTCAATCGGTATCGGTGTACCGGGTGCGGTTAATCCGAAAACAGGCGTTATAGAGTATTCGGCTAATCTTTTCTTCCATAACTGGCAGGTTGTCAAGATGATGGAGGAAAGGCTCAATACAAAGATTTGCGTTGAAAACGATGCAAACGCTGCTGCCCTCGGCGAGTATCTTGCAGGCAGTGCAAAGGGTGCAAAAAATGCGATTGCAATAACACTCGGCACAGGTATCGGCGGCGGTATCATTATTAACGGCAAGATTTACAGCGGTTCTAACTATGCAGGCGCTGAGCTTGGACATATGGTTATCGTTAAAGACGGTAAGGAATGTGCGTGCGGCAGAAAGGGCTGTTGGGAGGCGTATGCATCTGCAACAGGTCTTATTAACCTCACAAAGCAGGAAATCCTCAAAGAGAACTTCGACTTCAGCTATATGCTCAAGTCATGTGACGGTGATATTAACAAGGTTACAGGTAAGACTGCGTTTGATGCTGTTCTTGCAGGTGATGCAAATGCCAAAACCGTAATTGACGAGTATATCGGTTATCTCGCTTGCGGTCTTGTGAATATTATTAATATTTTCCAGCCGGATATCCTTTGTATCGGCGGCGGCATTTCAAATCAGGGCGAGAATCTTCTTGCTCCGCTCCGTACGATTGTTGAAAAGGAAAGATATACAAAGCATAACGATAAGCAGACAGTCATCTGCAAGGCTAGCCTTGGCAATGATGCAGGCATTATCGGTGCGGCTTTTCTTGAATAATTGACAAACTGTTAAAATTTACTTCGTGATTTCGGGCGGAAAAATGTATTTTCTGCCCG
>OMBR01001097.1_pt1 | contig 10933 bp, 6 predicted proteins | sample 1674041 | NCBI WGS metagenome assembly OMBR01 (sample SAMEA103958138, study PRJEB25191) | human gut metagenome | biome: human-associated habitat [ENVO:00009003]; feature: intestine environment [ENVO:2100002]; material: feces | place: Germany | collected 2013/2015
ATTCCTTCCGTACGGAGCATAGCTGTACCGAACGTCTTGAAAACCGTCACATTGGAGCCTGTCTCCCGAGCCAAGGCTTCAGCTACATCGATGCCGCTTCCCACGACGACCACGTCGATATCCGTGCACGGACGACAAAGATAATAATCGCGCACATATCCCCCTATCACATAGGCCCTCAGACCCATGCCGTCCACTATACGGGAAATCTTCCTGAAAACGGGAAGCGAGAGCGGTTCAGTCATTTACTCACTATTATATCCATCATCCCTTCACCCTGTCAAGATACATCGCCACTGTACGTTCCAGACCGTAGTAGAGCGCATCGGAAATGAGCGCATGGCCTATGGAGACTTCGTCGGTAAAGGGAATGCGCGAAATGAAATAACGCAGATTATCGAGATTCAGGTCATGCCCGGCATTGAGTCCGAGACCGAGCCGGCGGGCTTCCTCCGCTGCCGCCACATAATCACGTACGGCCGCTTCAGGGTTCGAGGGATACGCCGACGCATACCCTTCCGTATAGAGTTCCACCCGGTCGGCACCGGCTTTGGCGGCATACTCTATCATTTCCGCATCGGTAGACACGAATACCGACGTACGGATACCGGCGGTATTGAACGCTTCCAGCACTTCGGTCAGAAACTCCAGATTGGCTTTCGTATCCCAGCCGGAGTTGGAAGTCAACTGAGTGGGGCTATCCGGAACCAACGTTACCTGATGCGGTTTCACTTTTAGCACCAAGTCGATAAATTCGGGTGCGGGATATCCCTCTATATTAAACTCCGTGCGCAACAGCGGACGCAGGTCGTAAACATCGCTCTTACGGATATGTCTTTCATCGGGACGCGGATGCACCGTTATACCGTCGGCTCCAAAACTCTCGCAATCCAACGCCACTTTTACAACATTAGGCACATTTCCTCCGCGTGCGTTACGCAATGTCGCTACTTTATTAATATTTACACTTAATCTAGTCATAATTCGGTTTATAGTTTGGGACAAAAGTACAAATAATAGTTATATATTGGCAGCATTCTGAGAAAAAAATAGCATCTTTGCACTTCAATCCAACAGAATTGATTATGAAATTTGCCATATTCGGAAATACCTACCAAGCAAAGAAATCCTCGCATGCAGAAAACCTCTTCCGGTTGCTCGGACAGCATAATGCACAGCTCTGCATCTGCCGGGAATTCCATCACTTCCTGACTGCCGATTTACATTTAAACATACCTGACGCCGAATTGTTTGACGGAGATGATTTCTGTGCCGACATGGTTATCAGCATCGGTGGCGACGGCACTTTCCTAAAAGCAGCCAGCCGTGTAGGAAAGAAGAATATCCCCATATTGGGCATCAATACCGGCCGGCTGGGTTTCCTTGCCGACATCTCACCGGAAGAGATGGAAGAGACCTTCGATGAAATCTACAATAATCACTATAAGGTGGAAGAGCGTAGTGTACTGCAACTGAGGTGCGACGATGAACGCTTGATGCAATCCCCTTACGCCCTCAATGAGATAGCCGTATTGAAGCGGGACAGTTCGTCCATGATCAGTATCCACGCCGCCATCAATGGCGCTCCGTTGACCACTTATCAAGCTGACGGCCTGGTTATCTCCACACCTACCGGTTCCACCGCCTACTCACTCAGCGTCGGCGGTCCGGTCATTGTGCCCCACAGTAAAACCATCGCCATCACCCCGGTGGCTCCACACAGCCTCAACGTCCGTCCCATCGTCATTTGTGACGACTGGGAAATTACACTTGATGTGGAAAGCCGCAGCCACAACTTCTTGGTTGCCATCGACGGCCGTAGCGAGTCCTGCAAAGAAACGACCCGGTTGCACATCTCACGTGCCGACTATAGCATAAAGGTAGTGAAACGGTTCAACCATATTTTCTTTGATACCCTTCGCAATAAACTAATGTGGGGGGCGGACATCAGATAAGCCTATATCACTTCATTCACTCCAGCAGGATAACCTATTCACTCCAGCAGGATAACTTATTTACCTCAGTGGGGAACTCCATTTACCCCAGGATGTAACTACCTTTACCCCGATATGTAACGGCCTTTACCCCGGTGTGTAACGGCCTTTACCCCGGTGTGTAAAGAGTCTTTCCCCGGCATGTAACGTCTTTTACATAAGGATGTAACAACGCTGTAAATGTAATGTATTGACAATAAGTTCCTAAACCCATCCATCAGTTTACCACTTCTTATACTGCAAATGACTATTTCTGCCATCCTCCTTCATCGTGGAATATAGAATTAAATAATAATCACACAAAGTATATTTTCAGCAAAAAACTTTTAAATAAATAATAAAAACACCACCTTTGTAGTTCATTCTTTCAGAGTCTATGTGGAATAGTACTTTACTATACAAAGACACTACCATTCAGAATGCGTAAATGTAAGATGAATCAATATGCAGAAAGAAAATGATACTTTATTGGTAGCCAAGTTGAGAGAAGGCAATAAATTTGCCTTTGAAGCATTGTACGAAAAATACAGTGCCAGGCTGTACAACACCATCGTCCTTCTCGTATATGACAAATCATTAGCCAAAGACATCACCCAAAGCAGCTTCATGACGATATGGGAAAAACGCAGTAATCTGGATACCGAGAAAAGTTTTCCGGCATATCTATGCACCATCGCACGCAACATGGTATACAAAGAAACCGAACGAAGATTATTACACAACAAATTTGTAGAAAACAAGCTGAAAACAGAAGCAGAGGCTATCGAGGAAGATACGATGGATATGGACGTCTCCATCATTGAAAAACAGATAGAGCAACTTCTGCAAAGCCTGCCAGAAGTTTCACGGGAAGTCTTTCAGCTGAAAAGAGCAGGAAAACTGTCCAACAAGGAAATCGCCTCACAGCTAGATTTGACGGAACGTGCCGTAGAGGCTCATTTCTACCGTACTATGAAACTACTGAAAGAAGAATTACGCAAATTCATCATGCTTTTCCTCTCCTTCTACTTTCTAAATAATTGTTAAAGCACGAAAATCCGTGAGTGTTTTGGCAGGCATACAGATATATACTACAGAACATGGATAAAAAAGACAGTCATATTGAACTTTTGGATCGTTTCTTTCGAGGACTGACCAGCCCTGAAGAAGATGTACAGTTGAAATCATGGATTAAGCGACCGGATTTTCAACAGAAATTTTCCGCATACTATCAGCAATGCTGGGCACTGGCTCCGGACACGATGGACAAAGCCGTACAAAATGAAATGTTCACCGAACTTTTAAGCCAGATAGACGCAAGTTCCACCACGGAAACGAAGGTCCTGAAAACAAGGAACCGTTTCCTGCGTCAGATTGGGCGCTATGCTGCAGTTGCCTGCATCATATTGGCAGTGGGAAGCGGAGCCTATTATGCAGGAGTCAAACGACCGGCCGATGACGCCAATACAGAAGTCACCATGTCCGTATCCAACGGGCAGAAGGCCGACATCATTTTGGCTGACGGCACAAAGGTCTACATCAATTCTGATTCAAGAATTGTATATGACAACACTTACAACAAGAAAACACGTATGGTCTCCCTGGAAGGAGAGGCCTATTTTGAAGTTGCAAAGGACAAGGAAAAGCCTTTCATCGTGAAAGCAAATGGCATCAATGTACAAGCGTTAGGTACAAGCTTCAATATACGTGCACATAAAGACGATAAATCAGTAGCTGTAATCCTGATAAGTGGAAAGGTTAAAGTAGACGACGGCAGACACGAGGCATATATGAAGCCAAACGAAAGGCTCGTTTGCAACCTGACCAATGGACAGTTCGAAAAAAGCGAGCTTCATCCTAATGCAAGTTATTTGCTATGGAGAAGCAATGAACTAGCGTTCTACGGTGAATCTTTTGAAGAAATTTGTACCATGCTTACACGAATGTATAATTGCAAATTTATATTCAAAAACGAGAAAGTAAAACAATATACTTATCACGGCATCATCAAGAATAGCAGTTTGAATAATGTATTAGAATACATCAGCCAAGCTGGCGGCATTAATTACAAAATAAAATCTGATAATACGATCGTAATATATTAGTAGTGTTTAATAAACTCTTTATGTTAACTTAAAAAGGAAAATATGGAATAGATTTTATAAACTTTTTACTTCATCAAACACAACTGCCAGCTTTCGGCAGCAAAATAAAATTCTAGTTTAAACATTCACGAGAAATTCGTCATAAGTTACTCTAATATCTTATTAGAGCAGGTCTTTGGTACGCCTTTCTCAAAATAAAAAACAATTAATCTAATATTATTAGACATGAGACAAAACAAAATGATTATGCGGTCTTTAGTACTGCTGGGTGCCCTGTTTTTCTGGGGAAACAGCTTCGCCCAAATCAGTTTATCTGTAAACAAGCAGACCATCAAGCAGATTATACCGCAAATTGAAAAAGCTAGCGGTTATAACGTATTCTACACAGACAAACTTCCCAATCTTGAAACAAAAAAGGATTTAAATGTATCAAATGCTTCACTTGAGGCCGTATTGAAAGAATTATTTAAAGGAACGAAAATCTCCTTTGAAATAAAAGCAAACAAGCAGATTTTGCTGTTCCAGCAAACCAACAAATCTGTAGGTGCTAAAAAGAAAGTAACCGGTAGAATCGTAGACGAAAATGATGAGCCGCTTATCGGAGCTTCCGTTATTATCAAAGGCTCTACACAAGGAACAATAACCAACATTGACGGTGAATATACATTGGAAGATGTGCCGGAGAAAGCTACTCTAACCGTTTCTTACGTAGGCTATATACCGGCATCTGTTGCTGTCAACGGTAAAAACGCAATCAATGTAGTGCTGCAAGAAGATTCAAAGACTTTGGAAGAAGTTGTTGTTATCGGTTATGGTACCGTAAAAAAGAAAGACTTGACCGGTGCAGTAGGTTCTGTGGGAGGTGCAGAAGTAGCCGCCCGTAAAACAACTTCCCTTTCCACCGCTTTGCAAGGAACCATCCCAGGGTTAATGGTAACCCGTAACAATAATGCGCCTGGTGCAAATGCAGACAAGATATATGTACGTGGTATCACAACCATCGGGAATTCAGATCCTCTGGTTATCGTTGATGGAGTGCCTGGTGACATCAATTCAGTAAATGCCAACGACGTTGAGAGCATTTCTGTATTGAAAGATGCTGCTTCCGCTGCTATCTATGGTTCTCGTGCCGCTGCCGGCGTTATTCTTGTCACCACCAAAAGAGCCAGTGACAAGGAACTGTCATTGACCTATAACGGTGAATTCGGTTGGGAAATACCTACCGCAGAGCCTGAGGTTGTAGGCGTGCAACGTTTTCTGGAAATGGCTAATGAATTACGATATACAGATAATCCGGACGGTGGCAAATACCAAGCCTATTCAGAAGATCAAGTTAATAACTGGGTGAAAAACAATGCAACCAATCCCAACCAGTATCCTATAACCGACTGGCAAGATCTGATTCTTGAGAAATCCGCAACCCGTCAAAGTCACAGTATCCACCTTTCAGGCGGTAGCAAGGTTGTTAAGACCAAAGCATCCTTGGCGTATGATGAAGTAGGCGGTCTGTACGGTGACCGTTATTTCCAACGCTATACATTACGTGTAAACAATGACTTCAACATTACCCAAAAGTTAAGTGCTACATTGGACTTCAATGTTAAGCGCACTAAACACCACATGCCGCAATTCACTCCATTCGGAATGATGCGCTACATGCCTGCTATTTATGCAGGAGTATGGGATGACGGCCGTATAGCTGAAGGCAAATCGGGAGCCAACCCTTATGGATTGATGAAATTGGGTGGTACAACAGAAAAATGGTACACAGCATTGGGCGGTAAAGCATCTATTGATTTCAAGCCTTTTGACGGATTTAAAATTTCAGCAATCGTTGCTCCTCGCTTTAATTACGACAAGTTCAAAACATTCAAGAAAGCAGCCAGCTATACATTGGCAGATGATCCCAATACAATAGGGGGATACTTAGACAACAGCGGACTATACAACACAACCAAACTCTCAGAAACCCGCAATGACAGCTACAATGTCACTACACAATTAATAGCAAACTATGCAAAGAAGTTTGCCGGAAAACATGACATCAACCTTATGGCAGGTTACGAAAACTATTACGAATATATTGAAGAATTAGGTGCTGACAGAGACGGCTACGTTCTCACGAACTTTCCATACCTCAATAATGGACCTAAAGATTTAATTGGCAACTCTGGAAAAGGAAAAGAGTACGCTTATCGTTCCTACTTCGGACGTGTCATGTACAGCTATGCCGACAGATATTTATTCCAGGCTAATATACGTCATGACGGCTCATCACGTTTTGCAAAGAAACACAGATGGGGTACATTCCCTTCCTTCTCTGCCGGTTGGGTACTCAGCGAAGAAAATTTCATGAAGAATCTTAATTGGGACTGGCTGTCATTCTTGAAGATTAGAGCTACATGGGGAGCATTGGGTAATGAACGTATTGGCGATTTTCCATATATGTCAACCATTGCATTTGGGAACACTATTTTCTATCAAAACAACGGTATTTATTTTGACCAAACTGCATCTCAACAGAAATATGCCATTGAAAATGTAACATGGGAGAAAACTGAATCTACAGACATTGGGTTAGACATTTCTTTCTTGAACAACCGCTTACGTGTGAACGGTGACTATTACTGGAAAAATACTAAAGACATGCTATTAGCAATGGCTATCCCTGATTTTCTAGGATTCTCTGACCCAGACGTCAATGCCGGCAAAATGTCAACCAAAGGTTATGAATTGAATGTCAGCTGGAATGACCACATCGGTGACTTCAGCTACGGAATAGCCATTAACTTCTCTGACTTCACCTCCAAAATGGGGGATTTACAAGGAACCCAATTCCTCGGTGACAAAGTTAAAATGGAAGGCAGTGAATTCAATGAGTGGTATGGCTATGTTAGCGATGGTCTTTTCCTGACAGAAGAAGACTTAAAGAATTCTCCCAAAATCAATGATAAGAACACTCAATTGGGCGATATTAAATACAAAGACATATCTGGTCCTGACGGTGTACCCGACGGAAAGATTTCTCCTGAATATGACCGAGTATTACTAGGCAGCTCATTACCCCATTTCCTATATGGTGGTAATATCAATTTGGGCTACAAAAATTTTGACCTTTCATTGGCATTCCAAGGTGTCGGAAAACAAAATGCACGCTTGGCAAGAGAAATGGTAGAACCATTCCGTAACAATTACGGAAATTTCCCCGCCATCATTGATGGAAACTATTGGAGTCCTTATAATACGGACGAACAAAACGCAGTTGCCAAATATCCTCGTCTAACCCATGTAAACAAAAGTTCCAACTATGCCATGTCAGATTATTGGCTGTTCAACGGAGGTTATTTCCGTCTCAAAAATATAACTTTAGGCTATACATTCCCTAAAGAATGGATGAACGCAATAGGTATCAAAGGTGCACGCATTTATGCCAGTGCTTCCGATCTATTCTGTTTGAGCAAATATCCGAAAGGATGGGACCCTGAAATGGGAGTAAGTGAATATCCTATCACAACATCTATATTGTTAGGCGTATCTGTTAACTTTTAAAAGAAAGAAAAAAAATGAAACATAAATTTATAATATTAGCTTTAGGACTTGGATTTTTAGCAAGTTCCTGCAATGACTTGGACTTAGTTCCATTGTCTGAGGCCTCCACTGAAAACTGGTATTCTTCAGAAGAAGAACTATTGATGGCTGCCAATGAATTCTATAAAATCGGATATTGGAATAAAATGAACCAGGGACTTCTGGAACAAGCCACCGACAACTTCACCTATAGAAATGTGAATCGTTGCAACCTCCTAGACGGTACAGTAAATGGTGATGGTGGAACAGAGAACTGGTATCCAGTAGAGCAATGGCAATCAAACTATAAATGTATAACGATGGCCAATACATTTCTTGAAAAATCTGAGCGCGCCGAAAAGGCTGGTGTCTCTGAAAAAATATTGAATCAATACAGAGGAGAAGCTTACTTTACAAGAGCTTGTAAATATGCAGTACTCGTTTCTTTCTTTGGTGATGTTGTCTGGCTAGATAAGAATATTTACATTGAAGAAGCCTTCCAAAAAGGACGTACTCCCAAAAAAGAGATTATACCTTTAATTTACCAAGACTTCGACAAAGCAATTTCTATGTTACCAGTATCTTATACCGGTAACTCGACACAACGTTTCACAAAAGGTGCTGCATTAGCCATGAAAGCACGTTTTGCCCTTTACATGGGTGATTGGGAACTTGCGGCCGAATCAGCTAAAGCGTGTATGAATTTGCAAGCTTATCAATTACATCCCGACTTCAGCGACTTATTTCTGATGAATACCAAAAATTCCATAGAAAGCATTCTTGTATTCCCACGTTCCGTGCAATACAACATTCTATACGATGCTACTGCCACAAAAAATGAGCTGCCTAGAAATGCTGGAGGATACGGTTCGTATGCACCCTCTTGGGACTTGTTGGCTTCGTTCCTCTGTACAGATGGGTTGCCCATTGACGAGTCACCTCTTTTTGATCCCCACAATCCTTTCAAGAACCGTGACCCCCGTTGTACTGCCACCATTGTAGAATTTGGAACCCGCCATTGTAGCTTTGACTTTGATCCTCATCCCGATGCATTAAAAGTAATGAACTACAAAACCGGTAAAATGGTAACCAACCAAGATACCCGTGCCAATGCGCAATACACCTCATTCAATGCATTGCTATGGAAAAAGGGTATTGACGATTCTTGGGTAGATAACAAACAAAAAGTGGAAAGTGACTATATTGAAATACGTTACGCAGAAGTATTGTTGACTTATGCAGAAGCCATGATTGAACTGAACAAGATTGACGAATCTGTATTAGAAGCCATCAATAGTGTACGTGCCAGAGCATACGGAGTGAAATCTTCTGAAACAGACAAATATCCGGCAGTAACAGCACGTGACCAAAAGTCCTTACGCCAGACAGTCAGACTGGAACGTCGCGTAGAGTTTGCTAAAGAAGGACTCCGCTACATGGACCTCATTCGTTGGAAATTGGCAACCAAAGCTCTGAACACCAAGAACTACGGCATTCTATATCCTGCTGACATATTAAGAGACAAAGTTACATCAAAAGGACTGTGGTTCTGGCCTACTACACCACAGATAGATGAAGATGGAATCGCAGACTTCTCTGCTATGGAAAAAGAAGGCTTAATCCAAGTACTTTCCCAGCGCAAATGGGACGAACGGCAGTATTTATGGCCAATCCCCACATCTGAAATCATTATTAATGAAAACATGAAACAGAATCCAGGGTATTAACGGTTAGACATTATAGGTAAAAAGATTGTGAATAAAAGGATAAACAAACTGTAATGAAAGGACTGCCCCTGCAAATTAGAAATCCAGGGCAGCCCTTTTATACCGTTTCCACAACAAAATAAAGAACCGCATATTTATGAGAAGAATTATATTGATTTTAAGTCTACTGTTCTGTAGCCAGCTTATCACAGCCTCCAATCTATTGATAGAAGCAGAAAGCTTTGACCAAAAAGGAGGATGGGTAGTAGACCAGCAATTCATGGACCTTATGGGGTCACCCTATCTAATGGCTCATGGAATGGGGGTCCCGGTTGAGGATGCTTCCACTACCATATCTTTTCCCGAGAGCGGTACATATTATGTATATGTACGTACCTATAACTGGACTTCTCCTTGGCATGATGGCAAAGGACCAGGAAAGTTCACTCTAAAAATCGGTAATAAAAAGCTGCCTATAGTTTTAGGGGATGAAGGCAACCAATGGATGTGGCAACCCGCCGGAAAAATTTCAGTAAAGGCTGGGAATAGTAATCTAACATTAAAAGACTTGACCGGTTTCAATGGCCGTTGCGATGCTATTTATTTTACAACAGAAAAAGAGCAACTACCTCCTAACGAAACTGTACAACTGACAGATTTCCGTAAAAAGATGCTGGATATTCCAGCCGAACCGGAGCAATACTCCTATGATGTGATTGTAACTGGTGGCGGTATAGCCGGTATGTGTGCAGCCGCAACCGCTTCCAGATTGGGATGCAAAGTGGCATTAATCAACGACCGCCCAGTACTTGGCGGCAATAATAGCTCTGAAGTCAGGGTTCACTTAGGGGGCAATATCGGAGTAGGCCCCAATTCCGGACTGGGACGTATGATAAGAGAATTCGGACATTCTAAAGAAGGAAATGCCAAACCTGCCGCAAACTATGAAGATGAAAAGAAGGAGCTTTTTATCGCCAATGAAAAGAATATCACCCTTTATGCCAACTACCGTGCCATATCTGTAAAGACCGATGGCAACAGAATAGAATCTGTCATCATCAAGCATATAGAGAATGGAAAAGAAGTGGAACTGAAAGCACCATTGTTCTCCGACTGTACCGGAGACGGCACCATCGGGTATCTGGCCGGTGCAGACTACAACATGGGACGCGAATCCCGTGCCGAATACGGAGAAGAGCTGGCACCGATTCAACCGGACAAAATGACAATGGGTTCATCCGTACAATGGTACTCTGCAGACAAAGGTAAACCTACCCGTTTCCCTATTTTCTCGTACGGTCTGCAATTCAATGAAAAAAATTGCGAAAAAGTGACGATGGGTGAATGGAAATGGGAAACCGGCATGAACTTCAATCAAATCGACGACTTCGAACGTATACGTGATTATGGCTTAATGGTCATCTATTCTAATTGGAGTTTTCTGAAAAATGAATTAAAGGACAACAAGAAATATAAGAACCGCGCATTGGACTGGGTAGCCTATATTGCCGGAAAACGCGAGTCACGCCGATTGTTGGGCGATTATATTCTAAAGCAAGATGATATAGATAAAAATGTCTAT
>OMBR01001100.1_pt1 | contig 10902 bp, 7 predicted proteins | sample 1674041 | NCBI WGS metagenome assembly OMBR01 (sample SAMEA103958138, study PRJEB25191) | human gut metagenome | biome: human-associated habitat [ENVO:00009003]; feature: intestine environment [ENVO:2100002]; material: feces | place: Germany | collected 2013/2015
AATTGATTTGTTTCAATTGCGAAGGTATGAAGTCTAGTCAGATTATTGAAGAAACAGAAACGAAGGCTTGTGCTTTAGAGTATGTATATTATTCTAGACCGGATAGTGTTCATAATGGTTTAACGGTTCATGAAGTAAGAAAACAATGTGGTTATTATTTAGCTAAAGAAGAGAATATTGAAGCGGATATCGTTGTCGGTGTTCCTGATTCAGCTTTAAGTGCAGCTGCAAGTTTTGCCAGAACATTGAATGTACCATATGAAACGGGATTGATTAAAAACCGTTATATTGGTTCTACATTTATTCGCCCGACAGAACAACAAAGAATGCAAGGTATGCGTGTTCGTTTAAATGCGATCAGTTCAGTTGTTAAAGATAAAAGAGTTTATTTAGTAGATGATAGTGTTGTGAAAGGTTTTACATCACGTCGAATTTGTCAATTATTAAAAGAGGCAGGCGCAAAAGAAGTGCACTTACGTATAGCTTCGCCAATGTTGAAATATCCTTGTTTATATGGAGCGGATTCAACGGCACAAAAAGATTTGGCGGCATTTAACTATACAGTAGATGAAATGGAACAATTGTTCCAGGTGGATTCATTGCGTTTCTTAAGTGTTGAAGACTTTAAAAAGTGTGTGCCTGAAACAAGCTGTTTAGCTTGTTGTACAGGTGAATGTCCAGAAGATTTACAAGATTATAAAGATGAGGTAAAGGAGTAGAGTATGGCAGAACATTATGCAGCAGCAGGCGTTAGTTTAGAGGCAGGATATAAATCTGTTGAATTGATTAAGGAGCATGTTAAGAAAACAATGCGTCCAGAAGTGTTAGGAGGACTCGGCGGTTTCTCTGGTGCTTTCTCATTATCTAAAATTAAAGATATGGAAGAGCCTGTACTTGTCAGCGGTACTGACGGTGTAGGCACAAAAATCAAGCTTGCTTTTCTTCTTGACAAGCATGACACAATCGGTATTGATGCAGTTGCAATGTGCGTAAACGATGTAATTTGCTGTGGAGCAAAACCTCTTTTCTTCCTCGATTATATCGCAATCGGCAAGAACTATCCCGAAAAGGTAGCTGAAATTGTATCAGGCATTGCAGAAGGCTGTGTTCAGTCCGGCTGTGCTCTTATCGGCGGTGAAACTGCAGAGCATCCGGGTCTTATGCCTGTTGATGAATATGATGTTGCTGGTTTCAGCGTTGGTATTGCAGACAAGCCGAAGATGATTGACGGTTCAAAGCTTTGTGAAGGTGATGTACTTTTAGGACTCCGTTCTTCGGGTGTTCACTCAAACGGTTTTTCGCTTGTCAGAAAAATCTTTGATATCAACGAGGAAACAATTAATGCCGAGTATCCTGAGCTTGACAAAACTCTCGGTGAAACATTGCTCACTCCAACAAAAATTTATGTAAAACCTCTTCTCGCTCTTATGGAAAAGGTTGATGTAAAGGCTGTTTCACACATCACGGGCGGCGGCTTCTATGAAAACATTCCCCGTATGCTTACAGACGGTCTTTCTGCCAAAATCAAAAAGGACAATATTCCTGTTCTTCCTATTTTCAAGCTTATGCAGAGAGTAGGTAATATCCCCGAGCACGATATGTTCAACACATTCAATATGGGTGTAGGTATGATAATCGCCGTTGCCAAGGAGGATGCAGACAAGGCTCTTGAGGTTCTTGCGGCTAACGGTGAAGACGCTGTTGTACTCGGTGAAGTAATCAGCGGTAATGACGGAGTAGTGTTTGAATAATGAAAAATATTGCAGTTCTTGTGTCGGGCGGCGGCACAAATCTTCAGGCACTTATTGACGCTCAGAACAGGGGAGAGATTAAAAACGGAAAAATCTCTCTTGTTGTGTCCTCAAATCCAAACGCTTATGCACTTGAAAGAGCAAAAAACAATTCAATTGCAACTGAGGTTATCAGGAGAAAAGACTATGCCGAATTTGATGAGTATGATTCTGCTGTAACCGAGCTTTTGAAATCCAAGGATGTTGACCTTGTTGTTCTTGCCGGTTTTATGACTATTCTCGGAAAGCGGTTTATTTCTGCTTTTGAAAACAGAATAATCAATATCCACCCGTCGCTTATTCCGTCATTCTGCGGCGAGGGCTATTACGGACTCAGAGTTCATGAGGAGGCTCTTAACAGAGGCGTCAAGGTAACTGGTGCTACCGCACATTTTGTAAACGAAGTGTGCGACGGCGGTCCCATTATCATTCAGAAAGCCGTTGAAATTCAGAACGGTGACACACCCGAAGTTCTTCAGAAAAGAGTTATGGAACAGGCTGAATGGAAGATTCTTCCAAGGGCGGTTTCGCTTTTCTGCGAAGATAAAATTATAGTAAAAGACAATAAAACCGAAATTCTTGACTAACGGAGGAAAAATATGAAACCTGTATCACTTTACAATGACATTGCTTCAACTTCATATCCGGGCAGAGGCATTGTAATCGGCAAAAGTGCAGACGGCTCAAAGGCTGTTATTGCATACTTCATTATGGGCAGAAGCGAAAACAGCAGAAACAGAGTGTTTGCAGAAACCGAGGACGGCATCAAAACTCAGGCTTTTGATCCATCAAAGCTTGTTGATCCGTCACTTATCATCTATTCTCCCGTAAGAGTTCTCGGCAACAAAACTATCGTTACTAACGGTGACCAGACAGATACTGTTTATGACCTTATGAATGAAGGTCAGACATTTGAACAGTCACTCACAACAAGAGAGTTTGAGCCTGACGGTCCTAACTACACTCCACGAATTTCAGGTATTGTTGAGTGCGAAAACGGCAAGATGAACTATGCAATGTCAATTCTCAAAAGTGCAGACGGCAATCCCGATTGTTGCGAAAGATACACATTTACATATGACAAGCCGATAAACGGTCTTGGCAGATTCATTCACACATATATGAGTGACGGCAATCCGCTTCCGAGCTTTGAGGGTGAACCTACACTCGTAGAAATCGGTAACGATGATATTGACACATTTGCCGAGAAAATCTGGAATTCTCTCAATGAGGATAACAAGGTTTCACTTTTTGTACGCTATATTGACATTGCTTCAAATAAGGCAGAGTCAAGAATTATCAATAAAAACAAGTAATTTATTTTTCGGAAAGGATGAATCCAATGAACGAACTTGCTTTAAAATACGGCTGTAACCCGAATCAGAAGCCTTCGAGAATTTTCATGCAGGACGGCAAAGATCTTCCTGTTGAGGTTCTCAACGGCAAACCCGGTTATATCAACTTTCTTGATGCATTTAACTCATGGCAGCTCGTAAAGGAACTCAAAGCGGCAACAGGTCTTCCTGCGGCTGCATCATTCAAGCATGTAAGTCCTGCCGGTGCGGCAGTTGCAACTGAGCTTTCTGACACACTCAAGAAAATCTACTTTGTAGATGACCTTGAACTTTCTCCGATTGCAAGCGCATATGCAATGGCAAGAGGTGCAGACAGAATGTCGTCATACGGTGACTGGGTGGCTCTTTCCGATACTTGCGATGTTCAGACTGCAATCCTCCTCAAGAGAGAGGTTTCTGACGGTATTATTGCTCCTGACTATACTCCCGAGGCTCTTGAAGTCCTCAAGTCAAAAAAGAAAGGCAACTATAATGTCGTAAAAATCGACCCGAACTATGTTCCTGCTCCTATTGAGCATAAGGATGTTTTCGGCATTACATTTGAACAGGGCAGAAATGAACTCAAAATTGACGAAGAAATGCTCCTTCAGAACATTGTAACAGATAATAAGAATTTTACAGAGGAAGCTAAGCGTGACCTTCTTGTTGCTCTTATTACTCTTAAATATACTCAGTCTAATTCTGTTTGCTACGCAAAGGGCGGTCAGGCAATCGGTGTAGGCGCAGGTCAGCAGTCAAGAATTCACTGCACAAGACTTGCAGGCAATAAGGCTGATATCTGGTATCTCAGACAGCATCCGAAGGTTATGAACCTTCCGTTTGTTGACAACATCCGCCGTCCTGACAGAGATAACACTATTGATGTTTACATCTCTGATGATTATGAGGATGTGCTTGCTGACGGTATATGGCAGCAGTTCTTCAAAACTAAGCCCGAACCTCTTACAAAGGAAGAGAAAAAGGCTTGGCTTGCAACATTTGACGGTGTTTCACTCGGTTCTGACGCATTCTTCCCATTCGGTGACAACATTGAAAGAGCAAAGCGTTCTGGTGTTAAATTTGTTGCACAGCCCGGCGGTTCAATTCGTGATGATAATGTTATTGAAACCTGCAATAAGTACAATATGACAATGTCATTTACGGGTATTCGTCTTTTCCATCACTGATAGAGGTGCGATTATGAAAATTTTAATGATTGGTTCGGGCGGCAGAGAGCACGCTTTAATTAAAAAGCTTCTTGAAAGTCCTAAATGCACAAAGCTTTATTGCGCTCCCGGCAACGGCGGTATTTCAAGAGATGCCGAGCTTGTTAATATCGGAGTTATGGATAAAGAAAATATGGTTAAGTTTGCAAAGGACAATGCAATTGACCTCGTTTTTGTAGCTCCTGATGATCCGCTTGCTGACGGTATGGTTGACGCTATGCAGGAGGCTGGAATCAGAGCATTCGGTCCTAATGCAAATGCCGCTATTATTGAGGCGTCAAAGGTTTTCTGAAAAAATCTTATGAAGAAATACGGCATACCTACTGCAAAGTATGAAGTATTCAATGACGCTCAGAAAGCAATTGACTATATAAAGAACGAAAATACCGCTCCCGTTGTTGTAAAAGCTGACGGCCTTGCACTCGGCAAGGGTGTAATTATTGCTCAATCTGTTGATGAGGCAATTGAAGCAGTCAAAGAAATTATGGAGGACAAGAAGTTTGGCGACTCAGGTAACAATATCGTTATAGAAGAGTTTCTTACAGGTCCCGAGGTTTCTGTTCTTGCATTTACAGACGGCAAGTGCGTAAAACCTATGGTCAGCTCAAAAGACCACAAGCGTGCTTTTGATAATGACGAAGGTCTTAACACAGGCGGTATGGGCACAATCAGCCCGAACCCGTATTATACAGATGAGATTGCCAAGGAATGTATGGATACAATCTTTATCCCTACAATTGAGGCGATGAATAAAGAGGGCAGACCTTTTAAGGGTTGTCTGTACTTTGGACTTATGATTACACCGAACGGTCCAAAGGTTATTGAATACAATGCCCGTTTTGGCGATCCTGAGGCTCAGGTTGTTCTTCCAAGACTTAAAACTGACCTTGTAGATATCTGTGAGGCTGTTATTGACGAAAAGCTTTCCGACCTTGACATTGAATGGGACAACGGTGCTGCGGCTTGTGTTGTTATGGCAAGCGGCGGATATCCTGTTTCATATAAAAAGGGTATAGAGATGTTCGGTCTTAATGATAACGGCGGTGTCGATGGCGCAATCGTTTATCATGCCGGCACTAAATACGAAAACGGAAAGTTCTATACAAACGGCGGTCGAGTTCTCGGTGTTACTGCAACAGCGGATACACTTGATGAGGCACTTGAAAAGGCATATGCCGCAGTAGGAAAAATTTCCTTTGAAGGCGCTCATTACAGACACGATATCGGCAAAACTAAATAATATATTAAGAGCCACTCTTAACGAGCGGCTCTTTTTTTAGCCTGCATTTTTAATCTGCAGTCTTAATTTGTCAGAAATCATGGCAATGAATTCGCTGTTTGTGGGCTTACCTCTGTCGTTGTGAATTGTATATCCGAAATATGAGTTCAAAACATCAATGTCACCTCGATCCCATGCAACCTCAATTGCGTGTCTTATAGCTCTTTCAACCCGTGAAGAAGTTGTTTCGTACTTTTTGGCAACCGACGGATAAAGCTGTTTTGTCACGGCATTGATAATTTCAGGATGCTCAACAGACATAATGATTGAATCACGCAGATAGTGATAGCCTTTGATGTGAGCCGGAACTCCTATTTCATGGAGAATATCGGTCACTTTCATTTCAATTCCGAAAGCGTCGATAACTCTGCCTCTGCCAAAATTCTTTTTCTTGCTCAAATCCGACAAATCGCTGATAATGGTGCTTAATTCGGAAATGTTATACGGCTTCAACACAAAATATGATGCGCCCGAATTCATAATTTCACGCTCAAGAACAGTGCTGTGGAATGACGAATATACCATAAACACAGGCACTTTCGTGCCTTCTCGTGTGATGCTTCTCATAACACCGATTGCGTCAAGCCTTGTCATAAATGAATCCATCAGTACAACATCAGGGCTTTCTCTTTTAATTTTATCGCACAATTCTTCTCCGTCTTTTGCACAGAAAATAACGGAAATATTCTTACTTTGTAAGATATTAAGATTTTCCTGCGTAAATTCAGAAGCGTCATCGGTTACGATTAGTTTTATTTTGTTGTTCATTGTGATTTCCCCCAGTAATTTTTGTTGTACTAATATTACCACAAAATGGTAAAGTTGGCAATACCTTCCACAAAACTTTTTTGAAAAATTGAGAAAAAAAGTTTTATATTTTGCTTTACTAAATCAAAAATGAACAAACCATCATATATTTAGTGTTGATTATTGTAGCGATTTGCCATATATTGTGCAAACACACCGTAACCCTCTTTTGGATTATTCAGAAAAACATGGGTAACAGCACCAATAATTTTACCGTTTTGAACTATCGGACTGCCACTCATACCCTGTACAATACCGCCGCAATTTTCGAGCAATCTGCTGTCGGTTATTTTTATGACAAAATTTTCATTTGATGTCATATCACGGTTGCATATTCTTTTGATTTCAATATCATATTCCTGCGGCGTATCTCCGACAGGCGTTGTTACCATAACAGCCTTTCCTGTTTTTACCTCATCGTCATTTGCAATCAGATATTTCTTGTTTCTTTTATAATTTTCACTCGTTAAATCTCCGAAAATTCCTAAAGGGGAGTTTACGCTCAAATTACCAAACTTTACATCGGTAAAATATCCGCAGAAACTGCCGGCTTTACCGCAGACGCTTTTTTCAATGCCGCTGATTTCAGCCCGAACCGCTTCTCCCGATTTTAACGGTAACAAAGCAGCTGTGTCACAGTCGCATATTCCATGACCGAGTGCGGCAAAATAATTATTGCTGTCATCATAATAGGTCATAGTTCCGATGCCTGCACAGCTGTCACGAACCCACGCACCGAGGAGATATACTCCCACGGTATTTTTAATCGGCAAAACGGTTTTGTTTTCGGTTTTGCCGTTTCTATCAATTTCAACAGTAATTTCATTGCCGTTTGATTTTTCAATTTCAGACTTTAATTCTTCATTTGTGCTGATTTTTGTATTATTTACTTTCTTTATAATATCGTTTACTTTAAGTCCGCCGTCTTTGGCGGGGCAAACATATTTTTCACCGTCATAGTAGCTTTCAAGCTTGATTATCATTGCTCCGTTAGCATAAAATTTAACTCCGAAAGCCTCACCGCCAATGTAAACCTCATTTTTATCATCAGCGGCATAAGGCGAAAAAGTCGAAACAGTAAATAATATGAAAATCAGGGCAACTGATATAATTTCTTTAAATTTTCGCAAAAAATTCACCTTCTTTCCGTTGCCTTTATTATGATTTGCATTTATAATATAGATTAGTGCGTTGATGAAAATATTAAAAATGTTACTGGCAGAGGATTTTCCGAAAAGGCGATAAACAGCCGTGCATTGTAAATTATTTTCTGAAATTATATCATTTTCTTATTATGAGGTATATATGGAAAACATAAATTCTAACCTTGTTGGTCTTACCGATTCCGAAGTTCAAAAGCGTATAGATGAAGGAAAGGTAAATATTTCAACTAATATTAAAACCAAATCAATCAAAAGAATATTTTGTGATAACATTTTTACGCTTTTCAATCTTATAAATGTAATTTTGCTTGCGGCATTGATTTTTGTGGGTTCACACAAGAATATGCTTTTTATCGGTGTTGTTATCGCAAATATAATTATAGGTATAGTTCAGGAAATTCGTTCCAAAATAAGCGTTGACAAGCTGACTATTTTGTCTGAGAAAAAAATCAATGTTCTCAGAAACGGTAAAATTGCAGAAATAAGTAAAGATGAGATTGTTCTTGACGATATTCTTGTGCTTTCACGAGGAAGCCAGATTCCTGCCGACTGCATTGTATGCGACGGCAACTGCAGAGTCAACGAAAGTTTGCTTACAGGCGAATCAAATCTCATTGAAAAAAATCTCGGAGATGAACTTCTTTCAGGCAGTTTTATTGCGGCAGGAAAATGCTATGCTCAGGCTGTAAAGGTGGGAGCCGATTGCTATGCCGCTAAGATAAATAACGAAGCCAAATATATTAAAAAAGTAAATTCTCAGATTATGGAGTCATTCAATTTCATTATCAAAATCTGTACATTTGTACTTTTTCCGATTGGCATTGCATTTTTTATTCGACAATTTACCCTGCCCGATGCAACATTGCAGTCTGCTGTAATCAGCACTGTTGCGTCGCTTGTCGGTATGATTCCAAAGGGAATGATTCTTCTTACAAGTTCTGTTCTTGCAGTATCAATTATCAGACTTTCATCCAAAAAGGTGCTTGTACAAGAAATGTATTGCATTGAAACACTTGCAAGAGTTGATGTGCTTTGTCTTGATAAAACGGGAACGCTTACAACAGACGAAATGACGGTAACAGGTGTCATTCCGTTTGGGGCTGATGAAAATAAAATCAAGAAAGCACTTTCTTCAATTGTAAAAGCGTCTGATGAACTAAATGCAACTTTGTATGCACTGCGTGACTATTCGGATTCCGTTTCACCGTATGAGTGCAGTAAATTCTGCGATTTTTCCTCCGAAACAAAATGGTCGGGAGGTGCATTTGAAAACGGCAAGACCTACATAGTCGGTGCGACTGAATGTATTTTAAAAAGCAGAGAAAAGTATTCCGAGGTGTATTCTGAGATTGAAAAGATAAATCAAACCGTCAGAATCCTTGTTCTTGCCGAAAGCGATAGTGAACCGGACAAAGACTCATTGCCTGATGATTTAAAACCGCTTGCACTTATTCTTATCAAGGATAAACTTCGTGATAATGTAAATGAAACGGTAAATTATTTTAAGGAACAAGGGGTCACCTTAAAGGTCATTTCAGGCGACAGCGTTAAAACTGTTAAAAATATTGCGCTTGACACAGGGATCGAGGGTGCAGAAAATGCAATCGATATGTCAACTGTGACAACAGATAAAGAGCTTGAAGATGCGGCAGAGCGTTGTAATGTGTTTGGCAGAGTAACTCCGGCTCAAAAGAAAAAGCTTGTGGTTGCCCTTAAAAAGCACGGACATTCGGTTGCTATGACAGGTGACGGAGTAAATGATGTTCTCGCACTCAAAGAGGCGGATTGCTCCGTAGCTATGGCGTCAGGCAGTGATGCCGCACGAAATGTGTCACAGCTTGTACTTGTCAATAATGACTTTGGCGCAATGCCAAGCGTTGTGGCAGAGGGCAGACGAACAATCAATAACCTTGAACGAAGCTCTGCACTCTATCTTGTAAAGACAATTTATTCGGTTATACTCTCAATTTTCTTCATATTCTTTCGCACAGGATATCCCTTTGAACCGATACAGCTTACGCTTGTCGGTGCATTAACAGTTGGACTGCCATCATTTGTTCTCGCACTTCAACCGAATAAAGATATAGTAAAAGGTAATTTCACCGTAAATATAATAGCAAGATCACTCCCGACAGCTTTTTGTATTTCGGCAGATACAATATTACTCGCAATTTTAAAGTATATGACAGATATGCCGCAGGCACAGTTTTCAACTCTCTGCGTATATCTTACTGCATTTTCATGTATGCTGCTTGTAATCAGATTATCAATCCCGTTCAATCCGCTCAGAGCCGTTATGGTCATCGGATGTTCCGCGGGAATAATAATCGGTTCAATTTTCTTCGGCGGATTGTTCTCACTTGCACCGCTTACATTTGAAAACATCATATTGCTTGTAATCTTTGCTGTAGGCACATTTGTTGTATTTAATATACTCTACAATATAGCACAGCACTATATAGAAAAATTCAAAAAGGAAAGTCATCTTAAACTGACTGCAAAAAGAAATGCAAATAAACAAAAACGCTGAAAAATTAATCAGACAACTGAATAATCAAGGCTATGAGGCTTTTATAGTGGGCGGTTGTGTTCGTGATTATCTTCTCGGATTGACTCCGCATGATACAGATATTTGTACAAATGCTTTGCCCGAGCAGACAAAAAAATGCTTTGAGGCTTATCATACTTTTGATACAGGTATTAAACACGGCACAATTTCCGTTGTATGCGGCGGTGAAGTCTATGAAATCACAACCTACCGTATTGACGGAGATTATTCCGATAACCGTCATCCGGACAGCGTAAGCTTTACACGAAACATAAACGAAGATTTGCAACGCCGTGACTTTACGGTAAATGCAATGGCATATAACGCTGAATACGGTCTTGTCGATCCATATGGCGGTAAAAATGATCTTAAAGATAAAATTATCCGTTGTGTCGGAAATCCCGATACACGCTTTAATGAGGATGCTCTGCGAATCTTGCGGGCATTACGCTTTGCCTCTGTTTACGGATTTTCAATTGAAGAGAACACATCAAAGTCTATATTTAAAAATGCAGACTTGCTAAAAAACATTGCAACAGAGCGTGTGATTTCGGAATTTTTAAAGCTCATCTGCGGTAAGGATGCCGTAAAAATTCTTGACGCTTACCGAGAAACAATTGCTGTTATTATCCCTGAAATTACCGTTATGTTCAATTTCAATCAGAACAACATTCATCATTCGTATGATTTGTGGCAACATACCCTGACTGCACTCGGCACAATTGAACCGAATCCAATGCTTCGTATGACAATGC
>OMBR01001104.1_pt1 | contig 10866 bp, 10 predicted proteins | sample 1674041 | NCBI WGS metagenome assembly OMBR01 (sample SAMEA103958138, study PRJEB25191) | human gut metagenome | biome: human-associated habitat [ENVO:00009003]; feature: intestine environment [ENVO:2100002]; material: feces | place: Germany | collected 2013/2015
TTTTTTGCTGATTTTATCATTTTTTGTTATACTATTTTTTCTATTTTGCCAAGCGTTCCGCATAATATAACGCCTCTGCCGAACAACCCGGCAGAGGCGTTTATTGCATATATCAGTGTCTATTTATTTATGTAATTGTCCCTTATGCGAAAGGATTCTCGGTCGGATACAGCATTCCCTTCGGCTGGTTGAAATTCAGATCTTCTACTGGTACGCCGATGTACTTGAATACTTCGTACAGAGCCTTGCCGAAGTGTCCGAAAGCAACAGCACCGTGGTGAGGGAAGTTCTTCTCGATCAGTACGTGACGATAGAAACGTCCCATTTCGGGGATAGCGAAAATACCGATACCACCGAAGGATCTGGTAGCTACGGGAAGTACTTCACCCTGTGCAATATATGCGCGCAGCTTGTTGTCTGCGGTAGACTGCAGACGATAGAAGGTGATGTCTCCGGGAACGATATCTCCTTCCAGAGTACCCTGGGTCACCTCTTCGGGAAGGGTTCTTGCCATGATCATCTGGTACTTCATGTTGCAGGAGGTCAGCATCTTGGAGTTGGTGTTACCGCAATGGAATCCCATGAAGGTGTCATTGTGGGTATAGTTGAATTTACCCTTGATGGACTCTTCGTACATATCATCGGGAACAGTGTTGTTGATATCCAGCAGAGTTACGGTATCTGCGCTGACGCAGGTTCCGATGAACTCACTTAAGCAGCCGTAAATATCTACTTCACAGGATACGGGGATGCCCATACCGGTGAGACGGCTGTTCACATAGCAGGGTACGAAACCAAACTGGGTCTGGAATGCAGGCCAGCATTTGCCGGCAATGGCTACATACTTACGATATCCTCTGTGAGCCTCGATCCAGTCTAACAGTGTCAATTCATACTGAGCCAGCTTAGGCAGTACTTCGGGCTTATGGTTGCCTGCCCCCAGTTCTGCTTCCATCTCTTTTACCTTAGCCGGAATTCTCTCATCTCCGTCATGCTTCTTGAAAGCTTCGAACAGATCCAGCTCGGAGTTCTCCTCGATCTCCACACCCAGATTGTACAGCTGCTTGATCGGTGCGTTACAAGCTAAGAAATTCAGAGGTCTGGGGCCAAAGGAAATGATCTTCAGATCGCTTAAGCCCACGATAGCTCTTGCAATGGGAATGAACTCATGCAACATATCTGCGCACTCTGCTGCAGTTCCCACAGGATTCTCAGGGATATAAGCCTTGATATTACGAAGCTTTAAGTTGTAACTGGCATTCAGCATACCGCAGTAAGCATCGCCTCTGCCTCCTACCAGATCGTTCTGGGTCTCTTCTGCTGCCGCGATGAACATGGCAGGACCGTCAAAATGCTTTGCCAGTAAGGTCTCGGAGATCTCGGGGCCGAAGTTGCCCAGATATACGCACAGTGCATTACACCCTGCCTTCTTAATATCTTCCAATGCCTGCACCATATGGATCTCGCTCTCCACGATACATACGGGACACTCATAGACACTGTCGGTGCCGTACTTCTCGGTATAAGCCTTCATCAGAGCTTTTCTTCTGTTCACGGAAAGGCTCTCGGGGAAACAGTCACGGCTGACAGCCACAACGCCAATTTTTACTTCGGGTAAATTACTCATTTTGTAATCCTCCTATTTTCGTTTTCTTTTTCTCTACACCATTTATTTTACCGCCGTCATACATCCATGCAGGGGATTCCGGCGTTCAAATCTTTTTATTCTGCCACCATTATTTGCTGACATCCAGATTCTCTCCAACAAGCCCGAGGAAGCTTCCCTCTGGAAGTCCACCCTCCGCATGGCCGATCAGCCATTTGTTCGTAGCGGCAAGCAACGCATCCTCGCTGGGTGCCTTGCCCTGCTCCACCTTCTGATGTGCTCCTTCTAACGGATAGTTAGTGCCCTGAGGTAACACGATGGCTACCTGGAATCCCTGTCCGTCTACTCCACAGGGAGCATAATGCAGAGAAGTTGCGAAGACCTCTACACCGGTTCCGGCCGGTACTAAAAATGCTTCCATCTTAGAAGTATCGTAGGTAAAATCTTCTGCCACATCCGCTAACAGCCCCAGGATCAGGATAGCATCCGTTGCTGCCACATTAATTTCGGAACTTCTATGATATTCCACGGCATTCAGTTTGGAATTATGGCCATTGCAGTAACCGATCTGTACAGGCATTTCTCCGTATGTGATGGTCTCCAGTTCTTTTTTCACAGGTAATGCTTCCAAAGCATTGATCCCGGGCTCATACACCACGCCGTCAGGAACCGGAGTCTTTTTCATTTCTTCCACCAGCTGTGTAAAATCCACATTGGTGATCACTCTGCCATACTTACGAAATGCAGGATCTTTTACAGATAAAATATGCATTCTACTCTACCAACCTTTCTCTATTATAGCTCAAACTTAAAATTACGAGGTTCATTTTGTTATGTTGTTGTTTGATTTTTCTACGCGTTATTTAATGATCTCAAACAGCGGTCTGCATGCCGGATAGATCTGGCGGAATTTCTGATAGCGGTCTTCATATTTTGCCACCAGTTCCGGATCCGGTTCTACCGTTCCGGTGACTTTGACGAACTTCTCCGCGATCTCCTCCACACTTGCATATTCCCCACAGGCTACTGCCGCCAGCATGGCACCGCCCATGGCCGGTCCTTCTTCGCTTTCTATCACATCCACCTTCAGATTCAGGATATTGGCGATCATCTTCTTCCACAACGGGCTCTTGGCTCCGCCACCGCAGATCTTGGTCCGCTCCAGATGGATTCCCAGAGATTTTGCCACCTCCAGTGAATCACGCAGTGCAAATGCCACGCCTTCCAGTACCGCCTGCGTCATATCGGCTCTGGTGGTATCCATGGTCATTCCGATAAAAGTTCCTCTGGCATTGGGATCATTATGGGGAGAACGCTCGCCCATGAGATACGGCAGGAAGTAGACATGATTTTCTCCCAGCTTCTCAATCTGCGCCTGTTCTGAGGCATAATCCTTCGTTCCGATGATCTCATCCATCCACCATTTATTACAGGAAGCGGCACTCAGCATGCAACCCATGAGATGGTAATGTCCGTCTGCGTGGGCAAAGGAATGCAGGGCATTGTGCTGATCTACTCCGAAATGATTGGAGGAAATAAAGATTGTTCCACTGGTACCCAGGGAAATATTACACATATTGTCTCCTACAGTTCCGGTACCTACAGCGGCGGCCGCATTATCCCCGGCTCCCGCCGCTACCACAACATTTGCGGGAATCCCCAGTTCGTCTGACACCTCCGGCAATACGCAGCCCACCTTTTCATAACTCTCATAACAAGTGGCCAACTGCTCTTCTCTCACTCCGCAGATCTCACACATTTCCTTCGACCAACAACGGTTCTTCACATCAAACAATAACATCCCGGAAGCATCTGATACATCCGTACAATGTACGCCGGTCAGACGATAAGCTATGTAATCCTTCGGCAACATGATCTTTTTGATCCGTGCGAAGTTCTCTGGCTCATTCTTTTTCACCCAGAGGATCTTCGGCGCGGTAAATCCGGTGAAAGAAATATTCGCAGTGTACTCAGACAACTTCTCTTTGCCGATCACATTATTCAGATAATCGCATTCCTCTGTGGTTCTGCCATCGTTCCAGAGGATGGCAGGGCGGATCACCTGATCCTTCTCATCCAGAATGACCAGTCCATGCATCTGTCCTCCGAAGCTGATGCCTGCCACCTGGCTCTTGTCTGCATCTTTCAAAAGCTCCCGGATGCCCTCCATAGTCTGTTCATACCAGTCCTCCGGCTTCTGTTCCGACCAGCCGGGATGTGGGAAATACAAAGGGTATTCCCGGGATACAATATTCCGGATGTTCCCTTCACTGTCCATTAAAAGCAGTTTTACCGCCGAAGTGCCCAGATCGATTCCAATATATAGCATGAATCTTCCTCCTACGTTTGTGCTGTGATCCATTTTCGTTCCTTTTCGTGCCCGTGCACGTTATAGTCTTATCATAACTGTTGTGAAAAAATTTTTCAAGTAGAAGTTTTTATGTTTTCAGTATTTTTTCACTAAAAAGTGAAGATGGAATTTCATCATTCATCATCCATTCAGCGTGCCCGGACAAATTCTGCACTTTCGTTGACTTCCCTCTGGAAATATGATACTTTTATAACCAGATGCTTGGAACAGATATTACGGAAAGGCATGAGTATTCTATGGCAACCATCAAAGAAATCGCCGCATTGGCCGGAGTATCCCGCGGCACTGTGGATCGCGTCTTAAACGATCGCGGCGCAGTAAACCCGGAGACCGCCGAAAAGATCAGAAAAATTGCAAAAGAGCTGGACTATAAACCCAACCGCGCCGGTCTCGTTCTGGCAGCGCAGAAAAAGCGGCTGAAGCTGGGTGTCATTCTGTTTTCCACTGGGAATCCTTTTTTTCAGGATGTTCTGGCCGGAATCAATGAAAAGGCGGAAGAGCTGGCAGGTTACAACTGTACCGTGATCACCAAACAGATTTCTTTCGGTGTGGAGGCCCAGTTACAGGCAGTCAAAGAGCTTCTTGCAGAAGAAGTGAACGGCATTGCCATGACCCCTTACAACGACGAACGGATCCGCAACTGCATCAATACTTTATACGAGCAGGGGATTCCCGTGGTCACGCTGAATACAGACATTGAAAATTCCAGACGTATCGCTTATGTCGGCAGCAACTACACCCGCAGTGGTGCCACCGCCGCCGGTCTTCTGCAATTGATGACCTCCGGCACAGTAAACGTGGGTATTGTCACAGGTTCCTCCAACATTCTCTGTCACACAGAGCGCATTGCGGGATTTCTGAAGACATTAGAACCTTTCTCTGACCGGATCCGCGTCGTGGATACCGTGGAGATCCACGATGACGAAGTGGAAAGCTACGAAAAGACAACGACACTTCTGTCAAAGCACCCGGAGATCAATGCACTGTTCTTCGCCGCCGGCGGTGTCTACGGAGGCTGCCGCAGTGTAGAGGCTCTTGGTAAAAAAAAGGCGATCCGGATCATCGCTTTTGATCTGGTCCCCACCACCCGCCAAATGCTGGAAAATGACACCATTGCCGCCACCATCTGCCAACAGCCGAAAATTCAGGGCAGCAAACCTCTTTCCCTGCTGTTTGCCTATCTGACGACCGGCGAAAATCCGGAAAAAGAATACAATTATGTAGCGGTAGATATCCGGATCAAAGAAAATATCTAAATAATTCTTAAAATTCTTCCGACACTCTTGTCATTCACAACATATAGTACTATAATATACATATTATCTACGAAATGTTGTTTTGAGGGGTACAAAAGCGGGGGAGTCTTTGATCCATGAATTTATCTGATCTGAAAAGAAATGCATATATGTTGCGGGGTTCCGATGCAAAACGTGGCTACATGCGCTGGTGGCATTCCTTCCAGGGCATTTGTCCCACGACGCAGGAAACCCGCACTTTTTTTGTAGAATACAGCATTTTAAATCCGGCTCTCGGTACTTCCCAGCCTATTTTAGGTCAGCATCCCTACTATAAACGTCATGGTCTGAAACCATCTTATCTCTGCATAAAAGCCGGTGTATTCCCTGAGCCGGGAGATAGCGGGCTCCAGCTTCAGGCATATTATCCCCTGACCTCTCTGCAGGTGGCCCAGGATCCCTTTTACATGCAGTTTGAGGATTGTGTCTACAGCGAAAACCGGATCAGTGGTTCGATTGATATCTCCGATGAGGTTGCAAGACATCGCTCTCTTATGACCGATGCGGGCAGTTTTATCTGGGATCTGGAAGTGCATAAGGCGGTTGCCTGTCATACCGGCTATATTGCCAATGCTTTTTTTACCGCGGTTCATGCCCTGGAAAGTTTCTGGCATGGGGAAGGTATCCGTACCTTTTTCCGTGGGACCATCATTTTGAACGGTGTCACCTACGAGGTAACTCCCGAGACCTCCTACGGCTATGCGGACAAACATTGGGGCCGCAGTTACAACCAGCCCTGGCTGCAATTTGCTTCCGGCCACCTGATCAGCGAGAAAACCGGGCGGGAATTGAAGCATTCGGCTCTGGCCATCGACGGCTGTTGTCCGAAATTTCTCTTTTTCCCCATGCGACGCAGGATTCTGATGCAGCTGACCTATACCGGGGAAGATTTTGAGTATCATTTTGGCAGACCTCTTACACTGTCCCGCTGCAAATGGAAAGTGAAAGAGACCAACAAACGTTTTATCTGGCATTTCAAAGCCCAGAACCGCACTTCCGTTGTACGGATCTCCGGAAGCTGCAGCAAAGAGCAGATGATGCCGTTACTCTATGAAAGTCCTGACGGAAAAGTATCCGACATTCCTCTCTGGGAAGGCGGCAATGCAACAGGCACCATAGAACTATACCGGCGAATCGGCGGTTCCCTGGAATTGATCGATCGTCTGCAATTTGAAAACGGATTATGTGCTTATCAGCGTTCCTGATTTTCGTCCGGGGAATAAAAGATAACTGCAATTTAAAAAGCTGTTGCCACAGATCACTCTGTTGGCAACAGCTTTTGTTGTTTATCTCTATGTAGCTTAGATTGCCTCTTCCGGCTCCTCCAATGCTTTTTCGTAACTCTCCAGGATCACCCTTTGCAAATTCTCTCTGGTGGAAGAATTGATGGGATGGGCGATATCCCTGTATTCTCCGTCCGTTGCCTTCTTGCTCGGCATTGCAATGAACAATCCCTTTTCACCTTCGATCACCTTGATATCATGTACGACGAATTCATCATCCAGTGTAATGGATACGATAGCTTTCATCTTGCCTTCCTTGGTGATCTTACGAACACGTACATCTGTAATCTGCATTTGCTAACCCCCTTGGTGTTATCGTGATCCCTACGCATTTCTCCGCCCTGCAGGCTCTCGAAACGCTACAGATATTCGTATTCCGGGCTATCGCCCTACTTACTCATATCTGTTAGATTCCCTAATGACCACATTGCCCTGCCTGCAAGCAGTCTCGCAATGTAGTCATTGAGAATCCGGATCACTTAGATCACGTATCGTTCATTCCTCTCAACTACGATCTTAACTTCGCCTTCTCCCACAAAGTACGAATTTGCACGGATCGTGTCACGGCTCTCTACAATACAGTTTTCAATATGCGTGTTATCTCCAATATACACATCATTGAGGATAATGGAATTCTTGATCACACAATTATTGCCGATATAGCTCTTCTTAAAGATCACGGAATTCTCTACCACACCGTTGACGATACATCCACTGGATACCAGGCTGTTGCGCACCTGGGAACCGGGATTGTATTTTGCGGGAGGCAGATCGTCTACCTTGGAATATACATCCGGATACTGTTTGAAGAAGTAATTTCTCACATCTGCTTTCAGGAAATCCATGTTGGTACTGTAATAATCGTCTACCGATGCGATATTTCTCCAGTAATCCTTGATCTTATATCCGTAGATTCTCTTCAGATCCTTGTAGCGGATCAGAATATCTCTTACAAAATCATAGCGGTCTTCCTCAGCACACTTCTCGATCATCTCGATCAGCAGTCTGCGTCGAACCACATAAATACCACAGGAAATGGTATTGGTCTTCGCCTGTAAGGGCTTCTCCTCGAACTCTTCGATACGACTTTCCTCGTTCATTCGAATCGTACCGAAACGCTCTACATTCGTACCGGCTTCCATATCGCGGCAGACTACAGTGATATCTGCTTTTTTCTCGATATGGTATTCCAGCACCTTATTATAATCCAGCTTGTATACACAGTCGCCGGATGCGATAACTACATAAGGCTCATGGCTGTTCTTCAAAAACTGCAGATTCTGGTAAATTGCATCTGCGGTTCCTCTGTACCAGTTGCTGTTCTCTGCTGTCACAGCGGGAGTGAATACATACAATCCACCCTGTTTACGTCCGAAATCCCACCATTTGGAGGAGTTCAGATGTTCGTTCAGACTTCTTGCATTATACTGGGTAAATACTGCCACTTTCTGAATATGAGAGTTGGTCATGTTACTCAGTGTAAAGTCAATACTGCGGTAGCTGCCTGCAATCGGCATCGCACATATAGCTCTCTTCTGGGAAAGTTCCCGCATCCTGTGATTGTTACCGCCTGCTAAAATAATTCCAATCGCTCTCACTGCTATTCACCTGCCTTAATTAATGTTTTGCCGCTTGCGAGCTGGGAATCCTCATAATCTGCAGCAGCTGTCACTCCGGATATCACTGAGTTTTTGCCTACGCTGATACCGTCAGGAATCACGCTCTTCTCACCGATGGTTACAAGTCCGTGGTTGTAAATATGAGGTGCCGTATCGTTCTCTGCTTCTTCACCGACACCTAATTTTACCTGATTACCTACCACAACATTCTCTGCGATAATCGCCTTGTTGATCTCACATCCTTCACCGATCTGGGTCTGGTTCATGATAATGGAATCCCGGATCACGGTTCCTTTACCGATCGTAACACCACAACCAATGACGGAATTATATACTTCTCCATAGACCTCGGAGCCTTCACCGATGATACTGCGCTCTACCACACTGTCGGCAGCAATATAATCAGGGGGCTGGATCTCGCTCTTGGTATAGATCTTCCAGTATTCCTCATACAGGTTGAATTCCGGTACGATATCGATCAGTTCCATGTTGGCTTCCCAATAGGAACTCAAAGTACCTACATCCTTCCAATAACCGGTGAACTCATACGCATACAGCGGAGCCCCCTTTTCATGGCAGTAAGGAATGACATGCTTACCAAAATCCAGTGCCGGCTGATCTGCCATAGCGATCAGTGCTTCCTTCAATGTCTTCCAGTTAAATATGTAAATACCCATACTTGCAAGATTGCTTCTGGGATGTTCCGGCTTCTCTTCAAATTCGGTGATGCGATGGTTCTCATCTGCGATCATGATGCCGAAACGGCTGGCCTCCTCCATGGGAACAGGCATTACCGCAATAGTAACTTCTGCATTGTTGGCCTTGTGGAAATCCAACATCACTTCATAATCCATCTTATAAATATGATCTCCGGAAAGGATCAGCACATACTCTGGATTATAGCTCTCCATATACTCCAGGTTCTGATAGATCGCATTCGCAGTACCGGTATACCATTCACTGTTGGTACTCTTCTCATAGGGAGGCAGCACGGTCACTCCTCCGATATTACGATCCAGATCCCAGGGAATACCGATTCCGATATGGGTATTCAGTCTGAGGGGCTGGTACTGTGTCAGTACGCCTACCGTATCCACTCCCGAATTAATACAATTAGAAAGGGGAAAATCGATAATGCGGTACTTGCCTCCAAATGCAACGGCAGGTTTAGCAACCTTGGATGTCAAGACACCCAGACGGCTTCCCTGTCCTCCAGCCAATAGCATGGCTATCATTTCTTTCTTAATCATATCCTCACCTCTATCTAGCCTTCCACCTGTTGTAATAAATAGTCGCTCGCGGCTATTATCCGATGTATCCATCTGTCTCGAAAAAGTGCCTGCTCTTTCCTTCGGATGTGATAATCTGATTATAACACATTGCCAAAGGAAAGTGAATATTTATTACTAGGATTTTTTGCCTTTTTACAATTTTTATATTCATTTTTTACATAATTGTCGTTCCATTTTTTATCTTTTTGTAAGTTTCTACCAGTTCCGTACAGAGCAACTTTGCGCAAAATTGTAATGTTACACATTTTTTCAAAATCATGCCTACGGATTGTTTTTTTTCGTCTATATGTATATAATGTTAATTAATAAGTAATGCCATTACATTATATTAAGGAAGTGTCAACATGTATCAGATAGACTTTAATCACCCCTCGTCCATTTATTTTGTAGGTATCGGCGGTATCAGTATGAGTGGTCTCGCAGAGATCCTTGCGGATGCCGGTTTTCGTGTCTCCGGCTCCGACCGTTCCAAAAGCCCCCTCACCGAAACTCTGGAAAGAAAGGGGATCAATGTATTTTATGGACAACGTGCCGGGAATATTACCGATGATATCGATTGTGTCGTATTTACCAGCGCGATTCACAAAGACAATCCCGAATATGTCGCTACTATGGAAAAAGGGATCCCGCATCTCACCAGAGCGCAGCTTTTAGGAGAGATCATGCAGAATTACAAGACTCCTATTGCCATCAGCGGTACTCACGGCAAGACCACCACGACCTCCATGGTCAGTGAGATTCTGCTGCATGCCGGTACGGATCCCACTCTGTCCATCGGCGGAATGTTAAAAAGCATCGGTGGCAACATCCGTGTCGGCAGTACCGATCTGTTCGTTACAGAAGCCTGCGAATACACCAACAGCTTCTTAAGCTTTTTCCCCAGGATCGGTATGATCCTGAATATCGAAGAAGATCACCTGGACTTTTTCAAGGATCTGGAGGATATCCGGAATTCCTTCCATAAATTTGCAAAGCTTCTGCCCGCTGACGGCTGTCTGATCATCAACGGTGCCATTGACAGATTACAGGAGATCACAGGAGATCTGGACTGTCGCGTGATCACTTTTAATAAAGAAGCTGTCAACAGTGACGGTTCTGCTGCAGACTATTATCCTTCGGATATTACTTATGATGAATTGGGGTATCCTTCCTTTACGCTTCATTGCCATGGCGAGGTATCCGGCAGTTTTTCCCTGCAGGTTCCCGGAGAACACAATGTCTGCAATGCAGTAGCTTCCATTGCGTTAGCCGATCTGTTGTCGATTGACCGTGGAATTACCGTTTCCGCACTGCACGACTTCACGGGCACGGACCGTAGATTTGAATATAAGGGAACCATCGGTGGCGTTACCATTATCGATGACTACGCGCATCATCCCACAGAGATCGCAGCCACTCTG
>OMBR01001106.1_pt1 | contig 10847 bp, 9 predicted proteins | sample 1674041 | NCBI WGS metagenome assembly OMBR01 (sample SAMEA103958138, study PRJEB25191) | human gut metagenome | biome: human-associated habitat [ENVO:00009003]; feature: intestine environment [ENVO:2100002]; material: feces | place: Germany | collected 2013/2015
CGCAAACTCGAAGTTCCGGAAGCCGCTCCCGAACATAATTTGAAACGCAAAAACTGGATACACGCCTTCGACGCCACGCTACAGTTCTCACAAGCGTATATGACCGACAACTGGTATCAAGGCGGCGAAAAAAACATCAACCTTCTGGCTCATCTGTGGTACAATTTAAAACTGAACCAAACACTGCACCCTCGCTTGCTGTTTGACTTGACCACGCAATACAAACTCGGTGTCAACTCGGCTCCCGCCGACGAGCTGAGAGGCTACAACATCAATGAGGATTTGTTTCAATTGAACCTGCAGTTCGGTGTCAAGGCTACCAAAAAGTTCTACTACAGCATGAACATGCAGTTCAAGACACAGCTGCTGCAAAACTTCCAGACCAACACGTGGAAGATGACGGCGTCGCTGCTCACTCCGGGCGAACTCAACGCCGGTATCGGTATGGCATACAGCACAAAGAACAAACGTGGCAACGTGGCGTTCGACGCCTCGCTGTCGCCACTTTCCTACAATATGAAAATGTGGCGCGCCAACTACAAGCTGCTCGACGACAACGGCGAAATGCTCCACCCCGACAAATTAGAGCATCAGGTCGGTTCGAGCGGTGAAGTGAAATTCGGATGGGCAATGACCCGCAACATCTCGCTCAACTCGCGCATATTCGCATTCTCCGACTATTCGTATCTGCAAGGCGACTGGGAAACCACTCTGAGCTTCTCAATCAACAAATTTCTGTCAACGCAGATTTATGCCCACGTGCGCTTCGACGACTCACAGAAGCTTTCCGACAGCAACAATTCTCATTGGCAATTCAAGGAAGTGTTCAGTTTCGGCCTTCAATATAAATTCCGATAAATGCGCCTCGCTGCCGCCTGCATACTGGCTGCATTCATTGCCTGCTTCCAAAGCGCAGCGGCAATTGAAATCCCCGACACAGCGACGGTGCTGCCGGGCTATGCCTCGCGCATCGACGCCACGCGCAGCATCCTCGACGGAGCGACCGACAACCTGACCGGACTATGGAACTATCCAGAGGAACAAATGGTGGTGGCAATCAGGAAATCATCGGAATTCAACTATCAGCTTATTGCCGTAGAGGCGGAAAACGAAGCCATCGACTGCGGCACCGTAATCGGCTATCTGACCACAACGGCAAACAAATCAAAGATGCGAATGTGGCTCTACTCTGTGGTCGACGGTGACAGGCTGACATCTCCTGTGGAATGCGTGGCAGAACTGGGCAACGGATCGATACTCATCCAAAAACGACGTCTGAAAATGCACATATCCGTAAACCTGACGCGTTTTCTGCCATCGGTGTTCGGAGGAGTGAGAGTTTACCCTCAAATCCAATCGACCGAAATAACGCCCGGTCTCCACAAAATTGAAGACAAAAAAGAAATCTTAATATTCTAAGACTATGCGTCAAGCGTTTATCATATTCTCTGCAGTCATTGCCCTTTTGGCGTCGGCTAAAACCAACACCACACGTCCTGTGGCAGGCATCTCGGAAAAGGCATTGTTGATGAAGACAATCAATGCGGAAAACGACACCGCTTCGTTTGCCGACAAAATAATCCTGTCGGGCTACAAGAAGACGGTCAACGACGCATTTGAGTCGTTCTTTGTCGACAACCAGACGCCTTTCCTCATTTCACACCTGACGCTGAAGTTCCAGTATACAAACGCACTGACCGGACAAATCATAAAAGAAGCAACCTATGAAGTGCCGTGCGACATTCCTTCCGGGCAAATGCGGCAGCTGAGCATCCGCACTTTCGACAAGCAGCACTCCTTCTACTATGCAAACTCACGCAAGCCCAACCGTCCGGCAACACCCTACAGCATAAGCTACAAACTTATGGCATACGACATCCGCATCACAGTGGAGAAGTAGGCGTCACTTTTTCATTTTATGCAATTTGGAAAATTGCACGCATATCGCTAATTTTGCACTATAGTTGCCAAAACAACAATAGTTTATTTGTAAATGACAGATTCCACGAAACAAGCAATGCAGTGGGAACGCCTCATCTGCAACAAGCGGCTCGGAATGGAGCGCTACCGCACCTCGTCGGCACAAACGCGCAGCGATTTCCAGCGCGACTTTGACCGTCTTGTCTTTTCATCCCCTTTCCGCCGATTGCAGAACAAGACGCAAGTGTTTCCGCTACCTGGCAGCATCTTTGTCCACAACCGCCTGACACACAGTCTGGAAGTGTCAAGTGTGGGCAAATCGCTCGCCAACGAGGTGTATATCCAGCTGCAACCAAAATATGCAGGCACTGCCGCCGCCGAGAAGCTCAGCCACATTGTTGAAATTGTAGGCGCCGCATGCCTTGCCCACGATATGGGCAATCCCCCTTTTGGACACTCCGGCGAACGCACCATAGCGACATACTTCTCAGAGGGGCGTGGACAAACCATTAAGCCTCTGCTCTCCGAAGCCGAGTGGAACGACTTTGTAAACTTCGACGGCAACGCCAACTCATTCCGTCTGCTCGCCCACCAATTCCGCGGACGGCGCGAGGGCGGACTTGCCATGACCTATTCATCGCTCGCTGCCATCGTAAAATATCCATACACGTCGTCAACAACACCAAAACACGGCAAATTCGGATTTTTCAAGTCAGAACTCGACTGCTTCCGCATGGTTGCCACCGAGCTCGGGCTCATCGAGAAATCGGCCGACGTGTTTGCACGCCATCCGCTTGTATATCTGATGGAGGCTGCCGACGACATCTGCTATCAGGTGATGGACATAGAGGACGCCCACAAGCTTAAAATCTTAGGCATCGAGGAAGTGACCACATTGCTCACCGGATTTTTCAATCCCGAGCGCTGCAGGCACATAACCGGTGTGCTTGACAACATCGACGACGACAATGAGAAAGTGGCATACCTTCGGTCGTGTGTGGTGGGAGAATTGGTTGGCGAATGCGCAAAAGTGTTTGTCGACAACGAAGAATGCATCCTAAACGGTGAATTTGAAGGATGCCTGATCGACCACATATCGCTGGTGGCACGCAACGGCTACGCCGAATGCTCACGCACGGCTTGGAGAAAAATCTACAACTCGCCCGACGTTGTCGACATCGAGCTTGCCGGAAACCAGATTATCACGTTCCTGCTCGACCGGCTGATTGACGCAGTGCTGCTTCCTGAAAAGAACTATTCACGCCTGTTGCTCAGCCGCATACCACACCAATACGACACCAGCTCGCCGACAACCTACGGCAAGATACAATCAGTGCTCGACCACATCTCCGGCATGACCGACGTCTATGCCCTCGACCTTTTCCGCAAGCTCAACGGCTTGAGCCTGCCGGCAGTATAAACAATATCAAAACTATGTACTTGAGAAGACTTTCAACCACAATAATTCTTATCACCATGGCTGCGGTCGCAGCCATGGCATACAGCATTGAGGAAATACCCAACGTGCACCTGACCGACAAGACCCAATATGTGTCCAACCCCGACGGAGTGCTGCGCCAAGCCACCGTCGACAGTCTCAACCGAAGCATCGCCCACATTTGGCAGTCATCGTCGGCTGAAGTAGTGGCAGTGGTGGTCAACTCTATCGACGGCAACGACATCGACGACTATGCAACGGCACTGTTCCGCCATTGGGGCATCGGAAAGAAGGACAACAACAACGGCGTGCTGGTGCTTGTCAGCACAGAAGAACGCAAAGCCGTGATACGCAACGGATACGGAGCAGAGGGCATTCTCCCCGACATCATCTGCGGACGCATAATCCGCGACAGCATGGTGCCGCATTTCCGCGAAGGCGACTACGACAGCGGTATGCTTTCAGCGGTTGCCCGCATCGACTCCCTGCTCACCACCCCCGGTGCTGTGGCTGAGCTCAAATCAAAATACGAGAACGACGAGAAGCAAGAAAACTACAATGCATTCTATGGCTATATGTCTCTGGCAGGCTCCGCTGCCGCAATCCTGCTGCTCTATGTGCTTTTTCTCGCATTCACACCGAGCATCAAAAACCGTTTCGACCGCTACAACCGTCTTAACAAAATCAAACTACTGTACATCTGCGCCACATTCTTCACTCTCGGCATGGCACTGCCGGCACTGATTGTGTTGCTCGCCACAATGCACTATTGCCGCAACAGACGGCGTATATGCCCAAACTGCCACTCCAAGATGCACAAACTGCAGGAAGACGAAGACAACAAATATCTGACTCCGGCACAGGATCTTGAAGAACAGCTCGAATCGATAGACTACGATGTGTGGCTCTGCGACACGTGCGGCGAAGTTGACGTGTACCCATTCCCCAACAAGCGCACCATATACAGCGAATGTCAGCAATGCCACGCCCGCACATCGTATCTTGAAAGCGACCGCATTTTCTCACAACCAGACACCACCAGCTGCGGCTACGGCATGCGCACATACATTTGCCGCAACTGCGGAAAGAAATCGGAAATCTACTACGAAATCCCCAAGACTGCTGCACCTGTGGTAATCCTTCCGATGGGTGGCGGCTCCAGAGGTGGTGGCTTCGGAGGCGGAGGAAGCTTCGGCGGAGGCTCCACTGGTGGAGGAGGCGCTTCTGGAGGCTGGTAGAAAGCGACTTAAAAGACGAAAGACAAACAACCAACTATTTTTATATTATCTATGAGACAATTATTGATTGCTTGCGTGGCACTGGCGGCAGCATTGCCAGCAGCGGCACAGACCACAAAGGAGGAAATGTTGGCTTCTCCTGAGAAAACAGCCGGCGTGTATTATGCCTATCCGGCTCCAGAGTCAACAGACCACTACACAAAAGCACCCAAAGGCTACACTCCATTCTACATCAGCCACTTCGGACGCCACGGCTCCCGCTACCTGATCAGCGACTCGGAATACACCAACCCGATGGAGACACTCGAACGTGCCGACAAAGCCGGCGCCCTCAGTCCGTTGGGCAAAGACGCACTCAAACGACTGCACGAAATCTATGCAGAGGCAGCCGGACGCAACGAAGACCTCTCTCCGCTTGGCGTGCGCCAACACCGCGGTGTGGCAGAACGTATGTTCACCGCATTCCCTGAGGTTTTCAAGGGCGACCGTTCCATCGAAGCCCGATCATCAGTAGTGTTGCGCTGTGCCATGAGTATGGCGGCATTCGGCGACCAACTCAAGGAGCTCAACCCCAAATTGAAGATTTCCTACGAGTCGTCGCAGAAATACATGCCTTATCTGACCGGACGCACCGACGAGGCCAACGCTTTCTGCGGGAAGAAGGGCATCTGGCGCGCTGCCTACAATAATTTCCGCGCGTCGCAGACCAATGCCGACCGCTTTATCGCCGCTTTGTTTGCCGACAAGCAGTATGCCAAACAATATGTAGAGCCAAAAGAACTTATGTGGCAATTCTACTGGGTTGCAGCCGACCTCCAGAATATGGAGACACCGATACGTCTTTACGACCTGTTCACCAGCGAGGAGCTGTTTGACCTGTGGCAGTGCTTCAACTATCAGTTCTACTCCACCTGCGCAAACCACGCCGACTCAAACGGCTCTGTCCGCGACAGCTCGAAACCGCTGCTCCGCAACATCATTGAGAGCGCCGATGCAGCTATCGCCAATCCGTCGCAGGCAGCCACACTGCGTTTCGCCCACGACTCCAACATCACTCCACTCGCTGCTCTGATGGGCATCGAGACCTACGATGTGGCATGGCGCGAACCGGAAACTCTCTATCAGCACTGGACCGACTTCAAGGTTTCGCCAATGTGCGCCAACCTCCAAATCGTGTTCTTCAACAAGAAAGGCGGCACAACCGACGACATTCTCGTAAAAGTGCTGCTCAACGAGCATGAGGTGCATATCCCAGTAGCCACCACCCAGTTCCCTTACTACCGCTGGACCGACGTGCGTGCCTACTATGCCAACGTTGTAGGAATGTAGAAACAGCACGGGGTTTCAAACGACCCAAGACATAACGAATAAGACACGCCACTGCAAAAGTGACGTGTCTTATTTGCTTTATCACCATCAATCAAACTCCCCCATCAACCATTTAAGAGCATTTATCCTCTTAATTCCGTCATAGTCGGCAGAAGGATCGTCGTCAAGAGTAAGTATATATTTCGGATATTGGTCGCTTATACGCTGCAGCGATGCCAGTTCCCGTTTCAATGTCATTTCATCTCTTACCGTTGCCGCCACTTGATAATAAGCGATATTGCTTTCATCAATGGCAACAAAATCCACTTCCAAATCATCCTGTTTGCCTATATAGACCTTTTTCTGCCGATGCAACAATTCAAGATAAACAACATTCTCCAGAATGCGCCCGGCATCAAACGACCGTGATCCCAAAAGCATCCTCCTTAAACCCGTGTCAACAAGATAGTATTTTCCGAGAGTCTTAAGTAATTGCCGACCTTTAATATTGAATCTCTTGACCTCATAGACAAAAAATGTTTCACACAAGGCAGACAAGTAGCGTTCCACTGTTTTCTGGTCAATCTTCCTCCCATCAGCAGTCATTATGTCAGCGATACGTTTTGTCGAGAGTATGTTGCCTATATTGTCTGCGACAAACCGTATCACACTTTCAAGCATCATCACATCCGACAACTTTTTTCTGGCCATAATGTCTTTTACCACAATCGTATTATATACACTATTCAGATAATCAACAATTTGCGCTGACGAATCAAGAGCCAACGCATAAGGGAAACTGCTTCTGCCAATATAATCGGAATAGGCTTGCTGAAGATTCTGTCCTCCATCTGTTCCCGCCACATATTCACGAAACGACAACGGCAACATTGCAATCTCAACATAACGCCCAGAAAGCAGCGTGGCAATCTCGCTCGACAGCATGTACGCATTGGAGCCGGTTATGTAGATATCAACAGTCGGTTTAAGATTAAGACTGTTTATGACATCCGGGAAATCCTTGACTTGCTGAATCTCATCAAAAAACAGATAAGTCATTTTGTCTTGTTGTATTTTTTGCCTCACATAGTCATACAGTTTCTTTGGATCCCGAAGTTCGTAATAATCATAATCCTCAAAATTCAGGTAAACAATCTGCTCTGGCAACACACCGCTGTCCTTAAGCCAATCGCGATAAATTTCCATAATCGTGGATTTTCCACAACGACGGATTCCAGTTATCACTTTTATCAGACTCTTATCCTTATAGGATATCAACTTATTCAAATATACTTGCCGTTCTATTTTTTTCATCTACCAGATTTTTTTGTTTCGACTTCGCAAATATACATATTTTTTAGGAATGGCAATCCTAAAACCACCTAAAAACCGAAAGTTTTAGGCGTGACACTCCTTGAACTTCCAAAAATATCATAGTTTTAGGATTGCACGTCCACTTTTTTAGAACCCGGCATAGATAAACGGGGCTACATAGGCGGCACTGAACTCAATGATGAGCTGCAACAACAGGCAAAGCAGCAATAATTTGCCAAACCAACGCATCCCGACAAAGCGTCGCTCCGCCCACTCCGACATCCGGTCGGGCAGGAACATAAGCACATAGGCAGCAATCAGCATCAGCGTCCATACGGCACGTTCCCGCACGAATGCCTCGATTACTTCCGGTCTGAAATCCGTAAAAATGCGACAGAACATCACCGCTGTGTCGGCAAGCGAGACGCAACGGAACGGAAGCCACATAACCGTGACAAAAACAAACGTAGCGGCTATCCACACCTGCCGCGGCGCACGCAACCGCGACACCAGCGGTGAGAATGCCTTCTGCACAACCAATGCCATGCCGTGTGCCAACCCCCAGACCACAAACGTAAAGCCGGCGCCATGCCATGCCCCGCCCACAGCCATTGTCAGCAACAGGTTGAATCTCGTGCGCCACCGTCCGCAGCGGCTGCCTCCAAGCGGGATATAGATATAATCGCGCAGCCACGATGACAACGAAATGTGCCATCTGCGCCAAAACTCCGTGATGCTCACCGACTTATATGGCGAGCGGAAATTGAGCGGCAATTCGATGCCGAGCGTGCGGCTCATACCGATGGCGATGTCGGAATAGCCCGAGAAATCAAGATATATCTGCGCGCTATAACCCAGCAGCGCGAGCAAAGCCTCCGTGCCGCTATAGCCGGCAGGATTGTCGAAAACAAGGTTGTTGAACTGCGCCAGATAGTCGGCCACCACCGCCTTCTTCAGCAGTCCTTTCATCATCAGAAACAGTCCGGCATACAGCATAGGGGGCGTGATGCGGCGGTTGCCCTCCAACTGCGGAAAAAACTCCGCCGCACGCACAATCGGTCCGGCCACAAGCACCGGGAAATATGTGAGATAAAACACATAGTCGAGCATACGCCGCGGAGCGATTATCACGCCACGGTAGACATCGACCATATAACTGACCGAGCGGAACGTGTAGAACGAGATGCCCACAGGAACAACGATGTCTGTCAGCCGGAAGTTTGCACCGACAATCGATGCCACCGACTGCATCATTCCCCCGTCGCACTTAAACCACACAAGCACTCCCACCGACAACAGGACACAGCAAACGAGCAATGCCCGACGGCGGCTGCGACTGCGGATATTCGACAACCATACCGACAACCAATAGTCGACCACGGCTTTGACAAGCACCGACAATGCAATCAATCCGCCCACCTTATAGGCAAACAGCAGACTGAATGCCACAACAAACGCCATCATTGCCGACCGCCGGCGATAAAGCAACCCATAGATTGGATAAAACACAAGAAGCACCAGCCAGAAAGCCTCGCTGTCAAGAAATGCGCCAAAGGTGCTGGATATGTCGGTGAGCCGGTCAATCATCAGGTGTAAGAACTATGGTTTTCACTGGTTTGGCACTGCGTTTGTGCGGAACGTCAAGGCGCATCGGGCATACCGATTTTGTGGAAATCCACACCGCCACACTGTCCATCCACACCGCCGCGGCTTCGCGCGTCGGATGAGCACCGTCGGAAGCGCGGTCAAGACTAAGATTTGAAGAAAGGAAGAAATGCCCGTTGCCCACCTTTCCGGCAATCAGGCGGTTGATGCCCGTATCTGGCTTCCAGTTTGGAGGACCGATCCAGACAAATGGCAATCCACCGATATCGGCAATGATGGAGTCGACCATCGCCGCACGGCTGCGTTCCACATTGCGCAAAAACAGCTCGTTGCCTCCAAGACACACCACAATGTAACCAGGTTTGAATTTTTCAATATATGCCCTCAGCTTATGTGTCGCGCCCCATTTTTCGGTTGTCGACCCATACCAAATCACCGTGTAAAGCGAATGCCCGTTTTCTTCGGCATAGGCAGCCAGACGCGGCGACAATCCCTCCAACATAGAATCGCCCACAAAGAGCAGCGTATACTTGCACGTATCGGTTGCTGCAACGTTCTTTTCAGACACGGCAACACTCCTGACGGCTTGACCGCCGACTTCGGGAGATGTCTTTACCTTAGCCATCTGATGCCCGAAAATCCGCAAGTCGTCAAACGTTGACAACAGCATAATCACGGCAAATGCCGTTGCCAACAATGCCCATAATCGCGCGTATGGCCATTTCATGGTCTTCTATATATTATGGGGACACAGCCCCTCGTTTCCTTGTCAATCCACGGTCGTCACCCTATTTGCCGTTTTTAATCTCAAGCGCTTTTATTTCAGCACGTTTGATGCTCTCGGGATTATTCTTGTCGATGCCGTATTTCTCCGGCGCAGGAATGCGCAGCTCGGCTCCGACAGGCAAATTGTCGGGATCGGTGATTATATCTTTGTTGTCCAAGTAAATGTATACCCAGAAAGCGTAATGTCCGTAGAATTTGCGGGAAATGTTGCTCAGATATGCCGTATTGGTAACCTTGAACGTCTGTTCAGCCTTCTTGCTCTCCTTCTCCGGCTCAGCCGTTTTTTCCTCAGACTGTTCCTGCGGCTTCTCCACTGCAGCCGTCGAGTCGGAATCCACCGCAGCCACCTTGGCAGTGTCATCGGCAATTACAGCAGGCTGAGACGACGGTTTTTTGACAACTCCGAACAGACAGAACCACGCAACGGCGGCTACAACCGCAGCCGTCACGAATCCGGCAAGGAATCCCCAAGCGAAACGGCATCCGCCACGTTTCGGCTGTGGCTCATCATCATATTCTTCCTCCACTGTTTCCTCCACTTCTTCTTCGGCAGTTTCTTCCGTCTCTTCTTCGGCAGTTTCCTCCGTCTCTTCTTCGGCAGTTTCCTCCGCCACAGTCTCATCATCGGCGTCAGCCCCAGCAGTGCATTCTTCTTTGTTCTCTTCGCTGTCAGCCTCACTCTCTTCAAGCCCGTCAGTCTGACTTTCCTTTTCCTCCGGCTCCGCTCCGTCGGCAGGACTCTCATCCGCCACGTCCTCTGTTCCGGCTGCCTCATCAGCAGTTGTCGCCGACTCCTCTTCGGCAGCGTCAGGAGTCTCATCCTCCGCCACTGGCTCATCGCCGTCGAAATCATCGGCAAGCTCTATCGCCTCAAAACAATCAAACGCACTGTTGATTGCAGCGGCCGTATCCGGGTCGGCAACAAAGCGCACCTCGCCGCCATCCACATCGAAGCGGCCCACACCTTTAAGCGTCACCGACTCACCATCCATCAGCCGTTCGGCAACAATGGCAAACAATTCTTTGACAAAAGATTGGCACAAAGCCTCCGACGTGTCGGTCTCATGCGACAACGCCTTGACAATGTCCTGCAACACAAGTACTCGGTTACTCATCGCCGGCTTCTCCTTTCTCCGCAATGCGGGTTTTAAGCCGAGTGCCCAGCACAAACGTCATTCTTATTTCGGGCGGATAAAGCATCCTGCGTCCAGAGGCGGAATCCACCTCCACACGCTCCA
>OMBR01001113.1_pt1 | contig 10808 bp, 11 predicted proteins | sample 1674041 | NCBI WGS metagenome assembly OMBR01 (sample SAMEA103958138, study PRJEB25191) | human gut metagenome | biome: human-associated habitat [ENVO:00009003]; feature: intestine environment [ENVO:2100002]; material: feces | place: Germany | collected 2013/2015
ATCTGATCCACTGTAATAAATTCATATCCTTTTCCCTGCAGGGCATCTACGATCCTTAAAGCGGCCTGCACCGAACTAAGATACGAATCATGCAGTAAAATAATATCACCGCATTTTATCGGACTTATGATAATTCTGGAACTTACCGTAACATCATGCGTCATAAGTGCCGGTTCCATGCTTCCCGATGAAATAAAGCCAACATGCAATATATAAGTAAATACAGCTATTGCGCTAAGAAATACAAATACATAATAAATCCAATCAGTGTTTTTTCCTTTCTTCATTCATGCCTCCAAAAAAGTAGTCCACCGCGGACTACTTTTCCATCTTCAACTTCGGAAACGGAATGATATCCGGCTGATTTTCCCTGTGCTCTCCAATAAATTTTTCCATCCAGACCATGTCATACCAGCGGTGGAACTTATAACCGCACTGATGGAAAGTTCCAACCATCGTATAACCCAGTTTTTCATGAAACAGCACGCTGTCCTTCGTCAGATATTCATCTTCCGCCTGTGGATAAGCAATGCAGGCATTGACATTTAAAATACCCTGCTGCTTCAAAATATTTTCCAGCTCTTCATAAAGCCTTCTGCCGATCCCGCTGCGTTTCTGCTCCATATCCACATAAATGGATGTCTCCACTGACCAGTCATATGCCGCTCTCTCTTTGAACGGACTGACATAGGCATAGCCTGCGATTTTTCCATCCTTTTCCGCTATCAAGTATGGAAAACGCTCCAATGTATGCCTGATCCTGCCACGGAACTCCTCTATGGACGGCACAACATATTCAAACGTGATCGCTGTCTGCTCAATATATTTTGCGTAGATTGCAAGAATCTCCTCTGCATCTGCCTCTGTTGCAACTCGAATCGTTGTCATAGTTTCCCTGCCTCTTTTCCATTCAGTATTCCATCTGCAAAACTATATCTTTGATGCTTTTCTTCTGCTCACGCAATCACATTTCAAACGCCTGCTTAATGCTGTCATAATGTAAGAAAATCCCCTGCTCTGCAAACTCCCTGATCTGGTCTGGCGTTGCAAACATGTAGCCATCTGTTTCCTCTGTCTGAAGATGCAGGTCTTTGTCGTCAATATCCATGACAAAACGGTAAACGTCCACAAAATAATTGTCTCCCTCACCCGGATTTTCTCTCTTATAGGTAAATAAATAGCCGCCCTCGGCATTTCCGGCATCCAGTCCTGTCTCCTCTTTCACTTCGCGAAGGACTGCCTCGTAAGACTCCTCGCCAGCCTGTGCTGCGCCGCCGGATACTTCCCACCAGCCCGGTGCCCATGCCTTTGTCATGACGCGCTTTGTGATAAGAAACGTTTGATCCGGTCTTGCCACAACACCAAGCACCGTCAGATGATATTCGCCATCCTTTAAACACCAGTCGTTGCGCTTCATTGTGCGTCCTGTCGGCTTTTTATCTGCATCATAAATATCCCATAATTCCATCGTTTTCTCTCCTGTTTATACATGCTATTTATCCCATCTTATCATTTCACTATAGGCAATGCAAACCTCATTTTCATCATTCCGGTTGACATTATTTAATCTTTTATACCAATTTTTGCTTACTTTTTATCATTTACTAATTTGTTTATAATTGCTATAATACACGTTAGCCGTGATTTTAACCAAAATCAGCTGTCAAAATTTATTACTTTTTACCATAAAAATTCGAGGTTTTACAGATGAGTGAAACAAAAAAAATGACCAACGAGCGTCCTGTATACGCTTTTAACCGAAAAATTTTCTGTGAGGGAATGCGTGACGGTATTCCGATTGCTTTAGGCTATCTGGCGGTATCGTTTTCGCTTGGAATTGCTGCAAGAAATGCCGGTTTAAAAATGGCTAAGGGCGAATATATTGGATTTGTTGATCCTGATGATTGGATAGCACCGGAGATGTATAAAAGTATGCACTCAGCCATGAAAGAAACGAATGCAGATTTATGTATATGTGGGTATGATTATTATGATGAACACGGAAAAGTAGATGAGAATAGACGTTATAATACAAAAGAAAATGAGACTATTACACAGAAGGATGTGATGTATAGATTTTCTGATATGCCACCAACTATTAGGCATGGAGTTGTAAATAAATTATTTAAAAAGGAATTATTAAATGGTCAGATGTTTAAGGAAGGATTACATTCATCAGAAGATGTGTTCTTTTTGAATGAATATGTTCAAAAGATTCAAAATGCAGTGGTTGTGCATCAGCCTTATTATAAAAATCTTGTTCGTCAAGGAAGTGCAACGCATGGTGGACTAAGTATAAATAGTTTGGCAGATTCATTTGAAGCTCATGAAAGAATGTATTTAGATTCTATAAGGCGGTATCCTGAGTTGAAAAATCATGCAGCAGCTTTTTTATTAGATGTGTGTACATTGAAATATAACGAAGCAAAAGAAAAATGGGTAAAAATGGAAGAAAATGAAAAGAAAAGTGCAAAAGAGAAGTTAAAAATCATGTTGAAATTTATTAAAAAATATGCACTATATTCAATTTTGGATAAGGAAATTTATTGGAAAACCAGAGTAATGTATTTAATTTTAAAGTAGAGGATTAATGATGAAGAAAATTAGTATTATTGTTCCTGTATATAATGTGGAAAAGTATGTAGAAAAATGTATACAGAGCTTAATAAATCAAAGCTATAAAAATGATTATGAGAAATAGATGGCGAATTATGTCATCGAAACGTATATATTGGAAAGAAAAAGTGATAATGTTAGTTGGATGGTTTTAGTGATAATATGAAAGAAGATATAAGAAATATACAAATAAAGTGCATAGAAATTTTAAATATAGTCGATCAAATATGTCGAAAGCATCATATTCAATATTCACTTTGCGGAGGAAGTGTTGTAGGAGCTCATTTATATCAGGGATGTTTACCTTGGGATGATGATGTGGATTTAATGATGACGAGAGAGAATTATAATAAGTTTCTTTCTGTTATAAAACAGGAACTTCCAAAAGGATTTTCGGTTCATAATTATCAACTTTCAGATACATATTGGTCGTTATTTACTAAGATTGTTAATGATAATACTACAATAGTTCAAAATGATGGTGCAGTGTCTGGTGTGTTCTTAGATATTACTGTTTATGATAAAATACCAGATAATTATAAACGTAAAGAGGATATATTTCTTTGGAAGATGTCACAGGTGGTTAGTATTGGAAAAATAAAGGGAAAATCGTTAAAGGCGTTCGTAAGAAATATGGTACTTACACTTTTCTTTAGGGATAAAAGTAAATATTATAAGTTTTTTCAAAAACGAGTAGAAAAAATGGGAATACAACTAAATACCATTATTCTGAATTGTTTGGAGCTTTTTGTAATACGTTACCGTATGAACCGGAAATATTTGAAAATTACACAGAAATACAGTTTGAAGGCAAACAATATATGATTGTCAAAGATTATATAAAGTACCTTCAAACACGATATAATAGAACTGATTTTAGAGAGCCGAAAGAAAAGCAAGTTTCACCACATTATCGGTATGTGAACTTTAGTATTCCGTATAAAGAGTATATAAAATGCAGGAAGTGTAAGGAAAGTTAGATGAATAAAGGGAAAAGAATAATAAAAATATTTGGATATGGTGTAATCTCACAGGTTGTTACATTGTTATTAGGAATTATCATCCCTAAATTGATGATTGTAAGTTATGGTTCAGAAGTGAATGGGTTATTGTCTTCTATAAGACAAGTATTTGTATATGTTGCATTATTGGAGGCTGGAATTGGAACTGCCTCTCTTCAAGCTTTATATGCTCCAGTTGCATTGGGAGATAACAAACGAATATGTGAAATCATGGCGGCAACCAGTGCATATTATAAGCGAACAGGTGTGTTGTATGGTATTGCTGTTATTGGATTAGCTATTTTTTATCCAATTATAGTAAAATCTGATATTCCGGTGATGGTTGTAGTTGCAGTCATTTTATTTCAAGGAGCATCAGGTGTTATTAACTATTTCTTCCAAGGAAAGTTTACAATATTACTTCGTGTTGATGGAAGAGGATACATAACAACGAACCTTAATACTATTGTTTCCGTTATATCTAAATTGGTACAAATCGGTTTGATTTTGATGGGATTCAATGTTATAGCAGTTCAATTTGCTTACTTTGCAATTAACCTTTTACAAATGATATATATTACATGGTATGTCAAAAAGCACTATGATTGGTTAGATTTAAGTGTAGAACCAGATTATAATGCATTAAGTCAGAGTAAGAATGTAATTATTCATCAGATTTCAGGACTTATCTTTAATAATACAGATATTATTGTATTAACACTTTTTGCAGGGCTAAAGACGGTAAGTGTTTATTCCTTATATAGTTTAATTATTAGTTGCGTATCAAATATTATTGATACCTTGTGTAGTAGTGTGGAATTTGTACTTGGACAGGCATTTAATTCTGATAAAAATAAATTCATGAAATTGCAGGAAGTATATGAAACATATTATCTTGGAGTTTCGTTTTTCTTCTTTACGGTTACTTTGATCATGTTGCCATCATTTATGAAGATATATTCATCAGGAATCACAGATGCCCAATATGTAGATAAATATTTACCGCTTCTATTTGTAACTTTGAATGTGCTGATGTATTCGAGAAGAACATCAAGTCAGATCATTAATTTTGCCGGGCATTTTAAACAGACACAGGTAAGGTCAATTATAGAGAGTGCGATTAATCTTACAGTATCATTAGTTTTGGTATTCAAAATAGGAATGTACGGAGTTCTATTAGGGACAATCGCTGCACTTTTGTATAGAACTAATGATGTGATTATTTATGCCAATTGGAATATATTAGGTCGCAAACCTTGGAAAACATATCGAAGATGGATTCAAAATACAATAGTTATGGTTTTACTAGTGGGTAGTCTATATAAAATACTTCCTGAAATCAGTACGCTTATGGCATGGATAGTGAATGCTATTTGGGTAGCAGTGTTATGTGGGTGTGTTTATTTCGCAATTGATTCGTTTTTTGATAAGGAAAGCTTTCTCTTTATAAAAACGATTTTGATGGGTGTAATCAATAGGAAGAAAAAAAAGAGTCATTAGTGTTTATGCTAATCTAAATTTAGGTTACATGGCTCATTGAAAATTAGGTTACTCTGTTGTGCTAAAATATAGTTGTAACACACCGACCTAATAAGATATAATCTTAGTAGGAAACGAGGTATGTTACAGATGAACCGGAATTTTGTGAGAAGCTTGGTATCGAGCAAAGCATGAGCAAGGCCGGATATCCATATGATAATGCCCCTATGGAAAGATATTTCAATACATTGAAAAATGATCTTATATATCAGCATTATTATCGCACAGAGGATGAACTCTACACAGCAGTCGAAGAATTTGCGTATGTGTAATATAATCATGTATGTCCGCATTCTTATAATAATTACAAAACGCCCTATGAGGCACGCTACGGAGTTACATAACCCTTGTGGCAGAAATTAGGTCATAGTGTTACAAAAAAGCTTGACCACAACAACCACAACATTCTTTATCTAACAATAGGTGTCAAACTTGGCCTATAGTGACCTAGTTTTAAATGAGCGATTGACTGACTTTTCGGTTGACAAATGCACCTAATGAAGAGCCATTAAATAGCGTAATATGTATCGTCCAAACTTGAGGTTAGATTTTCAGGTTTGGACGATTTTTTAGTGTTACTTCTTCTTTTTCAATTCATTTTTGAAGCATTTTTTATCGAATGAGGGGTTGAAGGCGTAGAAGTTCTTTTCGTTGAGTTTATCGGTTAAGAGGCGGAGGTTTTCGCCGAAGCGTTGGTAGTGGACAACCTCACGGGCACGCAGAAAGCGAATCGGATCTTTTACATCGTAGTCATCGCAGAATCTGAGGATATTATCGTAGGTTGTTCGGGCTTTTTGCTCAGCCGCCATACTTTCGTGCAGGTCGGTTATCGGATCGCCTTTAACCTGCATTGATGCAGCTGTATAGGGAAAACCTGCTGCCGCCTGTGGGAAAATTCCGGTTGTGTGGTCAACAAAATAGTCACCGAATCCCTGTTCCTTGATTTCATCCTCGGTGAGGTCTTTCGTCAGCTGATATACTATTGCACCGATCATTTCAAGATGATTAAGTTCTTCTGTGCCTATGTCGGTGAGAGTGCCCTTGAGTTCCGGCAAGGGCATTGCAAATCGTTGGCTCAGATATCGTAATGACGCACCCAACTCACCGTCCGGACCGCCGTATGGCAGAATGTTACTTATTTTGACTGAGAAATATGCTGAGATGGGAGGCTTTGCGGTCAAATATTATTCTTTTTGTAATTATGGATAGTAAGTCGTTTTGCGTTTTTAAGGGATAATTTTCTTTAATCGAGAAAGCATCATTAATTAAATTGTTCTTTATGAGAATATTGATTGCTTTAATTACAACTTTTTCAATCTTTTCAATTCTTACGCTGTGTGACGAATGGCAGTTGCCGTGAATGTAGGCGGAGCATTGGAGAAAATTATTTTTAATCGGAACGAGGGTTGAATTGCAGTTTGAACACTTGACAAGATTTTGAATAAGGTGTCTAATTTCGGTTTGTTTATGGGAATGTTCTCTATTTATTATTCCTTGCAAGAATAATATTTGCTTTGTCTGTTCAAAAATTACTTCATCAACAATCGGCTTGTGAATGCCGTTTGAAATTATCAAATTTTCGTTATGGAAATCTCTGCCTGTTTTGCAGATTGGATTCCACCTGATTTTGCCGATATAAACGGGATTTTGCAGAATATATTCAACGGCACGGCAATCCCAATTATTGCCTTTGGAAGTTTTAATTTTTGCTGAGTTCAAGTTGTCACAAATCATATTTATATCTTTATTATTCAAAAAATCGGCAAAAATTTTACTGACAATTCGGGCTTTTTCAGCGTCAACCACAAGCCTTCCGCCTGTCACTTTATAGCCAAAGGGTGCAATGCTGACGATGCCGCCACGCTCGGCTTTTTCGGTCATTCCTCGCCTTACCTCACCCGAAAGCCGAATCGAATAGTATTCGTCCGACCATTCGATAATGCGTTCAATCAGCTTTCCAAAGGGACCGTCATCAACGGGTTCGGATACGCTGATGACTTCAATTCCGTTTTTTCTCAACAGCGATTTATAGAAAATGCTTTCCTCCTGATTGCGGGCGAATCGTGAAAATTTCCAGACAAGTACGGCTGAAAACAGGGGAGGCTTTTGCTTTGCAAGGCTTATCATTCGGTTAAATTCAGGTCGCTTGTCGGCATATCTTCCCGAAATTCCGTTGTCACGAAAAATGAAATCCTCATCAATCAGATAGCCTTTTTCATCTGCAAATTTTCTGATGATTTTCAGCTGACTTGACGGTGAAAGCTCAGTTTGATTTTCGGTTGACACCCTTATGTATGCCGCCGCAAAGTGATTTTTATTGTGATTCCCCGACAAATTAATCACCTCTTTAAAGAATAATTCTTTTATGCAATAATATGCCTGCGATTGGAAGAAAATTCTTCGGCAAATTTCTCGAAAACACTTTACTTTGCTAACGCACTAATGTATAATATACAGAGATTGTTTTGCAAGGTGATTTGCAGAACATAGGTAGAGAGTATATCAGATTACGGAGGAATAATTATGAAAAAGAAAAAGTTACTTTCTGTACTTCTTGCAGGTGCAATGTCAGCGTCAATTTTTGTAGGTTGCGGTTCTTCTGCAACGGACTGGGATTATATCTCAAACAAGGGAGAGCTTGTTATCGGTGTTACATATTTTGAGCCGATGAACTACCTTGATGCAGACGGCAAGCTTACAGGTTTTGAAACTGAGTTTGCAGAGGCAGTTTGCGAGAAAATGGGCGTTACTCCAAAGTTCCAGAAAATTGACTGGGATTCAAAAGAGGTTGAGCTTAACTCAAAGACAATCGACTGCATCTGGAACGGTCTTACAATTGATGACGACAGAAAGTCAACAATGGATATTTCAACTCCTTATATGGAAAACAAGCAGGTTATGGTTGCAAAATCTGATGTTGCAGACAAAATCAAGTCAGCAGATGACCTCAAGGATAAGACAGTAGTTGCAGAGAAGAAGTCAGCAGGTGAAACTGTTGCTCAGACAGACGAGTTCTTCTCAAGTGCAAAGTATGTTTCTGTTGACGCACAGGCTAAGGCTCTTCTCGAGGTTAAGTCAGGCACAGCAGATGTTGCGGTTATCGACTATGTAATGTCAATCGGTACACTCAAGAGCGGTTCTGACTACGCTGACCTCAAGGTTGTTGACGGCAAGGACTTTTCACCTGAGCAGTACGGTATTGCACTTCGTAAGGACAGCCCCGAAACACTCAAAAAGCTTAACGATGCTATTCAGGCAGTTGCCGATGACGGCACACTTGATAAGATTGCTGAGAAGTACAGCCTTCAGGATCTTCTTCTTGTAAAAAAGAAATAATTTAATTAAAATAAGTTTGTACATACAGGGCGGACTATGTTCGCCCGTTGTGCTTTTTATTGATTATAAATTTACAGGTTCAAATTTGTAAGCCTTTTGATATATTCAAAACTGAAAATACTTGGATAGAGTGGTATATAAAATGGATCAATTTTTTAATGTAAGCGGTCAGTTGCTTGAGGGATTCGGAGAAAACTGTATAATTTTCATTGTAACCCTTCTTGCGGCAATTCCGCTCGGACTTATTATCTCAATGGGTTCAATGTCAAAATTCAAGCCGTTAAAATGGCTGACAAAAACATTTGTGTGGATAATCAGAGGTACTCCGCTGATGCTCCAGCTTTTCGTAGTGTTCTATGTTCCGCCGCTTGTGTCAAACGGCAGTGTGACATTTGCACGAATGAATGCCGCACTTATCGCATTTATAATCAATTATGCCGCATATTTTTCTGAAATCTTCCGTGGCGGTATAGAGTCTGTTCCAAAGGGACAGTACGAGGCAGGTCAGGTGCTCGGCATGACAAAGGGTCAGATTTTCTTTAAGGTTGTGCTTTTGCAGGTTGTAAAGAAAATTACTGCACCCATGGGCAACGAAATTATTACTCTTGTAAAGGATACTTCGCTTTCAAGCGTTATCGCTATTCCGGAAATTCTTATGAGAGCAAAGGACTTCTCAATGCAGGGACTCATCTGGCCGCTTTTCTATTCGGCAGTATTCTTCCTCGCATTCTGCGGAATTCTTACCTTGCTTTTCTCATTTATCGAGAAAAAGCTTGATTACTACAAGGGTTAAGGGGGAAAGGTTATGTCTTTGTTAAATGTTGAAAACATCCGTAAAAGCTACGGCAAAACAGAGGTTTTGAAAGATATCAGCTTTTCTCTTAAAAAGGGCGAGGTGCTTGCGATTATCGGCTCATCGGGTTCGGGCAAGACAACACTTTTGAGATGCCTTAATTTTCTTGAAACTCCGAGCAACGGCAAGATTTCCGTCAATGACAAGGTGCTTTTTGACAGCAATGACAGCTCTGCAAAGAGCGACAGCGAAATCAGGAAAAGACGACTTCACTTCGGACTTGTGTTCCAGTCATTTAACCTGTTTAATAATATGACGGTATTAAAGAACTGTATGTTTGGTGTACAGAAGATACTTCATCTTAGCAAGGAAGAAGCTAAACTTAGGGCTATAAAGCATTTAAGAGAGGTTGGAATGGCAGCATATATCAATGCCAAGCCGGCACAGTTATCAGGTGGACAGAAACAGAGAGTTGCCATTGCAAGAGGTCTTTGTATGAATCCAGAGGTACTTTTATTTGACGAACCTACCTCAGCACTTGACCCAGAGATGGTAGGAGAAGTCCTTAATGTTATGAAAGAGTTAGCAGATGAGGGACTTACAATGATAATTGTAACCCACGAGATGGAATTTGCGAAAAATGTATCAACAAGAACAATATTTATGGATAACGGATATGTTGTTGAGGACGAAAGTCCGGATATATTATTTACTAATCCTAAGAATGAACGAACAAGAACATTCTTAACAAGATATATGGAAAGCGGCGTAAAGAAAGGTGCTTAATAATGGTAATTTAAGTAACAGCGAAATATAAGTAATAGTGGAATATATGTAACAAAGTGAGCTGACACTAACTTGACGTGCACAGGAAATGCGTGCAGAAAAGAGGATTATTATGGATAATTTGGTTATTACAGTAGCAAGAGGCTTTGGCAGCTGTGGAAAAAGAATTGCCAAGCAGATAGCAGATGATTTGGGAATACATTGTTATGAGAACAGAATACTTATGCTCGCCTCTCAGATGAGTGGACTTGATGAGGAAGTATTTGCAGAGGTTAATGAGAAATTGAGAAGCCAGAATGTATTTTCGGCATTTCTTAAAGGACTTCCAATGCAGCGTTCTCCTAAAGTAGAGGACAGGAAGTTTGTATCAGATGAGAAGTTATTTGAGTACCAGAAACAGATTATAGAACAGCTTGCCGATACAGAAAGTTGTGTGATTGTCGGAAAATGTGCTGACTGGATATTAAAGGACAGACCTAATGTTATAAGCCTTTATATTGAAGCACCAAGAAGATTTACACTTAAAGAGATTATGGACAGAATGGGTGTTAATGAAGCCACAGCGGCAAGGTCAATTACACAGACAGATAAATACCGTGCAGAATATTATGAACATTATACAGGAGGCAACTACTGGACTAACCCAGTGAACTATGATCTTACTATAAATACGGAAAGAGTGGGATTTGAGGGTGCTGTAAAGCTTGTTGAAGATTATATAAAGATAAAATATCCAG
>OMBR01001119.1_pt1 | contig 10778 bp, 16 predicted proteins | sample 1674041 | NCBI WGS metagenome assembly OMBR01 (sample SAMEA103958138, study PRJEB25191) | human gut metagenome | biome: human-associated habitat [ENVO:00009003]; feature: intestine environment [ENVO:2100002]; material: feces | place: Germany | collected 2013/2015
TTCCAAACCAAACATTTGATGTAAAGAATAAAGCGTGTCCAAGTATAACCACAAGAAGGATTGTCAGGATGTGCTTATTATATTTTCCTTTTTGCTGTTTTTTATTTTTTAGTGCCAGCAATCCTTCCTGGAATTTCTTAATGTCCATTTCAAAACTCCTTTCCCTTCCCGGCACCAAGCCGGGAAGTAATAGCATGACTTTCATTGTGACAGTCGTGATATGCCAAACGGATATAATCCGCATGAACCTAATTTAACATTTTTTCTTTGCGGTGTTTTTTCACCCTTTATATGCTTCTGGTAATCTGCTCCATGCCACCACCGGATAAAGGTCTTGTGTAATTGCATCCCACCACTCACCATTGCCAGTATAATACAGTGTGGTTGCTTTTACGGCTCCCTTTATGGTTACTAAATACTCTTCCAGTTCTCCCTCTTCCAAAGCATCAATTATCTTGGCAAGGTTTTCTACTGGTTTTATTGGCTCCGGTGGCAACATATCCTTTACTGCTATCCAATCTATTTGCATAGGCATTTACCATATTCTTGTAAGCCAGGTATTCGAGCTTCTAAGATAGACCTCTGTAACGCTTACTGGTTGATTTGCTTGTACCGTAAAATCGAAGGAAATAGTATTTTTGTTATAATCAACTTCTACGGTTCCATCAAAATCGGCATACTGGTAATCATAGTAGCCATTTTCATATAATGTCTTTTGCATATCTGCAATCATTCCATCCTTATCATTATTGACGTAGGGCAATAATTCCTCGTTAAAATTGCGGAGTTCGAATCCATCCTGATACATTGGATATTCCTGCTCGTTTTCATCCGGTATAAACTCCGTTGCCTGTTCCACTAACTTCTGATATTCTGCATCTGTTATGGAATCTTCATTTTCGGTTTCTGTGTCCGGTGCTGCATCTGTATAGTTTTTTGATTCTTCTGCAGCAATCTCCGTCTGTATCTCTTTTTCTTTTTTGAGGTTTTTCTTTTCTCCATTTAGTTTAGCAAACGTAAAGATTATGAAAATGCCTGCAAATAATATACAAATCAATGCAGCTTTCATATATTTACTGTTATCGTTGCTCTTATTGTTGTGATTCTCTTCTGCCATATATATTTCTCCTTTAATCTGATAATCTGCCGTAACTTACTACCACGTTTGCCCCGGCTGTGACTTCTGATATTTTTACAACATCCCCCGGCTTTGGAGCATGAATCATAAGTCCATTGCCAAGATAGATTCCTATGTGGTAGGTATTCTTTGTTTCTCCATTTGTCCTTGTAAAAAAGACTAAATCTCCAGGCTGTGCATCCCCGCCATCAACCGGAACTGCAAGGTTTTTAAAGCCTAATGCTGTCGTTCTCACTCCGGTATATGTTCCGGTCTGTTTGAATACATACCAAACAAATCCTGAACAGTCGAACTCATTCGGTCCGGATGCCCCCCATTTATAAGGACAGCCAAGTAATGTTTTTGCATAATTTACAACTCCTGATTCTGCTATTGCTGCCGGACTGTAATATCTTAAAACGTGTGCCGTATAAAACTGGTCACCATAATTCCATTCCCCAAGGTTTTTCGCCTTGTCACCACTTCGCTTTTTTCCAAGGCTCATATCCCTTGCCCATGCATCTGTAGCTTCCTGTGACCATCCACCGGACATATCCATTGCATACTTGATAAATCCGGAACCAAAGTTATATGCCTGTAATGCCAGCTTTATATGGTCTATATCCTGTGGGGATTCCACTCCTGCTTTATTCAGTAACTTTGCAAAGACGTATACTCCCTGCACAATAGATTCCTCTGTAGATATGCTATTTGGTGCTTTTCCCATTGATTCGGAGCATTGAAATACATCTTCTACCTTTCCACCGGATTCTTGCATCATAATAGCCAATAGCAAATCTACATAATCCGGAATACCGTTTACTTCTGCTTCCTGCGCTACTCTTTCTCTATACTGCTCTACTTCTGCAGATAACGCTAATCCTGTAACACTATCCATTTGGGATGCGTTCTGCTGGTCATTATATTTCTTTGCCATTAAGCCTTTTTGTGTCTGGAAAGAAGCTAAAATGCCCGCAAAAAGAGAAAATAATAGCAACGCTGCCAGTAGGATTGCCGGTATACATAATTTAATTAGTTTTTTCTTCATGTATTCACCTGTGCTTATTTACCGCCATCAAATAAGTAGTTCTCTTCATCCGTGATATATACGCTAAATTCAAGGTTTACATCAGACGATATGGACATAATGCAATTACCCATTTCAAGCTGCGGAATACGGTTTATCTGTGACGGTGTAAGTACGCTATCAAAAATATTTTCCAGCAATGGTAATGCATTAGCATCCTGGTGGAATATCATCTTATATTGTGTTAATTCAAAGATGGTTTTCAACTTATTCAAAGCATCCCCGTTATCTCCTTCCGGTGAAAAATCTCGAATACTTTGTGATGCCAGGATAATTGAACCGTAATACTTTCTACCTTCACGCATATAGGTTGTAATCAAGTCCAGATTGTTCATTTTGTTGGTATTGATGATTCGGTGTGCTTCGTCTATCTCGATTACCGTATGTATTACATCCTCCGGCTCTATCTCTCCGTCCCTTGCCTTTTTAAGCATGATTGTTCCATTCGTTACAACATTATCCCAGCATAACGATAATAAGTTATAAAGCTGTGCATCAAATATATTAGATTCCATATCTTTCAACTTTGATATGTCAAATACAATATACTGTTCATCTGCAAGACTGGTTATAGATGAGTGCCGGTTAAAAATGGTTCCATAAATATTTATCAGGTTACATATAACCATATCTATTTTTTGCAGTGCTAATGCTTTAGGCTTTGCCAGTTCTAACTCCATTTCGGAATAATCTTTTTGTGACATTTCATTTATCTTTTCTGCTATATGTTCGTGTACGTCTGAGAATATTGGATATTCTTCTGCAACTCTGCCAGTAATACCTCTTACAGACCCAGGCTTCAAATCGAATTTTTGATATATTTCATCCAATAATGCGGAAAATTCCGTTAATTCCGTTGATTCTGCATCCGGATTAAAAGACAGATACATCGTCTTTAGCTTGGAAATATGCCTTGTATAGCTTTCATTATCATTAGAACCGGATTTTAATATCTCCAAAGGATTCAGTGCAATATCGTTAGTTCCATCCATTTTTATTATGGTTCCACCCAATTCTTTGCACATCATGGCATTTTCTCCGGACACATCAAATGTTCTGACATAATCCCCTCTTACTACCCGGTCTTTTGCTATCTTTTTCAAAATGGTTGATTTTCCGGCTCCCATGGTTCCAAAAACTGCTATGTTATAATGCAGCCTTGTTTTGGTTTTCCGGAATATATCCCATAATACTTGTCCCATAGTCGGTGTCGTTCCATAAAAAGAACCATTCGGGTCTTCAAGGCTTGAAAAATGAAACGGATTTCCGGCTGCCAATGATGCAGAAGAAAGAATGGAGCCGGGAACTGCAAATTTTTCTTTTTGCTGTTCTGTATAGCTTTCAAATATGCTGCAGTAATCCTGTTTCGTTTCATTCATATTTACATAAGCAAGGTAGGTATCATTATCTAGCTGCCGTTTCATTTTCTTTACCCGATTGTCTAAATCAAGCCAGGAACGGTCAGCAAGAAACATTCTGGTATCAATAACCTTTGTTACTTCTTTCATACTTTTAACTTCGGTTAAAAGTTTATCGTAATCCTGGAAGTCCTTAATTGCATCTTTTTCATCTGTATAATTGGTGGAAGAACCATACCTGGAATTTACTTCCTTCATGGATTTATTGATATTCTTTATAACTTCGTCTACGTCTGTATTTGATACATCTATCGTCACGATCGTATTGCTGTTACGCTGCTGAATATTAATGGCAACAACGTGCCGTTATCTGATGCCACGAAGGAACAGAAAGAAGCATACCGCAAAGGAGATATAGAAGGAAAGGTAATCTCACGTTTCAAAATTGGCACCGTATTTGATATAGGACAGACCACATTCCCACCGGAAGATTATCCGAAACTTTTTTCAGTTGGTTATCCGTCAGAACTGCATGAGGATTTATGCAAGGGTGTAGCTGATTTTGCAAAGGATGTAATCCATTGTGATGTAAAGTATGAAGATTTATCTTCCGCAACCTTAAGAGGTTTTTATTCCAGGGATTTGAACCAGATAGTAATTAATTCAAGCCTTAAGGGAACACAGAAGCTATCTACCCTATGCCATGAGTTAGGACACGCTTTACGGCATAATACAGTAAGCAAGTTATCTACACATGGAAAAGAACTGGAAGCGGATGCAGTGTCAGTTATGATAGAATCCGGTCTTGGATTGGAATTGACAGATGCAAGAAAAGACCATCTTGCAGACCATTATAGGGACTTTAAAGCTGAAATCAAACAAGAGCTTGGAAAAGACTTTACAGATGAAGCTATGATTCAAAAGATAGATGATATGCTATCATCCGTTTATTCTACATACAATGATATTGTAGAGGATTTGAATAAAAGCATTGAGAAGTATGTTCCGCAGGAAAGGTTACTGGAATATCAGAAAAATAATGAAGTGTCCAATGAGCAGCTTCCGAAGAAAGATATAGATGTTGCGCCGGAAATGGATATGGACTACGATTTAGAAATGTAGTGGATATAACGAAAAAGGTACCAGCATTGCTGCTGGCACCTCTTTCTGTAAGTAAATAATAACATTTTTAAAAGTTGTCTATATTATAGCATTCTCTTTTTCTTTTTTCAAGTATTTTATTGGACAATAAAAGAGGTCTAGTTTTTTATCCTAGACCTCAAAAAGAGTTGCGCTTACCTTTTTGATGTGCTATTATAATTGTAATTTGTTTAATTATCAAAGCATGGGAGCAGTACCTAAATCATTCGGGGGAATGGTGGTACTGTTCTCATTTTTTTGTAAAATTATGTCACAATTTAATTGGACAATTCTTGTGTATTGTGGTACCTGATTTCTTCTGGCTAATTTGAAGATACACATGGTTGTGTATAAAATTTGGAGCAAGGAAGAAAAAATTAAGAGGGTATCTTTGAGGGACATATTAAACACTCCTTTCCGTCACATAAATAAAGGTAAGTGAAAACTTCTTTTACATAGTGTATAAAGTTTTAGGGCATAAAGCAATGATAAATAGCAACAAAATTTATTGGAAATTGGTGCAAAAATCACACGGAAATATGTAGAAAAATCGTACATATTATTTGTCTATTTGTGCTGAAAATGCGTATATTATGGGGAAATATTTTTACCATGGGTTAATTGTGCTGCTATTATGACATAAACTGCCATAGTAAAATGGCGCAATTTGTCGGTTGTGTTCTGCATTTATTAATCACGATTTCTAGTGTTGGATTTTGACCAGGTAATACGCTGCAGCCTGGAACGGTGTCCCGGCTGCAGAAAAAATCCCTAGCTGCATTTCATGCAGCCTTTTCATTGTTTTCCTGCGACCAGTACCCCCGGTAGTACGTCCTGGGGGACGTACTTTGATTCGAAGCTGCATCCTGCAGCTTTTCTTTTTTCTATTCCCGGCGTTGGATTCTTGCAGCCTTTTTCTGGCCGCAAAGAATCTCAAAGCCTTTATTTTGGCGCACGATAGATTATTTTCTCCGGAAATTTGGAAAAAGTGTCCGGCGCTGATCCTGCGGTAGTGCCGGACACATAAATTCCCTGCAGCTTTTTGTTGGGTTTCGATTTATCCATTTCCAGTTAAAATCCCTTTTTCTTAGGACTTGTAAAAAGTATACATTTTACAATGGAAGAATCTATAAGCTATACATAGTTGCAAAATGTATCTTTTTATATATTGAAACTTGCAAATATATATGATATACTTTTTGCAAGTAATAGTAATGTGAGGTAATAAGAATCATGCCGGGAAGATATTATGGATATAATCGGGTGTCGAGTAAAGAGCAGCATCTTGATAGAGGAACAAAGAAGATAAAGGATTTTTGTGCAGCCAATAATTATCCGCTAACTAAAATCTTTGAAGATAAGGTTTCAGGGCGAAATTTTAACCGTGTGCGCTATATCTATATGAAAGAAGATGTTTTGCGACCGGGAGATACTCTTATTATTCCGGAATATGACAGGCTCGGACGTGCCGAAGAAACTAAAAAAGAGTTGGAATACTTTAAGGAGCATCACATCCGGGTAATATTTTTAGATATTCCAACTACACAAATGGATATAAATGCGTTTCCGGATGAAATGTCACGCTTGATGTTGTCATATGTTAATGATACCTTGATTGCCCTATTTGATTTACTGGCAAGGACGGAGCTGGAACGTAAATCGAAGCGGCAGCGTGAAGGAATTGAAATGATGAAAGAGCGTGGGGAATGGAGTAAATACGGCAGACCACGGAAAATGAGTAAGGAAGATTTCGCAAAGGCTTACCAGCAAGTAGAGAGGGGAGAGTTGAAAACGTCACAGCTAATGAAGCAGCTTGGATTGAATGAAGATACCTATTATCGTTATGTGAGAGAATATAGAAAAGGAGAGATTGAGTAAATATGACATTGAATAAAAAGAAGGAAATAATAAAAGGATTACTACTTATAGCAGTTTTGATTTTTTTTATATGGGGATTAATATTAACCATTAATGAGGACTTTATTTATGCTGATGGAACCGTTCATGTTAAAGACGCTTCTCAATATATAACTGCTGATAGAACCGTTCATTTTGAAAAAGCATCAAAATATGTAACACTTGATAATCAGTTTACTTTGTTACCTAGTTCATTCGATTCTATGTATATAGACGATTTTAAAGATGGCACAAAAGTAACTTGTAGATTTTTAAAGCTACCGTTTGACAACTATATGCTTACTGGTATATATGAACAAAGAGAAACAGAATAATATTATATTTTAAAGGAGATAAAACAATGGTTCCCAATAATGATATGATAAGGATGCTGACAGAAACAGAAAAAGTTTATCAGGGTGAGGAAGATTTTCTATTTCCTCTTATTACTACAGATACAAAAGGTAGCTTATATAAATCAAATAATTGGAAGAAAATGCATCATATCCCACTGAAAGCGACATCTATAAATGGTTATAAAATCGTTAAATTGAAACAGGAATATTGTTCTTCCAGGAGCAGAAAGAAACAGAAGAAGTTTATCAGGAAACATTTCTTTACACCAAATTGGGAAGCTATATTAAAGGAGATAAAACAATGAAGAGAAAACCGATAGAATCATTTGACAATTTAAAGAATGGGGAATTAATTATTAGTCCTATTGATAATGAAGTAACACAATACCTTGAGGGGAAAGATGGAAATAAATATCTTGCAAACAAAACTTCCATGTACCCGTTATACCAATTTGATGAAAAAGACTTCTATTTTTATGAGGGTACAAAAGAGATAGGGGAGATTGATACTACATGTTAGACAAAAAAATTATTACTATATGCGGAATTGTATGGGTAGTTGCTTATATGTGCTATTTTTTCCGGAAAGTAAGTTTGTTCCTGGCAAAGAATGTTCCGGATGCATCCATCTACTTCTCTTCTGCAGCTTTTCTCTTTTTGTTAGTTGTATTTTTGCTATTATTTGGATGCTTCCAAGCTGCATTGATAGCATTTTGTAATGGTATGATTTTTACAGGATTTTACATAGGAAGATGTAAGTTAAAATAAATATCTTTTAGGTTAATTAGATGAAGCAGATTTTACGGATAAGTAAAGTCTGTTTTTTCTTTTTTGATGGTATAGTTTTTGCCCTGGCTTTTATCTCATTTTCTTCCGGAAGAATTTCTTCTTTTTTGATGTGCTGGAACTTTACTGGATGCATCTGCAGCATCCTTTTTTGGGGTGGCAAGGTTCTTCTTTGAGAGTGTTTTTGAGATTGTATAAGTGAGGTAATTAAAATGGTCTTGTGATGCGTTATTTGCCCTATTCTAGCCATTTTTTCTTTTTTGAGGAAGAACTGTAGCATTTGTGGTATGCGTTGCCTTATAAGCACTTCTGACGGTTTCTAGGGTATGATTTCAAGCATATTTTTTCGTGTTATTTCCGCTATTATTTTTTGCATAAAAATAAGCAGCATTATCTATCATTTTCCCATTATCCAAGGAATTATTTTTTGTGTTATTCGCTCCAAGAGTTTCCGCAGCATGATTTCCAATAGTATGAGTTTTAAGTGTTTCTGCAGCATGATTTCTAAGATTTTCTGCAGCAGTGGTTTTAAAGGTTTTTGTAGCATAAGATTTAAGAGCTTTATTAGAAAGAATTTCAAAAGTTTCTGCAGCATGATTTCTTTTAGTATGAGTTTTAAAAGTTTCTGCAGCATATGTTTTAAGAATTTTTTCAACATGATTTTTCGTATGTTTTGCAGGATTTTTTGTAAGATTTTTTCGATAAAGATATTTATTATGGCACTAATCCTCGACCCAATTTTCTTCCCGGCATTGGCTACCAGCTCTAAGCAAAAAATCGTTTCTCCTGTTCGTCGAACCAATTTTTCACCAAGAGCTGCTACGCATAAGCCAGTTGAAAATCGGGTACCCCTCGGGTGCGGTGCGGTGGCAACGGAAAAGGCTGCACGTTACACTATCACTACCACTACTACTGTAAGAGAATTGATTCGGTACACGCACATGATCCATCCGGAATGTGTGTGTACCTTATTTCTTTATTAGGTAAACGTGTTTTGGTTAATAAAACAAAAATGGGTTGCAGCAAAGAAGAAGCAGCTACTATTACCCTGCACTACTGCACCACCCCATCACTCCACCGGTACACGACCAGCATACCATGTAATCATACCGGCAATTCACAAGGTGCTATAAATAGCACCTTGCCCCAAACCCGCATAAATGCTTAGTTTTTGCCTGAAAAAGACCATAAAAAAGAACTGAAAGGAGCCTTGAAAAAAGCATTAAAAAGCATTGAAAAGTGTCTTGAAAAAAGACCTCAAAAAAGAAAAATTAGGCTGGCTTTTTCTGCTGTATTTCTTGCAAATATACCTATATGGCGGTATAATAATAATGTAGTAAATAACACATTTTGAAAGTGAGGGACACGATATGATTATAGGAACATTAGAAAACGGTGCAACTTGTGTTTATGATTTACCGGATGAAATTAAAACAGCAGAACAATTCCAAAGCCTTATATATGGCTACAATAATGGAAGGATGGCAGAAAGCCAGCGGGAAGAACTTTTTAACCAACCGAAGCTATTAGGTCTGAATGGTCCAATGTGGAACGGCTGGGGAACTCTTAAAAGCTCCGGAAAAGTGGTTGCCATTATCCGCTATGAAAAGACAGGATATGATATTTAAGAAAGTAAACGGTTTGCAGTGCATCCGGAACGGCTGCACTGCTACCACTACTATTTTAGAAAGGAAATAACACATGACAGTAAAGGAATTATATAGTATACTTGATAAAGAAAATACAAGAGATTGGGCGATTAAGGTTTATGCAAATGACGGTAAAAGCTATGAGGTAGCCTATACCAGTAAAGATTATGGAATAGATTCAAATACAGAAATTATGCAAGAATATCCTTATACGATAAGAGAAGTTTTTGACCGGGAAGTAATTTCATATTACATATGCGCTAATAGTATTAGTGCCAAAGTTGAAATGTGGGATGAATTAAAGGAAAAAGTGTTACAGATGGAGAAAAACAAAGAAAAGCAATTGAAGGTTTACCGGATTCTAAATGATAGAAAAATAATACACGCATCCGTATTTCAGAAAACGTTAGGATGGTTTGGAGAACACACCATTGAGGAAGCCGTTGAAATCTTAAGCACTGAAACAAATATTATATAGAAAGGAAAAGGTGAATATGATGAAAAGTTATAAGGATTTTGAAAAGGAGTTTATTGGAGATAGTGACATTGCTACTCTTATTATGGTAGGTTATGACAGCAAAGAAAAAGGCGGGGTGTCATTAAAAAAATTGAATTTTGGTGAGGATGGAAACTATCAGGCATACATTGTAGAGGGACAGGCTGAAATTGGAAGCCATTATGAATTAGTGGCAGAATTTACAGATTGGCTGAGAATCTATGATGATTCTTCCTTAGTAAAAGAGTTTCATGCTGATGTAATTAAAGTATTTCGTGCTATGGAATTTGGTTGTATCATCCAGCTTTTAAAAGAAGAAAAAGAGGATGTTTTATGAAAGTTAATTTTACGGATGGAATCGAAATTGTGATTGATGATGAGAAACTTATCAGTTGGCAACAGTCGAGTGATAAAAGATTTATTATGTTGGCTGTAACAGAAGAAAGTGGTCACGCAAATTATGAAATCGACTTACAGGAAAAGGTGATAAAAAGGGATAGCAAATAGTCATAAAGGTATAAGAGGAAGAATTTCTGGAATTAAAGGAAAGCCGGATGCAGCGGATGCATCCGGTTTTTATTATGTACTGGAAGTGGAAAATGAAAACGCTGCAGCCTGGAACGGTGTTCCGGCTGCAGCAAAAATCCCTAGCTGCATTTCATGCAGCCTTATCATTGTTTCGCTGCGACCAGTACCCCCGGTAGTACGTCCTTAGGGACGTACCTTGATTCGAAGCTGCATCCTGCAGCTTTTCTTATTTCTATTCCCAGCTTTGGATTCTTGTAGCCTTTTTCTGGCCACAAAGAATCTCAAAGCCTTTATTTTGGCGCACTGTAGGTTATTTTCTCCGGAAATTTGGAAAAAGTGTCCGGCGCTGATCCTGCGGTAGTGCC
>OMBR01001138.1_pt1 | contig 10630 bp, 8 predicted proteins | sample 1674041 | NCBI WGS metagenome assembly OMBR01 (sample SAMEA103958138, study PRJEB25191) | human gut metagenome | biome: human-associated habitat [ENVO:00009003]; feature: intestine environment [ENVO:2100002]; material: feces | place: Germany | collected 2013/2015
TATGGAAGAAGTAGGTGTGGTACCTAATGAAGTGTCTTCCAGTCTTCATGCTGAAGGACATAATCATACTAACGGCACACAAGTGACTCATGCTATGACGATTGAGAAAGCTGAAGGAGAATTCCATACTTACGCCATAGAATGGACTGCACAAAATATTACCACTTATGTGGATGGTAAAGTTCAACTCACTTATGATAATGATAATAAAGGGGTGGTCAATTGGCCATATGATAAACCATATTATATTATTTTTAACCTTGCCTGGGGAGGTAGCTGGGGTGGTATGCAGGGAGTTGATGAGTCTGCACTACCTGTTACATGTGTTATAGATTATATACGTGTGTTTCAGAAAAAGTAGTCATTAAAATTTAGGAGAATGGAAAAAATATTTAATAAGGTTTGTTGTTTGTTCTCTCTTTTCTTTTTTGCTTGCTCTCCTTCTGTAGAGAACGGCATTAAGATAATAGGAATGGGTGATAGTTATGCGCTCTATATCGACGGAAAAGAAACCTATATTAAAGGCGTAGGCGGCACATATCGGTTGGACATTGCCGCCCAGAGTGGTGCCAATGCCTTCAGAACCTGGGGAGGTAATGTGGAGGAGATAAAGAAAAACCTGGCATTGGCTTCGGAGCACAACATGTACGTAATGCAGGGAATCGGCATGACCAAAGACTCCATACGCTATTACGATGATGAATATAAGAACAAGATGCGCGAAGAAGTCCGCTTGTTGGCAGAAACGTTCAAGAATGATACGAGTTTGCTGGCTTGGGGTATTGGCAATGAAATTGAGTTGGAAAATGCCAATATAGCTGCCGCATGGAATTTTGTGGAAGAACTGGCACAGCTGATTAAGTCGATAGACAAGCGTCATCTGGTTTCGACAGTGATTTCCTACAATCCGTCGGCATAGGACTCTGTGGCAAAGTATGCTCCATCTCTCGATTATGTGGGCATCAATGTATATGGTCCGATGGGAGAGGTACAGATGGTTGTTGACAAGTCGGACTACAAGGGTGCATTTATGATTACCGAGTGGGGACCGACCGGTTGGTGGGAAACAGCTTCTACCGAGTGGAAAGCACCCATAGAGCAGACCAGTGAAGAAAAACGGCAGGTGTACGAAGAGCGTTATACGCAATATATTTCTGCCAATCCCCGTTGCTTGGGCTCTTTTGTATTCTTGTGGGGACAAAAAGAAGAACGTACGCCTACCTGGTTCAGTATGTTTGTAGAAGACACGGTGGATATGCTGCCTCTGAAAGGAGAAAAGACTCCTATGGTAGAGGCTATGCAAAGAGTGTGGACTGGTAAGGAACTGGATGAAACGGCTCCGGTAATTCTGGGTATGATGACTGTCAATGGGAAGAGTGCTATTGATAATGTCCGCATCAAGGCAGGTGCTTCATTGAAAGCAGAGGTTGCGGCCATAGACAAGGAAAATGATTCTCTGACTTATGTTTGGGAAGTGCTTAAAGAAGCTACAGTGCTGGGCTTTGGAGGTTCTTATGAACCGCGTCCGGAAAGAGTCGGTGAGGTGGTTATGTCAGATAAAAATGTGTATGAGACTGCAATTAAAGTTCCCGGAGAATATCGTTTGTACGTATATGTACTTGATAATACGGGCTTTGTCTCAACAGCAAATATTCCATTTCAAGTAATAGATTAAAGATGAAAACAATGAAAATGCTCTCTGCTTGTTTGTTGCTGCTTCCTTTTATATCTTGTACTCAAGTGCAGGATACAAAAAATGACGCAGTCATCGAGCAGAAAATAGAAGCGCTGTTGTCCCGTATGACATTGGAAGAAAAAATTGGGCAGATGAACCAGATTTCTTCTTATGGTAACATAGAGGATATGAGCGGATTGATAAAGAAAGGTGAAGTCGGGTCTATCCTGAATGAAGTAGATCCGGTGCGTGTCAATGCCTTGCAGCGTGTGGCAATGGAGGAGTCCCGCTTGGGCATCCCCTTGCTGATGGCGCGTGATGTGATCCACGGTTTCAAGACCATATTCCCTATTCCTTTGGGACAAGCGGCATCTTTCAACCCGCAGGTGGCTAAGGATGGTGCACGGGTAGCGGCTGTGGAGGCTTCTGCCGTGGGTATCCGCTGGACATTTGCGCCGATGATAGATGTGGCTCGCGATCCCCGTTGGGGGCGTATGGCCGAAGGATGTGGCGAAGATACTTATTTGACTTCAGTGATGGGTGTTGCTATGGTCGAAGGTTTCCAGGGAGATTCGCTGAACAGTCCGACTTCCATAGCCGCATGTCCTAAACATTTTGTAGGTTATGGTGCTGCCGAGGGCGGGCGTGATTATAATTCCACTTTCATTCCGGAGCGTCGTTTGAGGGATGTATACCTTCCTCCTTTTGAAGCTGTGGCCAAGGCAGGGGCAGCCACTTTCATGACTTCGTTTAATGACAATGACGGAGCACCGTCTACCGGAAACACTTTTATTTTGAAAGATGTGCTTCGTGGTGAATGGGGATTTGATGGAATAGTAGTGTCAGACTGGGCTTCGGTAGCCGAAATGATGGCACATGGCTTTGCTGCCGATTCTAAAGAGGCAGCAATGAAGGCGGTGAATGCTGGTGTGGATATGGAGATGGTCAGCTATACGTTTGTCAAGGAATTGCCGGAATTGATAAAAGAAGGTAAGGTCAAGAAGTCTGCTATAGACGATGCCGTGCGGAATATTCTGCGTATCAAATTCCGGTTGGGACTGTTTGATAATCCTTATGTGGATGAGAAACGGATAGAGGAACTTTATGCTCCTTCTCATCTGGAGGCTGCCAAGCAAGCTGCTGTGGAATCGGCCATCTTGTTGAAGAACGAAAAGGAGACATTGCCTTTGCAATCTTCGGTAAAGGCGGTTGCTGTGGTAGGTCCGATGGCAAATGCACCTTATGACCAATTGGGTACCTGGGTATTTGATGGTGACAAGACAAAAACCGTGACACCGTTGAAGGCTATCAAGGAACTGGTGGGGGACAAAGTGCAGGTGATATACGAGCCGGGTCTGACTTATAGCCGTGACAAGAATATGGCAGGTGTTGCCAAAGCCGCTGCTGCCGCTGCACGTGCTGATGTTATTTTGGCGTTTGTAGGCGAAGAGGCTATTCTTTCAGGAGAGGCGCATTGCCTGGCCGACCTGAACCTGCAAGGTGCGCAAAGCGAACTGATTGCCGCTTTGGCGAAAACAGGAAAACCGGTGGTTACTGTCGTAATGGCAGGGCGTCCGTTGACCATAGGAAAGGAAGTCGAACTCTCGTCAGCTGTACTTTATTCGTTCCATCCCGGAACCATGGGAGGACCGGCATTGGTCGACTTGCTGTGGGGTAAGGCTGTGCCAAGTGGCAAGACTCCGGTGACTTTCCCGAAGATGGTAGGACAGATACCGGTTTATTATGCTCATAACAGTTCCGGACGTCCGGCTACGCGGAATGAGGTTTTGCTGAATGACATTCCGTTGGAAGCGGGGCAGACTTCGTTGGGATGTACTTCTTTCTATATGGATGCAGGTTTCGATCCGCTGTATCCGTTTGGCTACGGTCTGTCGTATACGACGTTCAAATATGATAATGTGAAACTCTCGTCTGCCAATCTGAAGAAGGAAGATGTGCTGACTGTGACTTTCGATCTTGAGAATACCGGAAAGTATGAAGGTACCGAGGTAGCCCAGCTTTACGTGCAGGACAAGTTTGCTTCGGTGACCCGTCCGGTGAAAGAGCTGAAACGCTTTGCTCGCGTCACATTGAAGCCGGGTGAGAAGAAAAATGTATCGTTTGAACTTCCGATAAGTGAACTTGCTTTCTGGAATATAGATATGGTGAAGACGGTGGAAGCCGGAGACTTTGCTCTTTGGGTGGCACCGGATAGCCAAAGTGGAGAAGAAGTTTTCTTTAAGGTAGTAGATTGATTGTTGATTTAAGGTTAAAAAGAGAAGGGGCGGACCGTGACGGTTCGCCCCTTCTGCTTTCTTCTTTATAAGCCCCGCCTTCCGGCAAATAACTCATCACTTATTACTTATAACTTTCTTATATCCATACACCGCATTGCTTCCCAGTTCTTCTTCGATGCGAAGCAGTTGGTTGTACTTTGCCATACGGTCTGAGCGGCTCAGCGAACCGGTCTTGATTTGTCCGCTGTTGGTAGCTACGGCTATGTCTGCGATAGTCGCATCTTCCGTTTCACCGGAACGATGGGAAGTTACGGTAGTATATCCGTGGCGGTGTGCCATTTCGATGGCATTCAGTGTTTCGGTCAGCGAACCTATCTGGTTTACTTTAATCAATATGGAGTTGGCACAGCCTTTTTCGATGCCCATTGCAAGGAAGTCCACATTGGTGACGAACAAATCGTCTCCTACCAACTGGCAACGGTTGCCGATACGGTCGGTCAGTTTTTTCCAGCCGTCCCAGTCGTTCTCGCTCATGCCGTCTTCGATAGAGTCGATGGGATACTTGTTGATTAACTCTTCCAGATAGTCAATCTGTTCGTCGGCAGTACGTTTCTTGCCTTTTTCACCTTCGAATTTGGTATAATCGTAGATGCCATCATGGTAGAACTCGGAAGAAGCGCAGTCCATGGCAATCATTACATCTTTGCCCGGTTCGTATCCGGCAGCCTTGATGGCGGCAATGATGGAGTTCAAGGCATCTTCTGTACCCTCCAGATTAGGAGCAAAACCTCCTTCATCGCCTACTGCTGTGCTGAGGCCACGGTCTTTCAGGACTTTCTTCAGTGCGTGGAACACTTCGGCACCCATACGCAAACCTTCGCGGAAGGAAGTGGCACCTACGGGGCGTATCATGAATTCCTGGAAAGCAATGGGAGCGTCACTATGCGAACCGCCGTTGATGATGTTCATCATCGGTACAGGCATCACATAGGTATTTGTACCACCGATATATCGGTAGAGTGGGATGTCAAGGTAAGCGGCGGCAGCCTTGGCTACAGCAAGAGATACGCCGAGGATGGCATTGGCACCCAGATTGGCTTTCGTTTTGGTTCCGTCCAGTGCAAGCATGGCATGGTCGATACCCATCTGGTCGAGGGCGGACATACCGATGAGCTTGGGAGCAATGATATTATTGATATTGTCCACGGCTTTCAGGACACCTTTGCCTCCGTAACGTTTTTTGTCACCGTCACGCAGTTCCAATGCTTCGTGTTCTCCCGTGGATGCTCCTGACGGGACAGATGCACGGCCTATGAAGCCGGATTCCAAGGTTACGTCTACTTCTACAGTTGGGTTACCTCTTGAATCGAGGATTTCACGTCCGATAATCTTCTCTATTTTCATATTCAGTCAATTTTAATTATAAACTATCTTACTAACAAATGAAAACAAGGAATTGTTTTTCGTTTTTAATCCTTTATTGTAATGCCTAAAAGAGCAGTCAACTCCATGGCTTGGGAAGTATTGACGATGGCTCCCCGTATGTCGGGCAGGTTGAGGCGTATACCTCCTATGTGCGAGTCGCTCAAGTCGATTCCTCTTAGAGGGGTGTGTGAAAACTCGGATTCTACCAGCTCACAGTTTTCAAAGGCGATGGAGGCAAGTTTGCAGTCGTTGACGTCGCTGTTGCGCAAGTCACAAGAGGTGAAGCGGGCTTGATTGATTTTACTCATGGAAAGATTGAGGTATCTGGCATTGCAGTCCTTCATTGTCAGATGGTTCAATATTGTTTCCGGCAGATTGGTTCCCACCAGTTTGCAGGATATGAATTCCACTCTGAACAGAGAACTTTCGGCAAATGAGATGTTGGAAAGGTCGCAATGTTCAAAACGTACATCAGTGAAATGGCAGGATTTCAGTTTGCAGGTGCTGAATTGGATATGACTGAAAGTACAGTTGGTGATGCTTTTGTAGGAATACTCCATGTGTTCCTCTGTCCGTTTACCGAAGTGAAGGTCTCTGACAGTTTCTTCCGTATTCAGCCATTCTTCCAATGATTTGGAACTTTCACTTTGTCCCTCTAAGGTAGGAGGGATGATGCGTACGGGAGGCATGACAAAAGGCTTGCTGGGTTTCATAGGGGTGTTTGGGTTATATACAGCGTCCGAAGGCGCCGCCGGCGAAGGCTGCCAGGACTCCTAATGTGATACTTAATAAGGTATATAAGGCAAACATTCCGTAGAATTCTTGCTTTATCAGAATCAGTCCGTCATTGCTGAAAGTGGAGAAGGTGGTGAATCCTCCGCACAGACCGGTAGTCAGCAACAGCCGTACCTCAGTAGAAAGGTTGAAACGGGCGGATAAGGTATAGAATAGCCCGATGAGGAAACTTCCGAGGATATTGACTGTGAATGTAGCCCATGGGAAAGAGTAGGGGACTATGCGCTCGTGGAGCATCATCTGCACGCAGTAGCGCAGTACGCTGCCGGTACCGCCGCCAAGGAATATAGCTATCAGTAATCTAGTCATAGGTTTTCTGGGGTTGGTTTTGGCTGCAAAGGTAGTGAAGACAAAGGAATTTCAGTAAATCATAGCCCGAAATTTCATAAAGCGATTCTGTACTGGGGGAAGTAGTTATTGGTGGGATGTATATAATTTTGATATTTGATATGAGTGATTGCCAATCTTGGTTCCGGATAGTTCGTGATGGGGCAGAAGCGATTTACTAAATCTTGGAGGAAGATTTAGTAAATCGTTGCCGGAGATTTAGTAAAATGTCCGGGAGATTTTAGTAAACGAGTAGAAGGGGCTTTGGAAGGATGACTGGTTTGTCTGTATTTTTGGATACGGTAATAACTTGTGAAACTTGAGCCACTCTTGAAATTGAGGTCTTAACCGTTCAAATGCCATATTGTAGAGACCTCTCTAGAACCTTGTCTTGATAATCAGCGATTTATTTTCATTGGCTGTAGAGATTGTATCCATTCCTTCTCATTCTCTTCCTGCCTTTCTTTCTTCACTTGTAGAGAAGGGTTGTTCTTAATTTGTTGTTTTTTAGAGTTTTAACGAAATTGGTTGTAGATGTCATTTCCTTGTATTCCCGTCATTCACACCCTAACTTTGCAACATCGAATTCAAGAGAATGAAAGTTTATCGTTGAGGCCTCACGATGGATCTCCACTTCTTGAAAGAGAGGAAAAGGCTTCGGCCTATTTATTACATTATTATATTAACTTTCTAAAACATTAAAAATTATGGGACTTCAGTATGTAGTGGCAAAGAGAATCTTTGGTTTTGACAAGGACAAAAATGTAAAGTATGTAGCTAAATCCGTAGGAGCGGGTGAATTGGATTTTGATAAGTTGTGTGCCAAAGTGAGCCGTATTCTTGGTATTCACAGAAAGACGGTGGACTTAGTGGCTACAGGACTGGTGGACATCATGTCGGAAGAAATAGACGATGGAAAGACTGTTCGTTTAGGTGATTTCGGATTGTTCCGCCCTTCTTTTGTAGGGAAGAGTGCTGATACGGAGGCTGGCGTTTCGGCCAGTAACATTGTCCGTAAACGTATTCTGTTTTTTCCGGGGAAAGCTTTTAGTCAAATGTTGGGCAATATGAGCGTCACCAAGATGGTGGTTCCCGATACGGACTATACGGATGGAAGTAGCAATGGTGGAGGGGATAACTCCAATCCTTCGGGAGGCAATGACGGGGACCAAGGTGAAAATCCTTTGGGATAATTCCAGTGCACGATTAAAGTTGTAAAAATATGGAGGGCGAAGTTTTCGTAGCGATACTTCTCCTTCTATTTTGTTTGTAGGCAGGATATTGTTCAAGGGAAGTTGGTTTTCATGCAAACGTTTGCCGACAAATCATCTATCATTTTAGTTTAATTGCGTCAGAGTGTATTTCTTTCCTGCCTATATTTGCATCTGGAACATAATTTTATAAATATAGCATGAGAAACATGAAAGCAATCTGTACAAAATTAGCCTGCTTCCTGCTCGTTTTGTTGGTGAGCGGCGTAGCAATGGCAGAGAGTATTACCTCTCCCAACGGACAACTTCAATTGAATTTTTCGGTAAATGCGCAAGGCGAACCCGTTTACGAACTTTCTTACAAAGGAAAGCCGGTGATTAACCCTTCCAAATTAGGACTCGAACTGAAGAACGACCCCGGTCTGATGAATGGCTTCACGATGGAGGATGCAAAGACTTCCACTTTCGACGAGACTTGGGAACCGGTATGGGGTGAAGTAAAGCAAATCCGTAACCACTATAATGAGCTGGCTGTGACGCTCAACCAAAAGGCGCAGGATAGGAACATCATTATCCGCTTCCGTTTGTTCGACGATGGTATGGGCTTCCGTTATGAGTTCCCTTTGCAGAAGAACTTGAACTATTTCGTGATTAAGGAGGAGCGTACTCAGTTTGCCATGACTGGCGACCATACAGCCTTCTGGATTCCGGGCGACTACGATACGCAGGAATATGATTACACAGAATCCAAACTTTCTGAAATTCGCGGGCTGATGAAAGGGGCCATTACGCCTAACTCTTCGCAAACCCCGTTTTCGCCCACCGGTGTTCAGACTTCTTTGCAGATGAAGACTGCTGATGGTTTGTACATCAACTTGCACGAAGCTGCTTTAGTGGATTACTCTTGCATGCACTTGAATCTGGATGATAAGAATTTTGTTTTTGAATCTTGGCTTACTCCCGATGCAGTAGGCGATAAAGGTTATCTGCAAGCTCCCTGCACGTCACCGTGGCGTACGGTTATCGTAAGCGACGATGCTCGTGACATCCTTGCCTCTAAAATCACGCTGAACTTGAACGAACCTTGTGCTTACGAGGACGTTTCCTGGATTAAGCCCGTGAAATACGTAGGTGTATGGTGGGAAATGATTGCAGGTAAGAGCACCTGGGCATATACAGACGACCTTCCCTCCATCAAACTGGGTGAAGTGGACTACTCCAAAATGAAGCCCAACGGCCGTCACGGTGCCACTAACGAAAATGTAAAAAAGTACATCGACTTCGCAGCTGAGCACGGTCTGGACCAAGTATTGGTAGAAGGCTGGAATGAAGGCTGGGAAGACTGGTTTGGCAAATCCAAGGATTATGTATTCGATTTTGTGACCCCTTATCCCGATTTCGACGTGAAGATGCTGAATGAATATGCCAAGAGCAAAGGCGTGAAGCTGATGATGCATCATGAGACATCCGGTTCGGTGCGCAACTACGAACGTCACATGGACAAGGCCTATCAGTTTATGGTGGATAATGGCTACAATGCCGTGAAGAGCGGATATGTAGGTAATATGATTCCCCGTGGTGAACATCATTATGGGCAATGGCTGAACAACCACTACCTCTATGCCGTGAAGAAGGCAGCCGACTACAAAATTTGTGTAAATGCGCACGAAGCTGTACGCCCTACCGGTTTGTGCCGTACTTATCCTAACTTGATTGGCAACGAATCTGCACGAGGAACTGAATATGAGGCATTCGGCGGTAGCAAACCGTTCCATACCACATTGCTTCCATTCAACCGCTTGATTGGCGGTCCGATGGATTATACACCGGGTATCTTCGATACCAAACTTGACTTTATGGGCGATTTGCCCCACGGACAAGTGCAGACTACACTTGCTAAGCAACTCGCTCTGTATGTAACTTTATACAGCCCGTTGCAGATGGCTGCCGACTTGGTTGAGAACTACGAAAAGCACATGGATGCTTTCCAATTCATCAAGGATGTGGCAGTAGACTGGGACGACAGCAAGTACATTGAAGCAGAACCGGGTGATTACATTACCGTGGCCCGTAAGGCAAAAGGAACCGGCAACTGGTTTGTTGGAGGTATTACAGACGAGAATGCACGTACAGCCAACTTTACGCTCGACTTCCTTGAACCGGGCAAGCAATACGTAGCCACTCTCTATGCCGACGGTAAAGATGCTGATTACAAGGAGAACCCTACTTCTTATCAGATAAAGAAGGGTATCGTAACCAGCAAGACCAAAATGTCCGTGAAGGAAGCGCGTAGCGGTGGTTTTGCATTGAGCTTGATTGAAGCGACTCCGGCTGACAAGAAAGCTGTGAAGAAGTGGAGATAATTTAGGGTAGAAAGAGTTTTTCGAAAATATAATATTCAACCAAATATACAATTGTCGACTTCGGATTCTTATGCTGCATATACAATTATTGATGAAGGTTTAGGTATTAGTTTAGAAACAAAGTCCACTGCTCAATTTTATAAGGGAAATAATGTGAGATTGATTCCAATAAAGCCAGCAGAATATGTACCTATTGGAATTGCTACTAACAAAGAGATGACACCAGCAACACAAACATTTATAAATTATGTATACAATCATTTACCCGAAGAATTATAGTCTTCGGGTTTATTACATGAAAAAATGTAAGAATGATGTAAAATGTTTACATTTACCGTTGACAATGGATCAATTATAATATATCATACAAAACATATAAGAATAGTATGAATTAAAGAGAATTGATTATGGCAAAACTAACTAGAGACCAAAGAAATTTTAAATTTGAAACTTTACAATTGCATGTTGGACAAGAACAGGCAGATCCGTCTACGGATGCTCGTGCAGTCCCTATATATTAGACATCATCTTATGTTTTTAAAAACTGTGATCATGCAGCTGCACGTTTTGGATTGAGCGATGCAGGAAATATTTATG
>OMBR01001146.1_pt1 | contig 10585 bp, 10 predicted proteins | sample 1674041 | NCBI WGS metagenome assembly OMBR01 (sample SAMEA103958138, study PRJEB25191) | human gut metagenome | biome: human-associated habitat [ENVO:00009003]; feature: intestine environment [ENVO:2100002]; material: feces | place: Germany | collected 2013/2015
CATCGTTTGCCACACCAAATACCAGCTTACCACCATAGCAATTTGCAAATGCACTGACGCTCTTGCACCAGCTTTTAGGTTTCTTTATCTCAAGTGCAACCTTTTTATCGTAATCTGTAGCTTCGCCGATTAGCTGCTTTATGTCCATAAATTCACTTCCTTTTATTAATTCTCATAATCTTCTGGGGCCTTGCCATCATTATTTCTAAATGTAATCTCCATCAATTCACCTGCTATCCCTTTACTCCTTACTCTCATAATACTATCATCAACCTTATCTTTCGCTAGCAGATTAATATTTCCATACCAGACTACTTCCTGATCAATAACAGCAAATCGATCACAATATTCTTCTACTGTTCTAATATAAAACCCAGCTCTACGCATATCTTCATGTAACTGCATCCAGTATGCAGCATCACCAAATCCATAGGAATCTGGAGTCCACGTGACTATTGTGACCTGAACTCCTGACATCTGTTTTTCCTTTAGCATATTGATTAACTCATAAACTTTTGATCCGCTGATTACGGGGCTGGAAATAATTATATTCTTATTAGAATCAAGCAAATCTTTATGATAATTTTCACTATAATTATTTCCATCATATATTGCATTAACCGTCTGTTTAACAGTTTGCAAACCATCGCCAAACTCATATCCGATCTGTTTATATGCTTTCAGCCGCTTCATATACATATTATTAAACATTGGAATATGATTATCCACATAATCATATATTATCACATTTTCTTTACCTGCATAATCACGATTCAGTCTTCCTGCATACTGTTCCACTACACCGCGAAATGATACAGGTGTTGCCATAAAAAGTGTATCCAGTCTTGGAAAATCAAAGCCTTCTCCTACAAGAGAACCTGTAGCTATCAGTATAAGTGATTCATTCTTATCAACCTGATGCATCTGCTCAAGAATCTTCCTGTGTTCTTTCTTAGAGTTGTTACCTGTCATAAGAAATACATGATCTGCATAGCTTTTTAACCGTTCATAGAATTTTTCAGAATGATCCTTGTATCGTGACAAAACAACCGGTGTCCGGCCTGCTGCTACGCAATTCTTCACATCCTCAATAATCTGCTCATCCCTGACGTCATTATTATGAATAATCTCATATGCTTCATTTGGATGCATCTTATCGGTAATTACACCTCTAGGCGGTACAGTCCTGGTAAAACGCGGGTACACAAGATGCTGTATTCCCTGCTCCTTTGCTTTTTCCTTGGCCGTATAGCTATATCTTATAGGTCCGATAAGCATATAGTTGATTTTTTCCAGTCCATCTCCTCTTTTGGGAGTTGCTGTCACACCATATACATACTTTGCTTTCACTTCTTTTAAAACATTGGCTATTGTTTCTGAGGCAGAATGATGACACTCATCAATCAACACGAGTCCATATTCATTCATCATCTTATGATACTTACCCTTTTTGCACAATGAACCTGCCATTGCAATGTCTATGATTCCTGTCATTGAATCATGTGCTCCCTGTAATGTTCCAATCAGGCTTTTTCTTTTCCTTACTCTTCCTGTCTTAGTCTCATAAGTTGGAAGTCCCTCATTGATATTTAAGAATTTTTCCAATGCCTCTTTCCACTGCTCTATAAGTGCAGAAGATTCAAGAATAATCAATGTATTTATTTTCTTTTGTGCAATTATTGCACTACTGACCACCGTTTTGCCAAATGCTGTTGCTGCATGAAGTATTCCATTATCGTAAACGTCAAATCCTGCGCCTACCCTTAAATTTAACGCCGCTTTTATGAGCGGCGTGGTTTCCGGCATTCCTCGGGAAGCTCCTCTGCCCAGGGCATCAGCTGATCTAGTTTTGCCGGATCTATATTTCCTTTTTCGTCACAATACTTAGGCAGCTCCGTGAGGATATGCCTGAAGTAGTAGTATGGGCGCAGATTGTTCAGCTTTGCTGTTTCTGAAATACTGTAAACAAGAGCGCTGGCTCCGGCACCTTTTGCTGTGTTATGGAACATCCAGTTCTTCTTGCCGATACAGAAAGTCCGGATAGCCCGCTCGGAAGCGGAGTTATCGATTGGGATATCCCCATCGGTCAGAAATACCTTTAAATAGTTTTCCTGATGGATGACGAAATTTAGTCCCTGTCCGGTCCTGGATTTCGGAGGCACCGTACATTCTGCAGCCTGTTGTTTTGCCCACGCAAAGAAATCCTCAACCAGCGGCTTTATCCTTGTCTGCCGCTGTGTAAGGCGATCCGTTGCCGGAAGTTCTTTCAGTTCGGTATCGATCCGGTAGAATTCTGCAATCTTTTGTAATGCCTGGTATGCCACGGAACTTTTTACTGCCCCGGGATCCTTTTTATCCGCTGCCTTTACGGCATCTGCAAAGGCTCTTCTTGCATGTGCCCAACAGTTTGCGTTTGTCACTCCCGGCAGTTTTTTGTCCAGCAGATGATACTGCGCCAGACTGTCCGTGACCAGAACTCCTTTGTAGTTCCGGTAAAACTCCAGCGGCTTTTCGTGATCCCTGCCTTTCTGGTATTCGTAGATCACCACAGGACGTTCCTTATAGAACTCCCCGGAACGGTGTACCCACATGTAGCATTTACTGTTCGGACGGTCACTGTCACCGATCACCTGTGTCGGTGTTTCGTCCGACTGTGTCACCGGCAGGGACAGCAGTTCCTGCTTCATACGATCCACAAACGGTGCAAAATATTTCTCAGCACACCGGATGATCCAGTTCGACATGGTCTGTCTGGAGATATTTACACCATTGCGTTGAAACTCCTGCTCGACTCTGTGCAGTGCAGAGGAGTTCACATATTTTACATTCAGAATGGATGCAAGCAGGGAAGGAGTAACGATGCTTCCACGCAGAAGATCCTTGGGGCGTTTTCCACGTAAGAATTCGTCCTGATGATCTCCGCCGGTTCCCACGTAGACTTCCACGGTATGGACTTCCACCGTCCAGGATTCCGGCTCATGGCGCAGTCTTTTGTAGGTTTCATCCTTCATTCTGCGCCAGTTGCCTGCACCATAAAACGTATCCAGTTCTTCTGTGGATACCTGATAAGGAGGAAGTATTTCTTCCGGAAAATCTTTCAGATTCATTTCCCGTTGCCCTTTTTTCTTATGGTTACGTCGGGATGGAAGTACTTCCTCCGCAGCAGGCTCCGGGACAGACAGATTGCAGCAGTTTTCTGCCTCATCAAAGAAGGACAGCTGACCATCTATGGAATCCAGTGTTTCTGTATGTTTTCCGAAACGATAGCTGTTCGCTATGCGTACCTGTTCGATCAGCCGCTCGATGTTCTCATTCAGGGTATCCAGCTGTCCCTGCATCATAAGAACGATGGTGATCAGTTCTTCCCTGCTGCAGTTATTCAGTTCTTCCAGTGTATGTCTGTCTGCCATTGTCCCGCTCCTTAAACTGTTTTCATTATACCAGAAAACACAAAGGATTGCGAACCGGCAACCCCGCAGGTTTCGTCATTCTGCCTATGCCTGTATGGCGGTGTGATGGTCATAGAGCCAGGGAAATATAAAGTTTTCAAGGTGCTGAAATTTTATCCGGATCCTCCTGTGGATACGTCACAGACCAGGAAACAGCGTTCAGAGAGGCTGTAACACCGGGAATGGATCTGACCGGATAACAGGCATAAAAAATCTATGTTTTGCACAAAGATCAGGTGGGCTTTTGCGGTGTTACTTCCCTGACTTTGGGGTTCAGGGGATTCAGCCCCATCATAAGATAACGGAACTGTTCCTCTGTAAGGTCTGCGGCCTCTTCGCTGGTTCTAGGCCAGGACAGGGAACCTGCCTCCAGCCGTTTGTAGAGCTGAAGAAAACCGTCTCCCATCCATAGAAGTCCCTTGATGCGGTCGGACCGTCTGCCACAGAATAGGAATAAAGTTCCCTTTTCAAAAGGATTCTGATGGTATCTGTCTCCGATGATCATGGACAGCCCATCGATCCCTTTGCGCAGATCCACATATCCGCAGGCAATCACGACTCTGCGGATACCGGCAGCATCTTCAAGCATGAAGCACCTCCTGCAACAGCCTGCAAAGCAGGGACTCTGAAATATCGTTTGATAATTCCAGCGTCAGGCGGCCTGATCTGATCACTGCAACCGGAGTCATTGCTGCCGGGACGGCTGGCACCGGTGTTGTGTCCAGAGCAGTTTTTACCGGGATTTCTACAAAAGAGAGGGCAGACGGGTTGGTGTCTTCCTGGAGTCCCTCCTGTTCACAGACTTCCCGGCGGATCTTTCGGAGCCAGTAATAGTAAGATTTTTCAGAAATATCGTTTTCAGCAAGCCACTGCTTTGCCGTAGTGCCTGCCGGTCTGTCCTGGCACTGTCGAATGATGTTTATCCAGTTCGACCTGCGGACAGTGTGAGTTAATTGATCCATGCGCTTTAGCCTCCTCTAAAAAACTAATAGTTTTTTCGTGTTATTTAGAGTGTGGCATAAAAAAACTAATTAGCCAAGGCGCAGGATTTGACGTTTACCCATTATCATACTTGATCAGTTCTTTTAATGCCTTATCCTGTTCGGGACGCAATTCACCTTTAAAATCCACATTAATTTTTCTGCCCTGCTGGCGCTCATCTTCCATTTCGTAATCAATATCTGCCTGTTTTATGTTTTCCCAAAGTTCGTCCTGCAGTCCCCGTGGTATCTGTATATATCCGCTCAGATGATCTTTCCCAAGATAAATCCATCTTGCTGTATCATAATTTGATGTTCCTATTGCCTGATTCTTATAGAAAACCGGATTACTGATTGCCGCCATTCTCCGGATTCTATTCTGCATAGCCGCTTTTAAATTCGTATTGTCTACATATATTCCATTCGACAAGATAATATGTAATTTTCCTTCTACGTCATTTTTATTAAAATGCTGCATTCTGTTCCATGGTTTTTCCCTGTCACTTTCAGCAGCATTTGCTGCAATATCATCAATAATATTTGACCATTCTTTTATTTTCTCTTCCAAAAATTCCTGCGATAATCTTGGTTTATTAAATAAAGTTTCCCATTGATTAGGATATGCATTCCAATTACCATCAATAAATGCACTGTTCCCATCTTGCAAAGCTTTTCCCTGCAATGGCAATGCAATCAGATTGCCAACAGCACTATCCTCCGGTAATGAATCCTGTGCAGGCAACATTCTATCATAGTATTTAAAAGATTTTAAGTTAATCTGTTCCGCACCCTTGTCCAGCAGAGCAAATCCAAATTTTCTTACAAATGAAGCATCTATCGGCTTATCAAAGAATATCCATACATGTGCACCTCTGCCAGATCTTGAGCGTTCTACTAACGGCTCTATTCCGTTTAATACACAAATTTCTCTCATTGACTCAACTTCTTCCACCCATGTATCATCAGAATTTGCAAAGTCTTTCTCTTCTGCATCCTTATCATGATTATCAAAGTCAAATACCATAAATCGACATGTTCCATTACTAAGAAGAGGATAAACGCCTATTACATCCGATGCATTATATGCATTTCCCTGCAAATGATTTAATATATCTTTCTTCATTATTGTTTTATAAGAACGGTTCTTGCAGTCCTTACAGTTAATCCCATCCTTTATCTTCTTATGACACACATTTGTCCAGAAATTATTACACTGTGGATAGTATGCAGCCTTTCCTGTTTCTTTATTAACACTACGCTTTGCATAGACATCCTGTCTTCCCCAGAACATACTAAAAAACTGATTTGCCATATTTTCTGTTATTGCCTGTGGATGAATGATTCTTTTACCCTGTTCTGGATCAAAAGCTTCTTTACTACCACTTTGTCTTAATTTTGATAATTCCTTATGGTATGACAATCCTGCTTTGTCCAATATATTTTTCAATATCTGATTTTCCAACTGCAGGTCATTCAACTTTTTCTGAAGTTGTGATATGTTCTCTATTGAATCACGCATCTTGACATACCTCCCATTGCAATGCCTAAAATCACAGCTCCTCTGCCAGTGTTATTCTATAGTTATCAAACTTAAGCACTTTAAAACTCTTATCAGATACATTGAGTCCATCACAATTTTGTAAGAAAAGCATATACTGATTTGATAATTCAAAATTAATGAATCTCCTAACATCATCATTAATCAAACAATCTGCATTATCTATCACAATAAAATTATTGCGGCACTGTTTTATTGCTTCTAAAAAGTCATCTGATTTGTAATTAAATAATTTGATAGCATTGTATTCCTCTGTAAGTCTTATATCTTTCAACAATCCATAAAGAAATGTCTTACCTGTACCACTATCTCCACCAACAAGAGTAATTCTATCATCAAATTCCAAATTGTATGAAAATGGATCTGCTTTAAATATAATACCTTTATAAATCATATACATCCCCTTTCATACTCTATCGGACACTATAATCTTATGCCGTAACAACTACATCAGATTTATTAAATCAACTTTATGCATCATCTGTGATATTAGAAATCTCAGTATACACATTTTAATAATATTATGAGTAAAATCAAAAATTATATTATTATCATAACATATTCTTTAAATAATTTCTCAAACTATCTTTTTTACACAAAGTTTATCCATTCAGCTGGTTATCAAGAATAATGTCTATCATGTCTTGCTTTCCATGAGTGTATGCCACTCTATTATCTGCATACTTACTTTCCAGTTCTTCCTTTACCTTCTGATACTGCAAAGCCATATTCTCATTATCATTTAGATAATCTCTGAAATGAATATAATTTTTCCACTCAGTTCCGTTCCATTTCACAATATGAATATGGTGCGTTCTTGTATCATTTTCCATATCGCCCATTACATAAAGAAGCTGACGTTCCACATCTGAACCGCGATAAAATATTCCCACTTGTCGTAATTGCTCATTATGTAACATTACTTTATCAAAATCAGTTACCCCAACGACAATATCAATAATCGGTTTTGCTTTAATTGCCGGTATTGCTGTACTTCCAATATGCTGTATATCAATAGCATCATCTCCTAATATAGATTTAAGTATTTTGATTGTTTGAATGGCAGCCTCATCCCACTGTTTATCATGTGGTTCAAGCTGCACTGTTCCTCTTTTTAATCCTAATGACATAGCAATCTCCTTAATATTACATCACAATTTCACTGTCGAAATATTGTTCCTGAAAATGAATCTGTCTCCTGATTTCTTCCTTTGAAAAAGTTACTCCGTCAGGCACAACTACCCACTTTTCTTCTATATCATCTTTTCTATAAACAATGGCAATAATTTTACCTGTAAACTTGCAAACTGGTTCATTTACACCCAATATATAAGCGTCCTGCTCTTCTCCATCTGGTGCCATAACTCCTTCAATGTAACCATAATTTATTGGATAATACATATCCTTATATTCAGGATGATAACTTCCTAATGGTCTATCGACTGTGACAGTTACTGTTGCTCCGACTATAGAATTACTTTTAACCCATAAATACTTTTCTATCAATTTCGGCTGTATCAACGGATATGTCCAGTTCTCAGGCAAATCATCCATAAGCACAACTTTCTCCATTTCGCTATGTAATTCTTTCGCAAACTCTGTTATCTCTGCAAAGCAAAGCAGTCCAAATGTTTCTTCACCAGTATCATTTACTCTAGTCTTACCTGTCACCGAATATACGCATATTGGTTTTATCTCAAATTTGATAGCTCCAGTCTCTTCCTGCAACTCCCTTTTAGCTGTTTCAAAAATATCCTCCCCAGCTTCTCTATGCCCTCCCGGCACTTCATATGATTATTATGGTGCGGCGGAGCCGCCAGTCCGGTGTGGCGTGAGCCACCTGTCCGGACTAACGGAGCCACTCCATTGAATTATTATTTTGCCTGTGCCGGATCAAGTCCATAGACTTCTCTCATTGAGATATCTTTGGATGGATCCGTACTTTCAATATCGATTTTGTATGAATCGTAAGATATGCGATCCATGATTGCATCTGCAAGGGTATTTTCACCGCCACAGATCTGCTGATACCATTCTGACTCACGATACTGTGAGCAAAAGATAGTAGAGCTTCTTTTGCGCCTCTTATGGATGAGTTCAAAGAGATCGCGTGCTTCTGATTCGGTTAGTTTCAGTAACAACCATTCATCGATAATCAATAGAAGCGGATTTGTATATTTCTTCAGTACATTTACAAAGTTGCCATCTGCTCGTGCTGCCTGCAAGTCTAAAAGCAGATCAGGAAGACGTACATACTTTACTGTGTAATACTGCTTACATGCTTCCATACCAAAAGCACAGGCCATATAGGTTTTTCCGCTGCCAGTTGCACCGGTAATAAAAATGTTTCGGTATTCTGCAATGTATTCACAGGTGGCAAGCTGCGTGATCAAAGATTTGTTGAGTTTGCGTCCGGAAGTATAGTCTATTGCAGCTATACTGGCATCCGGCTGTTCCAACTCCGCATTTCTTATTAATCGTTTTAAACGGTTGTTTTTTCGGTTGGTGTATTCAACATCCACCAGCATTCCGAAACGATCCTCAAATGGTACTTCTTTCATTGCCAGGTCATCCATCTGGATGCGGAAAGCATCTGCCATTGAAGTCAGACGCATTTCAATCAGTTTGTCAATTGTACTTTGATTTATCATGAATTTTTACCTCCGTAGTAACGGGCACCTCTGGTAATGCCTCGTGGTTTTGTGTTTTCTGTGGAACGGTTGCCAGGCATCTTTTCTTCCGGATCATCCTTCATGGATACCAGAAGATTCTTGATACTCTTATAGCTGGGACGTGAACTGAACGTCAGTGCTTTTGTACACACGGCTTCCAGTTTTGCAGGAGAATACTTCTCTGCAAGCTTCAGGAGTCCCATACAGCTACGGTAGGATTGTTGTTCCACTCTGCCGGAGGTAAGTATTGCATCAACTACTTTACTTGTGTTAATCCCAATTGAATCAGCCCATTTGCGGAAACGGTCTCCGTTCCATTCCAGATATTTCTGATGGTCTGCAGGCATGTGCTCAGTTACCGTGGAGTATTGCCCTGGGCGTCCGTAAAGTCGTCTGTGGGATGCAATTCGGCTGTGATTAAAAAATATTTCTATCGTTGTTTCTGTTATACGCACATCAACCTTTTCTTTGATATACTGAAAAGGCACGGAGTAGTACATCCTGTCTACTGCGATGTGATAATTGAACTGGACGGTGGCTTGTTTCCACTCGCAAAGTTCAAAGGGTGTAGCAGGCAACGGAGCCAGTAATGGCATTTCTTCCCCAAGAAATAAACTAAGCCTGCTGCATTCCTTTTTCTGGAATTTTCGAGCATTGTAGGCATCCAGTTTTTCTCTGATAGCTGCATTTAATTCTGCAAGTGAGAAAAACTGTTCATTTCGAAGGGCTGCCGTAATCCAGGTGGATATCTTACCGACAGAACCTTCTACATTAGGTTTATCTTTGGGTTTCCGGACCCTTGCCGGAATGATGGCAACGTTATAGTGTTCTGCCATTTCATGGTATGTAGTATTCAATGCAGGTGTGTACCAGTCGCTCTTCTGATGATTAATTGCAGTTGTGCAGTTGTCAGATACAAGCATGGGAGTGACACCGCCAAAGAATTGATACATGTGGTTATGGGCTTTGATCCAGTTATTGGTACGTTCATTCATAAACGCTTCCACAAAAGCATACTGGCTGTAAGTAAGCACACCAACAAATAGCCATGCTTCGGTGATTTCACCGGTATCCGGGTCAATGATGTGAGCCGGATCACCTGCCCAGTCCACTTCGATCTGTTCGCCGGGATTTCTGGGGATATGCATAGTGGCTCTGCGTTTTTCTTCATCCTTTTGGATGTAATAGCAGAACTGGGAATACATCAGAGGTTCCTCACCGCTCATGCGGCATTCTTCACAGTATTCCACCCATAACAGTTTTTTGTTAACTCCATTCCGGAGAAGTTCTTTCCGGATGTAGTCATAGTCAGGCTAACGTTTCTTCGTAGCTGACTTGTCCTTTGGAAACATAAGGTTATCAAGGACAGAATCGGTCATATCAAAGTCTAAAGGCCATTTGAGTTGTAACTCTTCTGCACGCTTTGTAACTTTGGCAACCGTGTTTCTTGAAACACCGCAGCTTGCTGCGATATTTCGTTCGCTGAATCCCAGACTTTTCAGTCGAAGGATTTCTCGATATTTGGTCATATGTGTGACCTCCTTTATCTGTATTCACACAAAAAGTGTGTATCTACAGTATAAAGGAATTTATGTAATAGAGCCTTGAAAGTGGCTCTGAATTACCGGAATGTATGGCTTTGATGAGCCGGTAGGGTGGCTCTCAAACTCCGGACAGGTGGCTCAAAGGGTGCCGGTATAATCAACAAAATCCCTAAAAACCATGTGGACACAGAGTGAAATCTGGATTTTCCACCACAAATCACCATTTGCACACCGTAATACACCGGTCTGATATCAATAGAATGCACGCTCTGCGAGCATTCTATTGTCATGAACTAAAAAGCACCTCAGATCCCTCTGAGATGCTTGAAAGAGCTGCTGACGGGAATCGGACCCGTGACCTCCGCACTACCAATGCGACGCT
>OMBR01001156.1_pt1 | contig 10493 bp, 6 predicted proteins | sample 1674041 | NCBI WGS metagenome assembly OMBR01 (sample SAMEA103958138, study PRJEB25191) | human gut metagenome | biome: human-associated habitat [ENVO:00009003]; feature: intestine environment [ENVO:2100002]; material: feces | place: Germany | collected 2013/2015
CCTGTAATTTATTCTGTAACTCTTTTTTTATGTCGTTCTGGTTATTTTTCATACCCTTTTGAATATAAATGTTTTTTATATCATCAAATAACTCATCCTTTTTAAATGCATCTAAATTTATCTCCAATTCAGATTCTTTAATCAATTGCACAAAATTATTATAGGCATTGTCAAAATCATCCTCTTCATTTATAAGTGAAGCATATGACAAGAAATAATTCCTACCATATCTACATATTTTATCTTCTAGTTCATCCTGTGTTGTAGATTTTTTCCCTCGATAGTTATTTTTCCACCATATATCTGCATTTATTACAGCTTCTATTTTTAAAATCCATTCTTTATTAGAATTTTCCACAATTGAATTTAAAATTTTATCTATATCATTTTTATTTAAATTTTTACTTGCACCCGGCTTACCTTTTATAATTTTATAGTATTTTACAAATTCAAGAATTGAAATGTTTCTATCATCTTCGTATTCTCCACTTTTAATTATACGAATATGATATGGTTCTAACATCTTATTAATTTTATATGTATTATCACCTGTTGCTAATAAATCCATCTCTGATATTGGTAAATGTGTATTTAATCCATCTGATATTCCAGTAACATAACAAATATCTCCAACAATAAACACAGTTTTTATATATATTTCTCTGCATATTTTATTAATTACATCACCCAAAAATTTATCGAATAATCCTATTGTTGGATATTTTTTTTGTATAAATTCAAATTCTTTAGCATTATACATTTTCTTCAAACAATATCTATTTTCATATAATAATTTATAAAGGTTTGTCATTGTTTGAGCTCCATTTATAACACTAACCTTTTCTGACTGTAATCGTATTATAGTATCAATGACATTTAATTGATTATCATCAACAAAAATTGTAACACCATTATGTTTAAACCAAAATTCTGTTGCATTAGTCAAATCTAAATCTTCTTCAAAAAGTTGTAAGTCTTCCATTATATATTGTTTAATTTCTTGTTCTTCAATTCTAAATTCTCCAATTATATTATTATAAAATCCAACTTTAACATATTTTTCAAAACTTGAAACCAACTTTCTTTTTTCTGGAGAATCAGATTTTACTCCTAATCTAACATTCTGTTTAAACAAATCAGAGCCACACACTACAAACAATTTTTTCAACTCAAAAAAAGAAACATTATATATATAACCTTTTAACCAATCAAATTTTTTATATTCTAGATAATTTATTCCATCATCAACCATAATATCAATTAATCTTTTATCTCTATACACGCTTACTTTTTTTTCAAATATTTCTGAGATTACCTTTTTTTGTCTGGAAGTACTTTTATCGTACTCTTCATAATATTGAAAAGTCTCTTGATCCAAATTATCAAAAATAAAAATTAATGTATAAAAAGCATATGTCTTTGTCTTCTCTTTAACGGTATTATATTCTTTAATATTGAACTTATGATTATTATCATAACAAAAAATTAAATAGTTATATTCTTTTCTAGACACAGCATTAGTGCCTGTTAAATATATAGTTTTTTCGCCGCATTCTTCTGAAGATATAGACGCATCATCATCTATTCCTAGATACTTTATTATTAAAGAATAATCTTCTGTTTTCATACTTTACTCCTTTCCAACACTTCAAATTTTTCATCTATTCTTTTCCTCAATAATTCAATCATTTTTTTATCTTCTATTCGATTTTCTATTTTAGATAAATACACCCCTAAATCTGCCCTTTCTTTTCTAATTTTTCTTGAACATTCATTTTTTGAATACTTATCTGCTTTGATATATTTATAAATTTCTAATTCATAATCAATTCTTTCAAAAAAATAATCCACTTCTTTTTCTAGTGATATCTCCTTTTTTTCACTATTTGTTGGGCTTTCAATGAAAATTTGTTTTACTTTACTCGCATTATTCTCTTTACTTGGAAAAAGTGTTGTTTTGTCTACGTTAAAATATTTTTTTAACTCTTCTAAAATTTTCTTTTTATCTTTTGCTTTTATTTCTATATACTCATAATAAACTGAGTTAATTGGAAAAAAAATAAAACCACCAGATTGTGCATAAATTCTTTCATTATTTTGCCCATGTGTCATAACCCGAAAATTTTTATCATAAACAATATTTTCTCCTTCCAACACCTTTTTATATACATTTTCTATATAATTAGAATGTGGCGAAAAATATTTAGGAAAACCAAAAATATACAATCTTCCATCTTCAAACTCTTTAGATTTACATGCAAAATACAAAGATGGCAAAACATTAAATGTTATATCTAAATTTCTACTAATTTCAACGAAATGTTGAGCTTCTATAGCTTTCTCTATTTCTCTCATATTTGTATTTTTCACAACATTATAATCGCCTAGTAATTCAAATAATAACGGCTCTTTTTTTACATATTCAGGATTTCGAAAAAGCGATGGCATTAATTTAGTTTCTTTATAATCCTTAGATTCTCCTCTAAAAGCAATTAAAATATCATTATATCCACTTTTAATATTCCGTTGTTCTATTTTTTCGACCATTTCTGCTATTTTTTTAAATATTTTGCAATAATACTTTTTTCCATATTCCCTCCTCAAAACAGATTCTTTATTACATTTAAATTAATAAGTATATCTGTTTTAAGTTTTTAAGTTTTGTATTTTAAATTCAATATACCTACCACTTATTCTCTGTTTATTATATCAAACAATATTTTTTCCATATCTTTAATCAAATCTACAACCAGTGCATTTCCCATCATAAATCTACGTTTATTTAATGGCATCTCCACAATATCATCGCCAACTTTACACCACTTTGTATGACCAGTTGGAAATCCCTGTATGCGTTCTGTTTCTTCAGCAGTGAGCAATCTTATTCTTCCTGTCTTTTTATCTCTTACAATATGCGTTGTTCTGCTAAATCCACCTTCTGAAGTAAGCATTGTTCTAGCAGGTTTATCATAAGAATCAATCATTTCAATTGGACCCTCCGAAAAAATATATTCATGTCCGCTAGCTGCTTTCCTAGGGAGTTTTTTCGCACCTTTTAAATACTGCCATGTCTGACGTGCTTCTTTACTTAATCTTTCATGTGTTTCATCACTATGATTAACATTAGGCGAAGTGTAATAGAGTCTATTTTCTGGAATAAAATACTTCTCATCAACATCTCCATCATCCATAACATCACCTAAAGTAAGCTGTTTACCATTATAATCCGGAGTCGTCTTTATAGTATAAATCACTCCATCCTTCATTACTCCTGTATTCTCAAATGTGAAACTAAATTTAGCTGACAACTCACCTATTCCTTGTGGTAATTCTTCAATCTTTATTTTTCTAGAATCTACATTATATACTGGAAATGTCTTTGCAAAAAATCCCTCTTCTAACATTAACTTTGACATGCTATATCTATGTAATTCGTCATCAGCTTCATGATTATAATTAATTATAGAATTTATATTAGCTGCATAATTTAAATCATTCTTATATGCAAAAATGAATGTTCTTCGTCTTCTTTGCTGATAACCATACTCCGCAGCGTTTATCACACGCCACTCAACCGTATACCCCTCATCTCTAAAACAAGCAAGCATTATTCCAAAATCTCTGCCTCTTTGTTTTGCTGGGGATTTTATTAATCTATCTACATTTTCCAATAAAACAAATGGCGGTTTTTTTTCTTCTATAATTTCTCTAATTGACCACCACAATACCCCTTTCTTTCCTTCTAATCCTTTAGATGTTGCCAACGATGATGCTACAGAATAATCCTGACACGGAAATCCTCCCACTAACAATGAAAAATCTGGAATATTGCTTTTATTGACATCTTCAATATTTACATTAGTTGTATCTTGTCCATTTTTATCTAAACAAGTTCCAAAATGATATGTATAACAATCATGGGCATACTGAGTTGTTTTCTCTGCTGGTTCCCATTGATTAAACCACACTGTCTTCCATTTTTCTTCTTTTCTAAAATCATCCAATGTATTTATATGATTTAATCCACATCGAAAGCCTCCAACTCCAGCAAATAACTCACAAACTGTTTTTTTCATTTATTTAACTCCTTCTACAAGTATTCAAAACAATTATACCAAGTTATTTTACTTAGATCAACTAATTTTTACTATTATCTAATAATCTTTTAATTGCTTTAAAATATAATTATTATTTATCCAAAAACTCTGAGTAGTCATATATTCCCCATTCGGAAGCATATTTGCATCTCTTTCAACATTTCCATATGATTCTCCATTATTAAACTGATATGCCGCCATTTTTGAATGCGGTCTAATATGTATAATTTGCGTATCACTTTTATTTGGAAGATTATTCTTAAAGCTTATCTTTCCTTTTCTATCAACACTCTTTATAAATTTCACTCCATATTGAATAATATTCTTATATTGTTCCCATTCATTACGTACAACAACCTCTAAATCATTAGATGGCATACTCCATAATTGACAACTTTTTACTCTATAAACATCTCCATCTTTCTTCCAAATAAAAAAGAAAAGTTTCGTCTCCTCAAAAAATTTATGTAATTCTGAATTTTCGAAATCTTGATTAACTAATTCCATAAATTTAAATGGTGAAAAAGACATGTTTTCTTTAATACTGTTATTTTCTTCCACCCTAATAGTTTTAACTCTTATATTAGCTTTTACAAATTCATCAGCATGTTCATCCCTTATTCCTAAAATTTTACATGCCAAATCGTTCCATTGAGCTTTATTATTATTATAATCTCGTCCAAAAAGCTCACATAATTCCTTATCAGACTTTCCAACATATCTACTAACAATTTGTTCTAATATCTGTTCAAAAGTATTTTCCTTTATTGAATTAATATCTTTTATAATTGAATTATCAGATTGCTCTCCTGCTATATAATGGTTAAGAACATATGTCATATATGAATTTTTAAAACAAAAAGCCCGCTTTCTTGCAGGAATATTGTCTCCATAATACTGAGGAACCGTACTTTTCTCAGCATTTGCTCCTTTTGTACATGCTCCTAAATACATCGTATCCCTTTCAGAAAGTTCATGTGCACGACCATCTCTAATGGTTTTTACAATATAATCATAATCTTTTTTTATTATTTCTAAATCAATTTCCGGTGGTGTAAATAACTTTACAAAACCTATTTTATATAATAGATTACTATTTAGCTGCTTATTTCTACAATAATAAATTAATAATACTAACTTCATCTTCTCCCAAGCGTGTGATTTCACAAAATCCATTTCAATTGGTCCATCATAATTTATCATTGTTATAACCAATCTTTCCCCCGCTCTCAGCTCACCTTTTTTAGTTATTTCATATGGAGTAACTTTAAGTTCTACTCCCGCCTCTGGAAAATCTGCTTCTTGCTTAGAGTTAGCTTTATATCCAAAATAAACCTCTTCAAGAAGATTTCCTAACCCTCCCTTTCTAAATCTATTTGCATAACTTTCAACTGAACTTTCATTTATATTTCCTTTTTCTAACAACACATCTCTAAATGTTTTATCTTCTAACTTAAGTGCAAATGCTTCTATGTTTTGTGGACTTGCTGGATCATAACCCAATTTATCATTATACATATCTGTACTCTCCTTAAATGTTATTTATATATCTTTTGCATGTAAAGCATATTTACCTCGATCTATTTTCATTTGCTTTACAGGAATATTAAATTTCTTTGCTATATTCATAATTTTAATTTTGTTATCATTTTCTATATTAGCACCTAAATAAATGCATGAAATAGGTGGCATAACTAATTCTGTTTTATCTTGCTTACTTATTATATATCTCCATTCATTTTCATAACTCCAGACTATATCTTTTGTTAATAATCCTATCATTAATTCCTTTTTTGCTTTTTCAATGTCTTTCCCACCCCAAATATAATAAGGAATTAATGGTCTTTCTTTAGAATATAATACAGGTAACGGATATACTAATAAATTTTCCCATTTTATATTATTGAAGTCATATTCAATACAAAACCCAGTATGACTATCTGCATAATGTGACCACATAAGCTTGTTCTTATAATCTGTACCTAAACATCCAACACGAAATATATTATTAGCCCATTCATTTAATTCTTTATCAAATTTATCTATAATCTCACTTGCTTCATCTATATCATTATCTTTTGTTAAATAAAATTTACGATTTAATTGTAAAGTAGTATCAACTTCATCAGCATCTTCTTTTATACCCATGATATTTGCAAAATAAGTTATATCAAAATTTTCCAAATCATCTATTTTCAGATTGTTCTCTTGTAAAACAGGTAGTAATATCTGTAATAAACTACCAATATCTGTTCCTAATAATTTAATAGTATTTTCATTTTTATATATTGATGTCAATAATTCAAAAAATATATTAACATCATCGTTCATATTTTCATCATCACTATTAATTTTATAAATCAACTTTTCCAAACCAGCTTTAATCTTTTCATCCGATAGATATTTTTTTATTTCATTCTGTTCATCTGCACTGTATTCTTCTAATTTTGTCTTTTCTTCTAATACATTTTTACATGTCTGTATTAATAAAAATATTTTTTCTAATTTTTCTCCCAAAACACCTATACATATAGATTCAAATGTATATCCTAATTTACTATCAAACGAATCATTAAAAGCTTCCACCAAAGAACAATGTAAAGTTCCTTCTTCAAGATTCTTAAGAGAATATCCATCTTTATCAAAAGACCTGTATTTATATAATTTTCCTCCATTAGTGTCCTTTAATAAAAGTTGTTTTAACTCCAATTTTGACTCTAAAGTATCTTCTTTCTGACATGCAATCTTTTCAATTAATTGTCTTTTTTCTTCAAATATATCCATGTAATCCTTTCTCTTAGATATGAAAATCCTCATTATCTATCTCAAATGTACTTTAAACTAATTATAAAGAATTATAATCGACTATTCCAGAACTATTTTTACATTAATCCACCTTCTCTATAAACTTCTTCATATCATTTATAACCTTATGTTTAAGAAGCACATCAACATCATAATCCTATCCTCCATACTAATAGTATATACCTGCTATAACATATGTTTTGTCGTATTTTGTCGAAAGTAATAAAAATATCTCACCTATTACAATTTATTTAATTTGCTCCACAACCATGTATTTTTCTCCTCTTGACTATCTCATACATATTTTATAATATACTAATTAAGAAATGGGTTTTTGACTGAGTAAAGTCTCACAACTGGAAAAGGATGCTCGTTTCTTTTTATTTTCATCAATTCTACAACATATAAAAAACAGCACCCCAACAGTACCCATCTACTGCCGAAGTGCTATCCATTCCATCAATTATTCCATTAAAATCTACCCAAATATACTCATCAGATTGGCCACAACCAGGCCGCCGCCGGTTCCGATGACATAGCCAAGCAGTGCCATCATAATGCCAACTGGTACGAGGGCATTTGAGTATGCGCCGGCGAGGACCGGTGCTGTTGCTGTTCCGCCTATGTTGGCGAGTGAAGCAACGCAGCATGTGAAGATGTCGAGTTTCAATATCTTCGCAAGTGCAATCATGATTGCCACATGAATAAGGAGGATTACGAATCCTGCGAGAAGCCATATTGGGGCATTACCGACTGCTCCGAGGTCTGCTCTTGAGGCGATTAAAGCAATGACTATATAAAGCATTACATTTGAAATCTCCTCAGTTCCCTTAATCTTGCCAAATGGTGTCATGGCGAATACGATACCAAGCACTGATACGATAAGCACTGTCCATGTTGTGCTGTCAAAGAATGATAAATGTGCATTAATCATGCTGCCAAGCTCCATTGAAACTGCAGATACTAGGAGTCCTGAACCGAGCAGAAGAATGATGTTCTGCCATACAAGCGGCTTTGTGTTGGCTTTTGCTTCCTCTTCGAGTGCAGCGCCAACGCCGTCGATTATGCTTGTGTCTGCCTTTGTCCATTTGTTGAACTTCTCGTGATTTCCGATTGCCCACAGAAGGAACATTACATAAAGAGTCGCGCAGATTGAATCCATAACAAGGGCGTAAGCCATTGTTGCTTCGTCAACATCAAGTGCTGCCTGGATTGCGAGCATATTGCCGCCGCCGCCCATCCAGCTTCCGCACAGTGCACCGAGCGCTTTCCATGAACCTGCGCCTAAGAGCTGGTGGAATATCGCATATGAAACGAAGAATCCAAGTCCGATTGACAATGTTGCTGCGAAGAAACCGATAAGCATTTTAGGTCCAAGCTTGATGATTTTCTTCAAATCACATCGAAGCAGCATTATGAAAAGCATCGCATATAATATCGGGTTCTTGACTGATTTGTACACAGCGCTTGTTGCACTAAGGTCCCACACTTTCATTGTGCAAAGCAGCATAAGCCCCAGGTATATAAGTACAATCGGCGGTGCAAAATTAAAGAACACCTGTGCCTTTTTCCCTTTAAAAATCTTAGGCAGATTTACTAATACTGCGGCTGCAAATATAAGTGCCGCAAGGTATAAAAATCCATCTTTTATCATGTATAAATTCTCCTTATGGTTAATTTATAACATATTCTGCCCATTTTTCTGTAGTATATAACTAAATTTGCGGAAGTAAATGTGATGCAATCTGTCGTCACACACTTACTCCCGCAAATTTAATTATAAACTTTTAAGTATCTCCAGCAGATATTCCCAAGTCCGCTCCACTGAAGCCACATCCATACACTCATCAGGCGTATGCACACTTTCAAGTGTCGGTCCAAATGATATCATATCTACTCCCGGCATTTTCCCTGCAAGTATTCCACATTCGAGTCCGGCGTGGATTGAGGTCACTTCCGGTTCGTGGCCGTACACATTTGTAAAGCTATCAACACATATCTTTCTTAACTGCGAATCACTCTTGTATTCCCACGCAGGATAGTCCGACATTGTGACTACTTTTCCTGACAAATGTTTTGCAAATGTGGTGACTCTCTCAAGTAATAATTTCTTTCCAGCCGCTGTATTGCTTCTTATAAGATATTTGTACACAAGCTTGTCTGTGTCGAGGTACGCAGTTCCCAGATTGAGCGAAGTCTGCACCATGCCCTTAATCTCCTGACTCATTTTGTACACACCATCAGGACTTAACCAGAGGGCATATATTACATTTGCAGTGCTATGAGAATTGAGAACTTTGTCTGCTGCAGCGTCTGTCTTTTCAACCTCAATCTTAGCATGTGGCTCTGTCGCTCTGATTTCCTGCATCCACACAGCCTCACTCTCTTTGATGCTTTGTTCAAATGTTGTGGCATCGCAGCTTCTGACACTTACAACTGCCTTTGCTTCTTTTGGAATTGCATTTTCCTTGCCGCCACCTGAAAGCGACACAAGACGGAAATCTGCTGCCCCGCTGGCATGTGAAAGTAATGAAGCAAGCAATCTTATAGCATTAGTGTGCTGTTTGTGAATTTCAACGCCGGAATGACCGCCGGCAAGCCCGCTTATCTTAACTTCGAAGCATACCGAACCATTCTGCACATCAATTGCACCATCTGCCACCCAGTCCGCAGCATCCTCATACACAACCGGAATGTCACACTCAGCTCTCACACCACCAGCACAGCTTACATACAATATTCCCTCATTTTCAGAATCAATATTGATAAGTCTCTTTGCTGTAAGGTCAGAAGTGTCGAGGTCTCTTGCGCCAAGCATTCCAATCTCCTCATCGCTCGTAAGCACTGCCTGTATAGGAGGATGCGCAATCGTATCCGAAGCAAGCACTGCCAGTATAAATGCAACTGCAATTCCATCATCAGCGCCAAGCGTCGTGCCATCAGCCCATACCATCTTACCATCGGTGCAGGTCTTAATGCTCTGTACACTCATGTCAATATCGCAGTCTGGCTCTTTCTCACACACCATATCAAGATGTCCCTGCAAAATCACAGGCTCACAGTCCTCATATCCAGAAGAACCAGCCTTAAATATAACAACATTATCAGACGTATCCTTCCTTGCCTTAAGCCCATGCAACTTAGCAAACTCCAGACAATAATCCGCAATCATCCCTGTATTCCCAGAACCATGCGGAATCGCACAAATCTCCTGAAAATAAGAGAAAACCTCTGATGGTGATAACTCATTTATATCCATAAAAAGCCTCCTAAACCTACTTTTTCATCAATTTTCACAATCTGGTAGGTCTTTTTTACATTGTTAGTTGGTTTATTATGCTTCTTTCCCCATTAAATGCCTACTAATTCATCACATTTCACACTTTAGTAGGTCTTTTTCTCATACGTTTATAATATTAGACATTTCTTATCAGTCAAAAAACCTACTATTTTCGCATAAATCATAAATTTAGTAGGCAATTTTCTTTTTTCTCCTCTATTTTCATCATAATTTCTTCTAAATAAACCTACTAATTGATAAAGTCCATATAATGGTGTAAATTACAAATTTATATAAAAAAGAGCCGAGAG
>OMBR01001158.1_pt1 | contig 10483 bp, 7 predicted proteins | sample 1674041 | NCBI WGS metagenome assembly OMBR01 (sample SAMEA103958138, study PRJEB25191) | human gut metagenome | biome: human-associated habitat [ENVO:00009003]; feature: intestine environment [ENVO:2100002]; material: feces | place: Germany | collected 2013/2015
AGTACAATGTTCTACAATATAGTGCGCCACTTCATCGACCTTTTGATACTTCGGGTTCGAATGTCTGGCCGGGGATGAGACAACGGGACCCTCGGGCTGCAAGCGCAGCACGGCAATGAAAAATTCTGCCAGCTTCGTCATGGCGGCCAGAAGATAGCCGGGCTTTTTGTGGATCAGCTCAGAGGCAATGTCCTGCAACAGAGACTGGATATAGGGGCGCATTTCTTCTGGCAGTGTCAGAATACTGCCCTGCTCCGTGAAAAAACTCTGCAGCTGCAATCCTCCGAAAGATGCCAGAAAGGTAGAAAAGGGCTCTTCCATGATTCCTAAAACGATCCGGTCGTGATGTGGTCCGGCGGAAGCCATACCGGTGCGGTGGATCTGCTCCTTGTCAATGAAGACCAGCGTTCCCGGGGTGACCAGATAGGTCTGCTGGTTGATAAAATAATACCGTTCCCCCTCTAAAAGATAATAAATCTCGTATTCTTCGTGAATGTGACGGATATCCATGGAATAATTATAGTCCCGTACAACACGGTCGATGTGGAATCCGTCTACAAGCTCATTATAGAGCCAGTGATCCTGAGGCGTCGAAGCAACAGCATTGTCCGCAACGCCTGATTCCGGTGGAGCCGGTGTCTGAAAATCCCCTGTTTCAAACATAATAGTGATCTCCTTTTTCCTATGCTATATTAGTGCTATATTAGACTGCATTCTGAAAAACAGTATGCGCAGGCTATATTACAAATCTATGGGCTTGTATAAAAACAAAAGTCAATATAGTACGAAAATGGCAAAAAATACGCAAATAATAGCAAGATTATTATACAGCCATAGGCTATAATGTGCAATATAGAGAAGGCAGTACGGGCCGATGGAGCAGAGGATCCCAAGGACCGGAAACACATAAGGAGGATACAAAAATGGAGTATGCAGACGGAAAGGTAAAAGATTTACAGATCGCCTATATTGGCGGTGGTTCCAGAGGATGGGCATGGACATTTATGACGGATCTGGCCATGGATGAAGAACTGTCCGGAACCATCCGCCTGTATGATATTGATGCGGAGGCGGCAAAACACAATGAGATCATCGGCAACAGACTTTCTGCAAGAGAGGATGTGGTGGGCAAATGGAACTATACTGTTTCTGACAGCTTACAGTCCGCATTGACCGGTGCGGATTTCATCGTGATCTCTATTCTGCCGGGAACTTTTGATGAGATGGCTGTGGATGTACATATGCCGGAACGACTGGGAATCTATCAGTCTGTAGGAGATACCGCAGGCCCCGGCGGTGCCATGAGAGCACTGCGTACGATTCCCATGTATGTGGAGATTGCACAGGCCATCAGGGCATATGCACCGAAAGCCTGGGTCATCAATTACACCAACCCCATGTCCCTGTGCGTGAAGACTTTATACTATGTTTTTCCGGAGATCAAAGCTTTTGGATGCTGCCATGAAGTATTCGGTACCCAGAAAGTGTTAAAGGGTATTCTGGAAGAGACCATGGGGCTTAAGGATGTGAAACGTGAGGATATTCAGGTCAATGTACTGGGTATCAACCATTTCACCTGGTTCGACTATGCTTCCTATAAAGGAATCGATCTGTTCCCCATTTACCGGAAATATACCGAGGAGCATAAGGAAGACGGCTACAAAGAAGCAGATAAAAACTGGGCGAACTCTACTTTCGAGTGTGCCCATATTGTGAAATTTGATCTGTTCCGCAAATATGGTCTGATCGCAGCAGCAGGCGACAGGCATCTGGTGGAATTCATGCCCGGTGTGGGTGACAGTTACCTGAAAGATCCCGAGACGGTAAAGAGATGGAAATTCGGTCTGACTACCGTAGACTGGAGAAAGAAGGATCTGCAGGAACGTCTGGCAAAGAGCGCGAGACTGGCAGTCGGTGAGGAAGAGATCGAGTTGAAGCCTACCGGTGAGGAAGGTATCCAGCTGATCAAGGCACTCTGCGGACTGACCCGCAAGATCAGCAATGTCAATATTCCCAATACCGGACATCAGATTGCCAATCTGCCGGAAAGTGCGGTTGTAGAGACCAATGCGGTATTCGAGAGAGATGCCATCCGCCCGTTGTATGCCGGAGAGCTTCCGGAGCAGATCAAGGAGCTGGTGGATCCCCATGTGGCAAACCATGAGCGGATTCTGAAAGCAGCTATTCTGTGTGATTTTGATCTGGTGGTGGAAGCATTCCTGGAGGATCCGCAGGTGAAAGGAAGAGCTTCCAGAGAACAGGTGGAAGAGCTGGTAAGGGATATGCTCCGCAGCACGGCAAAATATCTGCCGGAAGGCTGGAAAAAGTATCTGTAAAAATAAAATAGAAAAAAGAACCCGGGAGGTGCTGCAGAAGGATGAGGCGGCACCTCTTTTTGTGTATACGATGAGCCAGGTACAGATTTGTGCTTGCACAAGAATCTGTACCTGGCGAATGTACATCATCGAGCTTTTAAGCGAGATGGTGTACAAAGTATAAAAATCGAGTAGGAGACAGTCCGCTCGAGGGGTTAATTATTTGAAAAAAGAATATAAGCGGCAGAAGAATTATAAAGTCATTGTGAAAATGCACAAAACTGCGAGAAGCATTTTGAGAACAATATACAAACTTCCAGGAATTTACAGAAAAGCACTTGCAACCAGTTCGTGAATGTGCTATTTTCTAATTACAGCAACGGAAACGTTACCGGGAACAATACCGAAACCGTTTCCGACAACCTGACGGGAGTATAGCAAGAATTATGAAGGGTTCCCGTTCCAACAAAAAAGGAGAGGTAAGATTATGAAGAAGAAACTGGCAAGTGTTTTACTTTGTGCAGTAATGGCAGCTTCCATGCTGACCGGTTGCGGAAATGCTGACAATGCAACAGCAACCACCCCTGCTACCGACAACAAGACGGACGCAGCAACAACTACCGAGGCGGCAGAGAAGACCGCAGAGAAGACCGCAGAGGCAGCAGGCTCTGTATACTATCTGAACTTCAAACCTGAAGTTGACGAAGTATGGCAGAAACTGGCTAAGGAATATACCGAGGAGACCGGTGTTCCTGTAAAGGTTGTAACTGCAGCAAGCGGTACCTACGAGCAGACCCTGATGTCTGAGATCGCTAACAAGGAAGCACCTACCCTGTTCCAGATCAACGGACCTATCGGTTATCAGAACTGGAAAGACTACTGTGCAGACTTAAAGGATACAGACCTGTACAGCTGGTTAATGGATAAGAGCCTGGCAATCACCGGCGAAGACGGTGGTGTATACGGAATCCCTTACGTAGTAGAGGGTTATGGTATCATTTATAACGACGCTATCATGCAGAAGTACTTCGCACTGGATGGTGCTAAGGCAGCAAGTATGGATGAGATCAACAACTTCGCTAAGTTAAAAGAGGTTGTAGAAGATATGCAGGCTAAGAAAGATGAACTGGGTATTGAAGGCGTATTCGCTTCCACATCCCTGACTCCCGGTGAAGACTGGAGATGGCAGACTCATCTGGCTAACATCCCTGTATACTACGAGTTCAAGGACAAGGGTATCACCGATACCGATAACCTGGAGTTCACTTACTCCGATAACTTCAAGAACATTTTTGATCTGTACATCAACAACTCCTGCACAGCACCCGGTCTGCTGGGAAGCAAGTCTGTAGACGACTCCATGGCTGAGTTCGCTCTGGGTCAGGCAGCAATGGTACAGAACGGTAACTGGGGTTGGAGCCAGATCAATGGCGTAGACGGTAACACTGTTAAGGCTGAGGATGTTAAGTTCCTTCCTATTTATACCGGCGTTGAAGGTGAAGAGAACCAGGGACTGTGCACCGGTACTGAGAACTTCTTCTGCATCAACAAGGAAGCTTCTGCTGAGGATCAGGCAGCATCTATCGCATTCGTTGAATGGCTGTTCTCTTCTGAAACCGGTAAGGCAGCAGTAACCAATGACCTTGGCTTCATTGCTCCTTTCGATACCTTCAGCGATGATGAAAAGCCCACCGATCCTCTGGCACAGGAAGTTCTTCGTTACATGGCAGATACCTCCAAGACATCTGTATCCTGGAACTTCACTTCCTTCCCCAGCCAGCAGTTCAAGGATGACTTCGGTGCAGCTCTTCTGGAGTATGCTTCCGGTTCCATCGACTGGGACGCTGTAAAGACAAAAGTAGTTGACGAATGGGCAGCTGAAAAGGCCGCAACCGCAGCTAACTAATTGATCTCAGCTTATAACTATTCTGAATCGTTATCCATCTTATATAACTTCAGACACAGGGGGCGGTGGTGGTACCACGGCCCCCGTGTTTGTAAAACCCGGAATATCATGTAAAAAGGAATTAATAGGAGAAGGCTTATGCAAAAGACATTAAAACGATATTTTCCCATTTTTGTACTGCCTACATTGATCGCATTTTCCTTTGCATTTATCATACCGTTTGTTATGGGCGTATATCTGTCCTTTTGCAAATTTAAAACGATTACAAATGCACAATTTGTAGGCCTGGAAAATTATATCAAAATTTTTGCGGACAAAGATTTTGTCAACGCATTCGGTTTTACCTTAAAGTTTTCTGTTGTATCCATCATTACCATTAATGTATTTGCGTTCATTCTGGCACTGGCGCTGACCAGAAAGATCAAAGGAACCAACCTGTTCCGTACCGTATTCTTCATGCCGAACCTGATCGGTGGTATCATCCTGGGTTATATCTGGCAGCAGATGATCAATGCGGTATTGTTGAAATATGAGACCACACTGGTAGCTAATCCTACCTATGGTTTCTGGGGATTGGTTATCCTGATGAACTGGCAGATGATCGGTTATATGATGATCATTTATGTAGCAGGACTGCAGAATGTACCTACAGACCTGATCGAAGCAGCACAGATTGACGGAGCTACTTCGTTACAGACTTTAAGATATGTTACAATTCCGATGGTTATGCCATCTATTACTATATGTTTGTTCCTTACTGTATCCAACAGTTTCAAGCTCTTTGACCAGAACCTGGCGCTGACTGCCGGTGCTCCCAGCAAAAAGACCGCAATGCTGGCTCTGGATATTTACAATACTTTCTACGGCAGAAACGGTTACGAAGGTGTCGGTCAGGCAAAAGCAGTACTGTTCTTCATCGTTGTGGCAGTCATAGCCCTGGGACAGCTGGTACTTACCAGACGTAAGGAGGTAGAACAATAATGACTAAGAAAAAAACTTCCAATGTGATCATATTTTGTATCCTGTGTCTGCTGGTAGTTGCATTTTTAACACCTATTTTCTTCGTGCTGATCAACTCCTTTAAGGGAAAACTGTTCATCAGCAACAATCCGTTTGCACTGCCTACCGCAGAGACCTTTGTGGGATTGACCAACTATGTGAACGGTATTGAAAAAACCGGTTTTTTCACAGCTTTCGGGTGGTCTGCATTTATCACTGTATTTTCCGTGGCAGCGATCATTCTGTTCACTTCCATGACTGCGTACTATCTGACCAGAGTGAAAACCGGCGTGACCAACGTGCTGTATTACATGTTCGTATTTTCCATGATCGTGCCTTTCCAGATGGTAATGTTCACTATGTCTAAGCTGGCTAATATGACCCACCTGAACAACCCTCCCGGAATGGTGTTGCTGTATCTGGGATTTGGTTCCGGCCTGTCCGTGTTCATGTTCTGTGGATTCATCAAATCGATTCCGCTGGACATCGAAGAGGCAGCCATGATCGACGGCTGCAACCCTTTGCAGACCTTCTTTGGTGTCGTAATGCCAATCTTAAAGCCGACTGCCATCACCGTAGCCATCCTGAATGCCATGTGGATCTGGAACGACTATCTGCTGCCTTATCTGGTGATCGGCCTGAGTACTAATTACAAGACCATACCGGTTGTAGTACAATACCTGGTAGGTTCTTACGGTGCAAAGGATCTGGGTGCCATGATGGCACTGCTGGTACTGTCCGTGATTCCTATTATCGTCTTCTATCTGACCTGTCAGAAGTACATTATCGAGGGCGTGGTAGCCGGTGCAGTTAAGGGCTAAAAAATAGAAAGATAGGGTTATTAATATGAGAAAAAGCGGAATATTACTGCCGGTGAGCAGCCTGCCGTCCCGCTACGGAATCGGCTGCTTTTCCAAGGAAGCATATAAATTTATTGACAGATTAAAAGAAGCCGGTCAGGCCTACTGGCAGATTCTGCCATTAGGACCCACCAGCTATGGAGATTCTCCGTACCAGTCTTTTTCCACTTTTGCGGGTAATCCCTACTTTATTGATCCCGAGGATCTGGTGGCGAGAGGCTATGTGACCACAGAGCAGTGCAATACCTATGACTTCGGCACGGATATCCATTCCGTGGATTACGGCAAAATCTATAAGAGCCGTTTCCGCCTGTTGAAGGAAGCGTTTGATAACAGTCATATTGAAGAAGATGCGAGATTTCAGGAGTTTGTACAGAAGAATGCATACTGGCTGGAGGATTATGCACTTTATATGGCCATCAAGGATGGTTTCCGCGGCATCTGCTGGGCAGCCTGGGAAGAGGATATCAAGCTAAGAACCCCGGCTGCCATGGACAAATATCGCAGAAAATATGCGAAAGAGATTATGTTTTACCAGTTCCAGCAGTATCTGTTCCAGGTACAGTGGGAGAAACTAAAGACCTATGCCAACGATAACGGCATCAAGATTATTGGGGATATTCCCATTTATGTGGCATTTGACAGCTCAGATGCCTGGGCGAATCCGGAGCTGTTCCAGTTCGATGAGAATTGTGAGCCAGTAGCAGTGGCGGGATGCCCTCCCGATGCGTTTTCCGCCACCGGACAGCTGTGGGGCAATCCTCTGTATAACTGGGAACATCACAAGGAGACCGGTTATGCCTGGTGGATGCAGCGGCTGGCAGCCTGCTTTGAACGCTATGATGTGGTACGTATCGATCATTTCCGTGGATTCGATGCTTATTATGCGATTCCCTATGGGGAACCCACTGCGGAGCACGGTCACTGGGAACAGGGTCCGGGATACGATATTTTCCGTGCCATGAAGGAAAAATTGGGAGAAAAAGAAGTTATTGCAGAAGATCTTGGCTTTTTAACACCATCTGTGATAGAATTAGTGAAGAAATCCGGTTATCCAGGTATGAAAATTTTGCAGTTTGCATTTGATTCCCGTGAGGAAAGTGATTATCTGCCGCATAATTATACACATAATTGCGTGGTATATACGGGAACTCATGATAATGATACTGTGATGGGGTGGTATGACACCTTGAAGGGAGCTGACAAAAAGCTCTGTGACGACTATCTGCGTCTGAAAAATGCGGACGGAGAGCCGATTCCCAGAGAGCAGCTTCCCTGGGAATTTGTGCGTGCCGCAATGTCCAGCGTAGCGGATTTGGCGATCATTCCCATGCAGGATTATCTTGGACTGGGATCGGAGGCCCGCATCAACATTCCTTCCACACTGGGCATCAACTGGAAGTGGAGAATGGGGAACGGAGATTTTACAAAGGAGCTTGCAGGACGGATCCGCAGTATGACGAAGCTGTACGGCAGATAGGTCTGTAGGCTTGGAAAGGTTTGTGCTCCATGGAGGAAATCACGATCAAAGACATCGCAAGAATCTGCGGTGTCGGTGTCAGCACGGTATCCCGTGCCATAAATAACCACCCGGACATCAATCCTGAGACCAAGGAAATGATCATGCGGGTGATCAAAGAGAATAACTACGTACCCAACAACAGTGCCAGAAACCTGAAACGTCAGGATGCCAAGGCAATTGCAGTACTGGTCAAAGGTATTAACAACTCTTTCTTCAGCCAGATGATCAAGGTATTGGAAGAAGAGATCAAGGAAAAATCTTACGCCATGGTATTGCAGCATGTAGACTATGACGAGGACGAAGTGGAAGTGGCACTGAAGCTGGTCAAGGAAAAAAGACTTCGCGGCATTATCTTCCTCGGCGGTTATCTGGTGCACAGTGAGGAAAAGCTGGCACAGCTTCATGTGCCGTTTATCTTAAGTACCACGGGAATGCTACCCAAGGGCTTCAGCCGCAACACCTATTCCTCCGTAGCGGTGGATGATACCAAGGAAAGCTACAAGATGGTGGACTATCTGTGTAAGAATGGGCATAAGGATATTGCGATCGTCTGTGCCCGCAAAACGGATGCTTCCATCGGTAAGTTGCGTTTGGAAGGCTATAAAAAGGCGTTGAAGGATAACGGAATAGAAGTAAGAGAAGAACTGATCCTGCCTATGAGGAGTGATTTGGAAGATTACTCCCTGGAGAATGGCTATATGGTGACGAAGGAATTCCTCGAGAAGCAGATTCCGTGCACGGCGATCTTCGCAATCTCCGATATGCTGGCAATCGGTGCTGGAAAAGCATTGTCTGATGCCGGATACAGGGTACCGGAAGATATTTCCCTGACAGGCTTTGATGGTGTGGAAATCGGGAAATATGTTATCCCGTCCTTGACGACTTTAAAGCAGCCGATAGACAGCATGGCGAGAGAGACGGCCCGGATCCTGTTCGACATCATTGGGAAAAAGGCGAAGCACCAGCACTGCGTGTTCGACGGAGAACTGGTGGTGCGGGATTCCACCATGCCGAGGGTGTAAGAAAGAGTCATACAGTCCCTGTGGGGACGAAGGGAATGCTGTATGGAAATACATGGTTTTAACAAGACAACTTTATTAGATTATCCGGAACATATTGCAGCCACTGTTTTTACAGGGGGCTGCAATTTTCGCTGTCCGTTTTGTCACAACGGGGAACTGGTGCTGGATCCCGGCTGCCAGCCGCTCATTCCGGAGGAAGAAGTACTCTCTTACCTGAAAAAAAGGCAGGGGATTCTCCAGGGGGTCTGCGTCACCGGCGGAGAGCCGACTCTGCAAAAGGATCTGAAGGATTTTTTACGCAAGATCAAGGAACTCGGATATCCGATCAAGTTGGATACCAATGGCTATATGCCGGGAGTATTGTGGGATCTGATGCAGGAGCATCTGATTGATTATGTGGCGATGGATATTAAGGCGTCCAGAGATAATTATGCCCGGGCGGCGGGACTGCCGCATATGGATATCTCCCGCATCGAGGAGAGTATCAGCATCCTGAAAAGCAGTGGCATCCCCTATGAATTCCGCACTACCGTGGTAAAGGGAATTCATACCGTGGCGGAATTTGAGAAAATCGGTAAATGGATTGCGGGATGCCCTGCGTATTATCTTCAGAATTACGAAGAGAATGAAAACTGCCTGTACCGGATGATACAGACAGTGGAATGTGACGATGTGAAACCGGGCGGAGTAGATCCGTTCGGCGCATTTTCCAGAGAGGAACTGGAACAGATGGAGGAACTGGCCCGGAAATATGTGGGGAAAGTTATCCTGCGGGGCGTGGAATAGATGCTGTGCCTCCCAGCTACATAAGCTGTTGTATTTTTACAAACTCATCAAAGCGAGGTAAGGCCAGCGTGACTTTCCCGTATTCTTTGGAAATAATGACACCTTTTCTCTTTAAACGCTCACGATAGACAGAGAAAAGTTCAGATTTCATATCTAATCGCTCACGGAGAGCTTTTACCTGAGTCTCTCCGCTGAGAGACATTTCAGTTACGATTTTTTTATCCAGATCGGATAATTCCGACCATATTTTACTGTATACATATTCATCCAGATATTGGTCATATTCCGGCAAAATCTGTTCCAAAGTCTTTTTATCGCGATTTTTCCAGTAGAGATAACCAAGTACCTGAAAGGCAAAAGGATAGCCTTTGGTCAGTGAAGCCAGTTCTCCGGCAGCATCTATATCCAGAGAAAAGATATCCATATATTGTTTGCGGATAGCGGTATAATTGAGTGGCTCCAGGATTAATTTGGGTGCACGGTATAAAAAGGTCAGTACTTTATCATTTTGAAGATTATAAATATTTTCATATAATCCCGTCATCAGTAAAAAGATGGGATAGTCGTTTCGTAAAAAAATCTGAAAGGAGCTTGCAAAGATTCGGATATATTCGGAATTCGTCACTTCATCAACGCTGATCAGCAACCTTTTTTCACTTTTCTGGATATATTTCAACATGAGTTCCAGAGCGTTTTCGATATCCGTGACCGGAGCAGCGTTTTCAATGGATACTCCCAGACCAAAAGCAGAAAAGTCAAGTTTTGCATTAATGAACAGCGTGTGTAATTCGGGAATGCTGTAGATTTTTGCAGCAAGACTTTGCAGTAAATCTCTGGTAGGATTCAGTTCCACAACGATCCAGTCTTCACTTTTTCGCAATTCCGAAGCAATATTTGTCATCATTACAGTCTTGCCAGAGCCACGGACACCGGTGATCATGTAGATCTGATTGGATGGAATCTCGGCACAAAAGCTTTCCAGAATTTGGTTTGTTTCCGTGAGACGGGAGATATATTGCAACGGTTTTTTTCCAAAAGATAACGTAAACGGATTGGTACTCATAATGAAAACC
>OMBR01001161.1_pt1 | contig 10461 bp, 10 predicted proteins | sample 1674041 | NCBI WGS metagenome assembly OMBR01 (sample SAMEA103958138, study PRJEB25191) | human gut metagenome | biome: human-associated habitat [ENVO:00009003]; feature: intestine environment [ENVO:2100002]; material: feces | place: Germany | collected 2013/2015
CTGAAATTTCCTTGCCGTCCAGATAGTAAGTTACTTTCATGCTGACAGGTGCGGTCTGTGTTGTTGTACCCTGATAAGTAATGCTGTTGCCGTCTGCTGCCCATGTCAGGCTGTTTCCGTTGGTTGTGCTTGTTTCATCACCTGTTAAATTAGTAATGTTTGATAAGCTTGAAACATCTGTAATAGAAGACTTTCCTGTTACATTCTTTAATTTTTCATTAACTTCATAATCAACAAAAACGTTCTTTACCGAAGAAAAATTATATTTTTTATCAACCCATTCTTGTTGTTGAGCTATAGCTAAATTACAAACCAAAAATAATAATACTAATATGTAAAATACCTTTTTCATCGCTAATCCTCCAAACCTATATTATTTATTTCATTATACCATATTTTGCAAATTCTATACATGCAGATTAATTACTGCTGTTAACTGTAATAATTTCACTCAACTCAATAATATCATCGAATGATTTTGCGGAACGTCTTAGATATTCATGACCACCATCTACTGCACAAGCGCCACAAGAACAAACTTTATAGTCATGAACAGAAAATGACTCTATTATATCGCCACATATTTTACACTTGATTGCATTTCTGATAATCATTACCTATCCCTCCCATCTGTTCTCATTATATCATATACAAAAAATCGGCGCACCATATCATGATACGCCGCCCCCAAAAGTTCACAAGTAATTCCTTGAAAAAAACTCTGCTTCATGTTATATTATAGATAAAGAAGACAACCGCCCAAGCAGTTCGTGCCATTCCAATCGGCTTACGCCTCTTGGGGCACTATTGCATGGCGTGCATAAACCAATCAGCAGCGTCCTACGGACTTGCTTCTTGGATGCACCCGCAAAGGTGGGTTGCCGCTTAAATTAGGTTTGAAAAACCGTCTCTAGCTCGCAAATTACAGAGGCGGTTTTTCTATGTCTAGACTATCTGCTGTACTGAAAGATAAAAGTCAGCAATGCCAGAATGAACATGCCAAAAGCCATCAGGTCTTTGGAATCATCGTTCCAGACATCACCTCGATTCTCTTAGAGAATTTCGGCAATGCCACCCCGTAAACGGTTGTCTTAAAACATATTTTAGCATATAAAACAAAAACATACAACGAACAAGCTGTGAAGTTTGCCGTTGTATGTTTTTTATTTATATCTTGTTTTTACCTTACATCTCTGCCATGAGTATAAACCGGCAGCAGCTTCGGCGACAACTCACCATGCACTCCGGCAGCCTTTTCTTCCTCAGCGTAGCGACGTACATGCTCCAGGCTCAGCTTGCCCAGCTTAACAGACTTCGCTGCTTCGGCAGCCTTAGTACCGGCAATGCGGCCAAAGACGATGATATCCAGCAGGCTGTTGCCCATCAGACGATTGGTGCCGTGAATGCCGCCAACAGCTTCACCGGCAACAAACAGGCCCGGCAGCTTTGTTTCCGCATCCTTATCAATCAGGATACCGCCGTTTTGGTAATGCAGCGTCGGATAAATCAAAATCGGCTCCTTACGCAGGTCAATACCAAACTTAGCATACATACGCAGCATACCCGGAATGCGTTTGGCAATAGTGCCTTCACCATGCAGCATTTCAATCAGCGGCGTATCAAGCCACAGCGCCACGCCATCGAGCGCCTTCACGCCCTTGCCGCGGGCAGTACACTCGCGAATGATAGACGCAGCCGCCACATCACGGGTTTCCAGCGGATGCATAAAGATTTCGCCCTCGCTGTTTACCAGCTGCGCACCAATCGAGCGCACTTTTTCGGTAACCAGCGCGCCATAAATCTGCGCCGGATAAGCAACACCCGTCGGATGATACTGAATTGCGTCAGCATAAATCAGCGGCGCACCAGCACGGTATGCCATAACAAGGCCGTCGGCAGTCGCACCATAATGGTTAGAAGTCGGGAAGCCCTGATAATGCAATCGTCCTGCACCACCGGTTGCCATGATTACGCATTTAGCACGTACAACCTTGTACTCCTGCGCATCAAAATCCCACAGCACCGCACCGGCAGTTTTACCCTCCTCGTCAAGCAGCAGCTCGACTGCGGGTGAAAACTCCAGCACCGGAATACCGCGGTTCTGCACTTCGTCACGCAGCACGCGCATGATCTCCGCACCGGTGTAATCGGCGCAGGCATGCATACGCTTACGGCTTGTGCCGCCGCCATGCGTCGTTACCATAGTGCCGTCCTGCTCCTTGTCGAACATAACGCCCAGCTTGCTCAGCCAGTCAATCGCCAAAGGTCCGTTGGTTACCAGCTCTTCCAACAGCTCGGGAATATTTTTGTAGTGACCGCCGCCAAAAGCATCCAGATAATGCTGCGCCGGGGAATCGTTGCCCTTATCCGCAGCCTGAATACCGCCCTCGGCCATCATCGTGTTGGCATCGCCCATACGCAGCTTCGTTACTACGAGGACGTTAGCACCGCCGTTATGTGCTTCCAACGCAGCGGAAGCACCGGCACCGCCGCCACCGATAACCAGCACATCAACATCATAGTCCACTTTTTCCAAATCAAGCTCCACATCCTGCAGGCGGCTTTTGCCCTCCAGCAGCTGTGCCAATTCTACCGGCACCTTCTGGCCCTTGTTAGGACCAACCTCCAGCACCTTGAAGCCCTTGGAGCTGTAGTCCGGATGGAACTCCTTCAGCAGCTCGTCCTTTTCCTCTGCCGTAAAGCGTTCGATAGAAGCGTGCAGACGTTGGGCACGGGTAGCTTCAACCTTAGCCATAGATTTTAACATATCTTCAGTAAATGCACTCACCTTGCCGCACCTCCTTATTTTTCAATCTCACGCTTGTTATACAGGTCTTTGATTTCGTCCAAAGGCATATTTTTGAGCTTTTCCAACAGCGTTACATAATCGCCATTTTCAATTTCGGCAACACGTTTAGCCAGATGCTCGCACTTCGGCGCAATATATTTGCCCGTCAGGCGACGGCACAGCAGGCCGACAGCGCTGTGGCTGATTTGCGCCGGACAGCGGGATGCACAGATATTGCAGCCAACGCAGTCAAAGGAAGCATGTGCTGCCTTCTCATATTCGCCGCGCTGAGCGTAAGCAATATACTGCATAACATTCAGGCCCTGCGGACAGCCCTTAGTGCAGGCATTGCAGCCGATGCAGCTGAAGATTTCCGGATACAGCTGACCGACAATATTATCGCTTGCCTTAATCTCTTCGATATTAAAGGTGCGCTTGTTAATCGGGAAGGAATCAATCTTGCCAACGCACATGCCTTCCTCAACCTTCGTCTGGCAGGAAAGCACAACCTTCAGCTCCGTGCTGCCCTTTAAACGATAAATTACTGCGCAGGCTCCGCAAAAGCCGCTGCGGCAGCCGCAGCCGCGCACCAGCTTAAAGCCTGCATATTCCATGGCATCCATAATGGTCAGGGTTGCCGGGACACTGTACTTTTTGCCCAGCAGGTAAACAGTTACCATTTCTTCCATATTTTTGCTCCTTATATTTTCTTCTCCAAAACGTATTTCAGAATCTCAAAGCTAAAATCTGCTATAAACGAAACAGCTTCGTTACGAGCCATCAATATATCGTGTAAGGAATAGCAATTTTAGCAAATGAGTGCTTGGAAGCACAGGAACAAGGGTACGTAACTTACTGTTACTATATGACAAATTTTACCGAAGTTCCGTCTTGCTTCCGCACGAAATTTGCGTTATGCCCTAAGGCATAGGAAAATTGCTCCTGACTGGAACGATATATTTATGGCGACGCAAAATATAATCAATATTCGTCAGGCATCTCATCCAGCTCGTCGCAGGTAAACACCGGCCCATCCTTGCACACGTACTTCTTGCCGATATTACAGCGACCGCACTTACCAACGCCGCACTTCATGCGTAGCTCCAGCGTCGTATAAACCTGCTTCTTCTCAAAGCCCATCTCAATCAACGCCGCCAGGCACAGCTTAATCATAATCGGCGGACCGCACAGCAGCACCGTCTTATCCGGCGTAAACTTCAGGTCCTTCAGGAAATTAGGCACAAAGCCAACATTTCCCGTCCAGCCCTCCTGCGCACGGTCAATCGTCAGATGCACACGCGTATCCTTTTGCACCGGCCACACATTCGTCAGCTCGTCATAACGCACAAAATCTTCCTTGCTGCGTGCGCCGTAAACAACATCAATGCTGCCGTAATCCTCACGCTTATCCAGCATATAATTGATTACACTGCGCAGCGGCGCCAAACCGATACCACCGGCAATAAACAGTAAATCCTTGCCCTTTAACTTATCCTCAACAGGGAAATGATTGCCGTAAGGTCCGCGCACCGCAATCTGCTGACCGGGTTCAATATCAAAATGCAAAAAGTTCGTAATCGAGCCGCAGCGTTTAATGCTGAACTCCATATATTTTTCGTTCGTCGGAGAGGAGGTAATGGAAAAAATCGCCTCACCCTTACCGGGAACGGAAAGAATAGCGCATTGTCCCGGCAGATGCTCAAACAGCTTACCGCCGCCGATTTTCTCCACGCGGAAGGTTTTTACATCAGCTGTTTCCGTGCAGATATCCGTCACCACGCCAATCTGCGGAATCAAGGTATCCTGACAATTACACATCCTGCTTCACCTCCGCTTTTTCCAAGGCCTTGGCTACCTTGACGATATTCAGCTGCACCGGACACTTTTGCAGGCAGCGTCCACAGCCGACGCAAGCATATTCACCGTCATTGTTCTCCGGGAAATATACCAGCTTATGCATATAACGCTGGCGGAAGCGCTCCACCTTCGTCTTACGCGGACTGCCATGCGCCATCAGCGTAAAATCCTTCGCCATGCAGCTGTCCCAGCAGCGATAGCGTTGCGTGCGCTCCTCAGTCTCCTGATAATCACGGATATCGTAGCAATGACAGGTAGGGCACACATAGGTACAAGTACAGCAGGACAGGCAGCCTGCAGCCATCTGCTCCCAGATTTTGCTGTTGAATACCTTCAGCTCATCCTTAGTCAGCTCGTCATTTACCTTGAAATCATGCAAAGGCAATACGCTCAAAATTTTCTGCGTCTGCTCCTGCTGCTCGCTGACCGCTGCCGCAGCATCTGCAGTTGCCTCCGCCAGCACACCGCCATCGACAAGCTTCGCTGTCAGCTCCTCGCCCTTGGCAGTCACAGCCTGCCAGCAAAGCTCCTCGCCTGCCAGCCAGGTCTGCACATCCGTCTCCGGAGCACCTGCGTCAATGCCAAAGGCATGGCAGAAGCAGGTTTCTTCGGGAGCACTGCAGCCTAAGCCGATAAGCACGCATTGCTCGCGTCTTGTTTTATAATATGTATCAACAGGTGCTTTTAAAAACACCTTATCCAAAATATTAAAGCTGCGCGCATCGCAGGCACGCACGCCCATGACAATCGTCATGCCGGCAGGCGGAACATTCTGCTCCAGCGCCAGCTCCTTGCCGCTCGTCTTAAAGGTCAGCAGATTTTCTACCTGCGGGAAGAAAACATCCTTCGCGCTGCGGTTCGTCAGCGGCGCATCCAATGCAACCTCCACATCCTCTCGATACGGTGCGAAGTCCGCATGACCGCTCTTGTTCTTGCAGGGCAGCAGCAGCGTACCGATATTTTGCAGGGCTGCATATAACTTTGGCAGCTTATCCTTTGTTATCTTATACATGCTGCTCCCTCCCTTCTACCGCACTGTTGGCCTCGGGATCATTCTGCTTATAGCTTACCTGCGGTGCAGGCGTTTCGCTATCCGCACCGGCCTGATACTGGCCGAAGAAGCTGTTGATATCCTTCATAAACTTCATATTCAGCAGCTCCAGATGAATTCCCTGCGGGCAAACACGCGCACATTCGCCGCAGCCGGTGCAGCGCCCGGCAACGTGGAAGGCACGGATGATATGATACATCTGCTCCTCAACTTCGTCGGCATAAGCCTTGCCTGCTACCGGAGTATCAGGCTTATCAAAAATGCATTGCTCGCAGCTGCACGCCGGGCAAATATCGCGGCAGGCATTGCAACGGATACACTTGGAAAGCTCACTTTGCCAGAAGGCAAAACGCTCCTCGGCGCTCATCGCTTCAATCTCCTTGACCTTGGCGAATTTATCACCGGTAAACTGCGGTACAGTCAACGGCTCAGCCAACTCCTCATCCGCAATTTTATAAGCAGCGCCCTTGCACATCAGGCATTTGTTCAGCAGCACGTCAGCCTTCGCCAGACGCTTTTCACCATAAGCGGTGTTGACAACAACCTCATCACCGTCTACGCTCACGCTGATGATACCCTTAGCACCGGCAGCCTTAATCTTGTTGATATCCAGCATACCGCTGCAGGGTGTGCCGATGGCGTAGACAAGCTCACGCTTAATGCGGTTATCCTTCAGCAGCTGGTTCACTCCGTATGTATCGCAAGGCTTTAAGAAAACAGCCGTCTTCTTGCCTGCATGGCTTGTTTCGATTAAATATTTGCAGAGATTGGCAGGGCAGAACTCATTATAAACGAGCTTGTCGCATTCGTCTGCGCTGCCAACAGCAGCAGGTGCGTTATCGTAAAAGAATTCGCCTGCCTGCCATGCTAGCACACGCTCTACTGTGCCCTCTGCCAACAGCTCAGCTGCACGCTTCTGCAGCAGCTTTTCTATTTTTTGCATCGCAAATCCCTCAACTTTACATTCTCACCCAATGCCGCAATATGCTCGGCAAAATCGTTCATCACCTGTGCAAAACGTGCGCCCTCGGCCGCACTAACCCATTCCACACGGAAGCGCTCACCGGCCACGCCCAGATAATCAAGCATACTGAGCAGCAGTGTCATACGACGGCGTGCATAATAGTTGCCTGTCGAATAATGGCAGTCGCCGGGGTGACAGCCGCACATGATAACACCGTCCGCGCCACGCTGAAACGCGCGCAAGATAAAGAGCGGATTCACTCTGCAGGAGCAGGGAACCTTGATGATTTTGATATTAGCAGGATAATGCTTGCGGGCCGTTCCGGCACCGTCAGCACCGGCATAGCTGCACCAGTTACAGCAGAAGGCCACGATTTTCGGTTCAAAATTTTTCTTCTCTAGCATAATGCATCCACCTCTGCCAGAATTTGTTGATTAGTAAAGCCCTGCAAATCCATAGCACCACAGGGGCAGGCTACCGTGCAGGCACCGCAGCCCTGGCACAGCGCATTGTTTACCACAGCAACGGTACGTGTTTCGCGCACGCCCAGCTTAGTAATAACCTGCTTGCTCTCGCCGGTAATCGCACCATAGGGGCAGACATGCGTGCAAGCCAGGCAGCCGCTGCAAATGCTTGTATCGCACTGCGCAGTGCAGGGGTTCGTCAGCAGCTTATCCTTCGCCAGCAGGCCGACAACCTTAACGGCCGCCGCACCGGCCTGCGAAACAGTTTCCGGAATATCCTTCGGTCCCTGGCACATGCCGCTGAGGAAAATGCCTGCCGTCGGACTTTCAACCGGACGCAGCTTCGGATGCGCCTCTACGTAAAAGTCATCGTTATCAATGCTGGCAGTCAGCATCGTTGCCAGCTTGCGTGCATCGGGAGAAGGCTGCACAGCCGTCGCCAGTACTACTAAATCAGGATTAAGCATCAGCTTGCGACCGCTGTTCAAATCACTGGCAAAAACCGTCAGCTTGCCATCGCCGTCAACAACAACCTTGCCTACCTGACCGCGTACATAATGCACGCCGTACTCCTCCACTGCACGGCGTTGGAACTCGTCAAAGCCCTTGCCCGGAGTACGTACATCTATATAAAATACAGTTACATCCACATCAGGGTATTTTTCGCGGATATACATCGCATGCTTGGCATTATACATGCAGCAGATTTTACTGCAGTAGCTCTTGCCACGACCGCTCACATCACGCGAGCCTACGCAGGAAACTATAATAACCTTCTTCGGCTCCTTACCGGTAGAAGGACAAACGAGATGACCTTCTGTCGGTCCTGCTGCGTTCGTCAGACGCTCCAGCTCCAGCGAGGTGATAACGTCCTTGCTGGCACCGTAGCCATATTCGCCGAACTTGTCGAGAGACAGCGTTTTAAAGCCTGTTGCCAGCACAATCGCACCATATTTTTCCGTGATCAGCTCATCGGTCTGCGTATAATCAATTGCTCCTGCCGGACAAACCTTGGAGCAGATACCGCATTTACCTGTCTTGAACTTAATGCAGGCCTCGCGGTCGATAACAGGCACCTTGGGAATCGCCTGCGCAAAAGGAATATAGATTGCGCCGCGATTCTTCAGTCCCATATCGAATTCACTCGGAGTTTTGCGGGACGGACATTTTTCGGTACAGATGCCGCAGCCGCTGCACATATCAGCCTTCACGCTGCGTGCCTTTTTGCGGATTGTCACATCAAAATTGCCCACGAAGCCGCTCACGCTTTCTACCTCGCTATAGGTATAGAGCGTAATATTTTCATGGTTTGCTGCATCCACCATCTTCGGTGTCAGGATGCAGGCAGAGCAGTCGAGTGTCGGGAAGGTTTTGTCGAGCTGCGCCATACGGCCGCCGATTGTCGGCTCCTTCTCCACAATATCAACCTTGTAGCCTGCTTCCGCAATATCCAGCGCCGTCTGAATACCGGCAATACCGCCGCCTATAACCAGTGCGCGCTTCACTACCTGGCTTTCGCCGGGCTTCAGCGCTCCGTTAAAGCGCACCTTGGCAATTGCTGCCTTGGCTAATTTAATCGCCTTCGCTGTCGCTTCGGCCTTATCCTTCAGCACCCAGGAGCATTGCTCGCGGATATTGGCAATCTCTACCATGTAGGGATTGATGCCAACGCCCTCCGCACATTTGCGGAAGGTTGCCTCGTGCATACGCGGCGAGCAGCTGCAGACAACAAGTCTGTCCAGCTTATAATCTGCCACAGCCTTGCGAATCAGCTCCTGGCCCTGCTCGGAGCACATATATTTATAATCGATGGCATAGGCAACGTCAGGAATTTGGCGCACTGCCTCTACCACCTGGGCAACATCTACCGTGCCGGCGATGTTGCTGCCACACCAACAAACAAAAACACCAATCTTTTGCACGTAGCTTCCCCCTATTTATTATATTTTCTAAAGGCTGCAACCAAAAGCTGCTGCGGCATATCGCTCGGATAATGCTCCACACTTTCCGCAGGCAGCTTGTTGTTTCCTTGCTGACGAATCTGCAGCAGACGCAACGCCTCCATAATACGCGCCGGACTCACGCCACGTGGGCAGCGCTCCTCGCACGCCATGCAGGACAGACATTGCCACGGTGCATCAGCCTCCAGCAGCTCGGATGCATAACCGCTGTTTAAGTCCCAAACTACGCGGTGGGGCAGCAAATCCATTTTAGACGCAGCTTCACAGTTCGCACTGCAGCGGCCGCATTGCATGCAGCGACGCACGTCGGTAGCAGCAAGGCGCAAAATATCCTCTGTCAATTGCTTTTCATCAACAGCCATTATTCCGCACCTCCTTCGCTCTCCGCAACACCAAGTGCTTCTGCAAGAAGCTCCGTAAAGTAGCGCGTCGGCAGGCTGCCTGCGGCACCATTGGCCGTCAGGTTATATGCACACAGCGGGCATGCAGTAACAAGCTCCTGCGCACCACAGCTTGCAGCATTATTTTTAATATCGCTGACGAGCTTTTCGCATTGCGCCTTATCCTTCAGCGCCAGATAACCGCCGCAGCATTCGTTGCGCATGCTGTAAATAACAGGCTCTGCACCCAACGCTTTAATAAAGGCTTCCATAACAGTAGGACTCTCTACGTCATCGAGGGCCAAAACCGCTCCCGGTCTGAGCAGCAAACAGCCATAATAAGCGCCAACCATGCGTTCCTTTAAAGGATGGCTCACAAGCTGCGCCAACTTTTCCCAACCGATTTCATCACGCAAAACCTCCAGGTAATGCAAAACTCGTGTTTCACCGGCATAAGGCTCTTCAAGTTGCAGATAATTATTTACCTTTTGGCGAATCTCCGTATTCGTCGCCATATCGTGATTCACACGCTTGATGACATGGTAGCACGCACTGCACAGCGTCACCAGAACGCCGCCGTTTTCACGCGCCGCCACAAGCGCACGCACCGCACTCAGACGCTCGGCAATAGCATCAGGCGCCATCGGGTAAACCGCACCGCAGCACTGCCATTCCGGCAGCTCCACCAGCGGAAAGCCCAGCACCTCAGCACAGCGTCGTGCTGCCATATCCAGCTGCTTCGCCTTCGTTGACAGCGTGCAGCCAGGATAATAATTATAAATCATCGTCTTTCCCTCCTTCGCAAAGGACATAAAACAACCTTGACCAAAAAATTGCTTTATTACGTATCTATTCTACATTAATTCTGAAAATACTGCTAGTAGCAAAGAAAAATTTTCTCGGTTGCGTCAGACAATACGTCTCGGCAACGCACGTTAAGAGTATGAGGCTGGGACAAAACCACCCTCTCAAACTAAAAAAGGACTGGAATTTGAG
>OMBR01001164.1_pt1 | contig 10451 bp, 10 predicted proteins | sample 1674041 | NCBI WGS metagenome assembly OMBR01 (sample SAMEA103958138, study PRJEB25191) | human gut metagenome | biome: human-associated habitat [ENVO:00009003]; feature: intestine environment [ENVO:2100002]; material: feces | place: Germany | collected 2013/2015
CCCTTCGGTTGTGTTTGAGATTCTCGGTGCCACACAGGTAAAGAAAGCCGATGTGCTGTATGTCGGCGACTCTGGAGTGGACATGGAGACAGCCCGCAGAGCCTGCGTCGACTCCGTAGGCGTCACATGGGGATTCCGCTCCGTTGACGAGCTGCGCGCCAACTATGCAAACCACATCGTCGACACTCCCGAGGAGATAATACCGCTTTTGGATTGAGACTCCGTGCGAGTATATGCAACACCGGGGCAGACAATTTTGAAATTGCCTGCCCCGGTGTTGCATTATCATATTCCGCCAACGGCTAAACCATCATGCCGCCTATCAGCTCGCGCATCGACGAGATGTTGTGGCGATGGCAATAGTCATCGATATAGTCAATGATTTTTTCAGTAACGTTAGGGTCGACGAAATTGGCTGTGCCCACCTCTACTGCCGTTGCTCCGGCAAGGATAAACTCCAGCGCATCGCGACCGTTCATAATTCCGCCCAGGCCAATCACAGGAATCTTTACGGCATGCGCCACCTGCCATACCATTCTCACCGCTATCGGACGTATGCACGGTCCGGAAAGTCCGCCAGTGATTGTCGACAGATAAGGCGTGCGCTTCTCCACATCGATCGACATTCCCAAGAACGTGTTTACAAGCGACACCGCATCGGCTCCTTCAGCCTCCACCGCACGTGCGATGTCGGCGATGTCGGTCACGTTTGGCGACAATTTCACAATCAGCGTCTTGTCGAAAGCCCCACGCGCCGCGCTCACCACCTGCGCCGCTCCCGAACACGACGTTCCGAAAGCCATACCGCCCTGCTTAACGTTAGGGCATGAAATGTTAAGCTCAATCGCATGGATTTTGTCGAGCGGAGCCAAGCGTTCGCACACAGCCACATAATCCTCCACCTTGGCACCCGACACGTTCACGATGATTTCCGTGTCCAAATCCTTAATGCGCGGATAGATGTTGTTGATAAAATAGTTTACGCCATGGTTTTGCAAGCCAACGGCATTGAGCATTCCCGATGGAGTCTCGACCATGCGCGGATAAGGATTTCCCTCACGATGGCTGATTGTGGTGCCCTTCACGATGATGCCGCCAAGACGGTTCAAGTCGACAAAATCAGCAAACTCCTCACCATATCCGAAAGTGCCTGAAGCCGTCAGCACCGGGTTTTTCAGAGAAAGACCCTTTATGTTTACTTTTAAATCTGCCATTTCAATCGTTTTATGTTAAAGACCGGTCCCTCCTTGCAAACACACAAGTTGCCCTCCACCGTGTCTTCCACACAGCACAGGCAAGCTCCGACACCGCAAGCCATACGGTTTTCCAGCGAGACCTCACATTCAATGTTGTTGCGCATAGCGTATGCCGCCATTGCCTTCATCATCGGCATCGGACCGCAGCAGTAAAGCATCTGCCACGACTTCTGCAGTGCCGAGTTCTTGGTGATCAATCCATGCTCGCCCATCGAGCCGTCGTCGGTCGACACATACACACATCCAATCTTCTCAAACTCCTCAAGCTCGAGCAAATCGCCCTTGCTGCGCGCCCCCAACAGGAAAGCCACTTCAAAGCCACGTTTTTTCAACTCACTGCCAAGATAGAGCATCGGCGCCACTCCGACACCTCCGCCGGCAAGAAGCACCTTCGACACCGTGTCGGCAGGGATGGAAAACCCTTTGCCGAGCGGCAGCACAAGACTCAGCACGCGGCCTTCAGCCAAAGCCACAAGATGGCGTGTGCCCTCGCCAGCCACTCTGACGAGAAGCCACAACTCATTGCGGTCGCGGTCAACGAAATTTATTGAAATCGGACGGCGGAGAAATGTGGATTTGGAATCAGGCACCTCCACCTCAACAAATTGCCCCGCGCAAGTGTCGATGATTGCCGAGCCGTCAGCAGGCTGCAGTTTCAGCAGGCTGTATGAATCCGACAACCGTTCATTAGAGCGGACAACGTAATCTTTTATTTGTTTCTTCATATTCTGGATTCTGAAAATACCGGCATTTCCCCGGCGACCTTTTAGGCACTGCAAAGTTACAACAACAACGGCTAACTTGAAAGACGTTGTCGCCTTTTTGTAAAAAAATCCGTATGCGTGTCGATGCAAAAAACAAGCGTCGGTCGGCTGTTTTACAAAAAAAAAGACTAAATAAGCAGTTTTTCCGACAAAATCACGACCATAGATTTGCAGAAATTTCTTAGATTTGCACATTATTATTATTCAACAGACAATAAAATGAGAAAAATATTACTCCCCGTTTGCGTTGTTGCATTGGCATCATCAATGCTCTTCACATCCTGCATAGGAAGTTTCAAACTGACAAACAAAGTGCTGTCATGGAACCATCAGATAGGCAACAAATTTGTCAACGAGCTCGTGTTTGTGGGCTTGTGGATTTTGCCGGTCTACGAGATTTCGGCAATCGCAGACGCCCTCATAATCAACAGCATCGAATTCTGGTCGGGCACAAACCCAATCGAAGCAGGCACAAAGACTGTGACCAGCGACAACGAGCGCTACCTTGTGGCATGGGACAACACCGGCTACAAAATCACCAATGAGACAACAGGCGAAGAGACCCGCTTCAACTTCGACGCCGACACAAACTCATGGGCGCTTGCCACTCCGGAGGGCGACATTACAATCCTGACGTTCATCGATGACACCCATGTCAAGGTGCCAACCCTCGACGGATCGTCGACAATCGTTGAATTGTCGGACAACGGTGTGCTTGCCTACAAAGACCTTGTCGGCTACAACAACGTCCTTCTTGCCAAGAAATAAGACCTTAAAGCCGGTGCAAAAAAAGAAAAAGGTTCCGGCTTTTTTTCATTAATATTCAAACCATCAATTTTCCTATGAAAAATTTATTCACTTTATTTGTTGCAATTTTGTGTGCGGCAGCAATCCATGCCGCCAACTATTCCGGCACGTTGCCCGTGCTCCACATCAACACAGAAAACTCCACCCCGATCACATCAAAGGAGTATTACCTCAACGGGACATACTACCTCGACAACCTCGGCATCGAAGGCTACAAGTCAATCGGTTCAGCCAACGAACCGCTGACATTGAAAATCAAAGGACGCGGCAACTATACATTCACCGGCTTCGACAAAAAGCCTTACCGCCTCAAACTCGACGCCAAAGCGGCACTGCTCGGCATGAAGAAAAGCAAGCATTTCGCATTGCTCGCCCATGCCGACGACAACCTCGGATTTCTACGCAACACGATGGGCTTCGAGCTGAGCCGCCGCGGCGGACTTGACTTCACACCGGAGCAACGCCCTGTGGAAGTGGTGCTCAACGGCGAATACATCGGTCTGTACTTCCTGACCGAGACCATCCGCGTCGACTCCGACCGCGTAAAGATTACCGAACAGGCCGACAACATCAGCGACCCGGAAGAAATCACCGGCGGATGGCTTGTGGAAATCGACAACTATTTGGATGCCGACCAAGTCACAATCAACGAGGGCAACGGCGAACTTATCCGCCTGACATACAAGTCGCCGGAAGTGCTGTCGGACGCACAGTCGGACTATCTGAAAAACCTCGCCACCGCAGCCGACCGCGCCATCTACGCAAACGACAAATCGTCGACCGAGTGGGAAAACATCATCGACATCGACTCGCTCGCCACGTTCTATCTGATTCAAGAAATAATGGACAACGCAGAGTCGTTCCACGGCAGCTGTTATTTCCACAAACATAGAGGTGCGGACACAAAGATTATTTTCGGTCCGGTGTGGGACTTCGGCAACTCATACCACCGCAGCACCGACAAATTCATACACCAAGACCCTCCATACGGTCAGACATGGATTGCCGAAATCGCCAAATTTCCACGTTTTCAGGCTCGCGTGAAGCAACTTTGGGACAAATTCCTCGACAACGACTACGCGTCGCTCGACAAGTTTGCCTCCGATTTTGCGAAGCAGATAGCCAAAGCCGCCGAATGCGACGCCAACCGCTGGCCCAACTACGGAAACCGCAATATGGAGAATGCGAAGAATGAATTTATGAAGATGCTCCACGCAAAAGTGTCATGGCTCAAGAAGCAATGGGGCGAGAGCGGCATTACCGGCACAGAAGGAAACGCGCTTAACGTGACTGTTGCCGACGGCGGGCAACTGCTTTTCTCCGGCAATGTCGATTCCGCAACAGCCTTCGACCTCTCCGGACGTTCCGCCAACATCGAGCTGACTTCTCCGACCACCGCCAGAATCGACGGTATGGCAGGAATCTACATCGTGCGGCTTCAGACAGCCTCGTCGGCAAAGACCGTGAAAGTGGTTATTCCACAATAAACAAATCACGGAACACCATATCCGAAAGCATCACGCCATGGCGCGTAAGCCTCACCACTGAGCCTTCGCGCACCAGACATCCGTCGGCAATATGCCGGTCCACTATCCGGGCGGCATATTGCCGACGTTTCTTTCCAAACCGTTTTTCCAAATCGTCAAGACACATTCCCGCACGCGTGCGCAAACGCGTCATCACCCATTCATCATAAAGCTGGTCGGCAGTCTCGCATTCCTCCTCATACGCCACTCCCGCGGCATCTACTTTTTCAAGATATTCCTTCAAACTTGACGGATTGTAGCGGCGCACCTTGCCGTCGAAACTGTGGGCCGAGGCGCCAAGTCCCAAATAAGGCGTAAAATCCCAATATGCCGAATTATGCCGCGAATGCCATCCCGGTTTTGCAAAATTCGAGATCTCATACTGCTCATAACCGGCGTCGTGCAGCGTGGCAGCCAACTGCTCGAACAAAGCCACCGTAAGATCGTCGTCAAGTTCGCTGAAGTCGCCGCGGTCGCGCATACGCGTCAGCCGCGTACCCTCCTCATACGTCAGACTGTAGGCCGACACGTGAGGTGTGTTTAGATCAACAGCCTCCTCGAGCGACTTTGTCCACGACTCAACCGACTGCCCCGGTATTCCGTAAATAAGGTCGATGCTGAGGTTCGCGATTCCCCCGTCGCGCAATGTGGCGACCGCCGCTTTCGCCTGCGCCGCATTATGCCTGCGCCGCAGAAACTCAAGCTCCTCGTCGCAGAAACTCTGCACCCCCATACTCACACGGTTCACACCCGCCCGTTTCAGCCCATCCACAAAGTCGGGAGTCACATCGTCGGGATTCACCTCCACTGTCACCTCCGCATCCGCAGACAGCACCGGCATCGACACCAGTCCGGCAATCTCATCGACCGACAACAACGACGGCGTTCCGCCACCTATATATAAAGTTCCGACCTCTTCCCCTTGCAACTCACCCAGCCTCGCGTCGTATTCCTTAGACAACGCCGCAAGATATGCACTGCGTTTTTCCGCAGTCACAGCCACCGAGAAGAAATCGCAATATATGCATTTCGTAGCACAAAACGGTATATGAATGTAAATTCCAGCCATAAAAATCTTAAAAAATATAATTTTTCCGCCCAAAATAGCGAAACATGTTGTCAAACATACAAATTTTTCTTTGAATTACCATCAAACATACGTAAATTGCGCTTAGAATTTACAAACACTATTATTAACTTCATTTATTCTCTAATACATGAAAGTTTACGGAACTAACGAAATTAAGAACATCGCCTTGATAGGCAGTAAGGGATCTGGTAAAACCACACTTGCAGAAGCAATGCTTTTCGAGTGTGGAGTTATAAAACGCAGAGGAACCATCGATTCCGGAAACACTGTATGCGACTACTTCCCAGTAGAGAAAGAATACGGCTACAGTGTGTTCTCAACAGTGTGCTATGCCGAGTTTCTCAACAAGAAGCTCAACGTGATTGACTGCCCTGGAGGCGATGACTTCGTGGGAAGCGCCATCACGGCTCTCAACGTGACCGACACGGGCGTGTTGCTCATCGACGCACAATATGGTGTTGAAGTCGGTAGTCAAAATATTTTCCGCGTCACGGAAAAAATCAAGAAACCAGTTATTTTCGCCGTCAACCAACTCGATGGCGACAAGGTTGATTTCGACAACGTCATCAACCAAATGAAAGAAGTGTTCGGCAACAAGGTTGTCCTCGTACAATACCCCATCAACCCAGGCACAGGCTTCAACGCCATGATCGACGTGCTTCTGATGAAGATGTACAAATGGGGACCCGACGGTGGTGTTCCGACAATCACCGACATTCCTGCCGAAGAAATGGAAAAAGCGAAAGAATTAAACAAAGTGCTTGTTGAGGCAGCCGCTGAAAACGACGAGAGCCTGATGGAGAAATTCTTCGACCAGGGAATGCTTTCAGAGGACGAGATGCGCGAAGGCATCCGCAAAGGCTTGGTTTCACGCGACATTCTTCCAGTGTTCTGCGTAAGCGCTTTGAAAGATATGGGTGTGCGCCGCATGATGGAATTCCTCGGCAACGTTGTGCCGTTTGTTGACGATATGCCAAAACCAGAAGACAACAAAGGCGAGGAAATCGCAGCCGACAGCAACGGACCGACAAGTTTGTTCGTGTTCAAGACTTCTGTTGAACCTCACATCGGCGAGGTTTCATATTTCAAGGTAATGTCGGGCACAATAAAAGCCGGCGACGACCTTACAAATATGCGCACCGGCAACAAGGAAAGAATCGCCCAACTATATTGCGTATGCGGTCAGATCCGCACGAATGTCGACCAGCTCAAAGCCGGCGACATCGGCGCCACAGTGAAGATGAAGGATGTCAGCACCGGTGATACCCTCAACGCAAAAGGCTGCGAATACGTGTTTGACTTCATCAAATATCCCGCTCCAAAGTTCCAACGCGCCATCAAGCCGGTCAACGAGCCTGACGCAGAGAAACTCAACGAGGCACTCAACCGCATGCACCTTGAGGACCCGACATGGATTGTAGAGCAGTCGAAGGAATTGAAGCAAACCATCGTTTCAGGACAAGGCGAGTTCCACCTGCGCACACTGAAATGGCGCATCGAGAACAACGAGAAGATTCCTGTAAACTTCTTCGAGCCGCGCATCCCTTACCGCGAGACTATCACAAAAGCATCGCGCGCAGACTACCGCCACAAAAAGCAATCGGGCGGTGCCGGACAATTCGGTGAGGTTCACTTGATTATCGAGCCATACACAGAAGGCATGCCAGAACCTGACACTTACCGTTTCGGCAGCCAGGAATACCGCATGAACGTGCGCGACAAACAGGAAATTCCATTGGATTGGGGCGGCAAGCTCGTGGTCTACAACTGTATCGTAGGCGGCGCAATCGACGCCCGTTTCATCCCGGCAATCGTCAAGGGTCTGATGGACCGCATGGAGCAAGGCCCACTTACAGGCTCATACGCCCGCGACGTACGCGTATGCATCTACGATGGTAAAATGCACCCGGTTGATTCTAACGAAATCTCGTTCCGTCTTGCAGGCCGCAACGCCTTCAGCGAAGCGTTCCGCAATGCGAATCCGAAGATTCTTGAGCCGGTTTATGATGTCGAGGTATTGGTTCCGTCAGACAAGATGGGCGACGTGATGAGCGACCTTCAGGGACGCCGCGCAATCATCATGGGCATGGAGAGCGAGAATGGCTTTGAGAAGATCACAGCCCGCGTGCCTCTGAAAGAGATGGCATCCTACTCTACTGCACTCAGCTCAATCACCGGCGGGCGCTCTTCGTTCACTATGAAATTTTCCGCTTACGAGCTCGTTCCTACCGACATTCAGGAGAAACTGCTCAAGGCTTACGCAGAAGAGAACCACGAAGATTAACACTTAGTTTTTCCTCTATAATAAAGCAATCCTGTCGCCATAATGTGGCAGGATTGCTTTTTTTCTTCAAACGAATTGTCTGCGGCTACAAGTCATCATAGCAAGGCACGTCTTTAAGAAACACCGCCTTGTTGGCATCGTAGTCGACACGGCAACAGAAAAGCTGTCTGCCGTTGCACACCGTTAGATACTTGACCCGCAACACGGTGTTGTAGCGATAGACTTGGTTGAACACCTCCTGTGTTATTTTCACCGACGGCGCTTTGTATTCCACAATCATAAGCGGGCATCCCCGCCTGTCAAACACCACCGTATCGCATCTGCGCTCACGCCCGTTTTGATTGATTGCAATCTCATTGCCCATAAGACCTGCCGGATAACGCTTTCCGTCAATCAGATGGCGCACAAACATCTGCCTCACATTCTCTTCAGGAGTCATAGCCACATACTTGCCACGGAGGCAATCGAATATCTCCTGCCTCCCGTCGACAATGCGAGTCTTAATGTTGTCGTTTTCAAAATTTTGTTGTGGCATATCTGCTGTTCGTTCGTAAAATTTGTGTAAATTTACTCCGATTTTTCTACACATCCAAGAATTATGGCAAAGACCGCAGGCCCTACGCGCCAGCAAATTGAGACAGACATACGAAAAAAGCAGTTCGCTCCCATCTATCTGCTTATGGGAGAGGAGTCATTCTATATCGACCGCATAGCCGATATGATCCTAAAAAATGCACTAACCGAAGAAGAGAAAGACTTCAACCTGACCACTTACTACGGCGCCGACGCCACAATGGCAGACGTGGTGCTGGCATGCCGCCGCTACCCGATGATGGCCGAACGCCAAGTGGTGTTTCTCAAAGAGGCGCAGGCTGCCAAGACCGGGCATCAGCTCAAATGGGACCAACTTCAGCAGTACGCATTGAAGCCAACGCCCACCACTGTGCTTGTGGTGTGCCACAAAGGCGGTTCGCTGAAAGCGGCGGCTCTGACGAAAGCCATAGTGCAGAGCGGCGGTGTGGTGTTTGAATCAGCGGCTCTCCGCGAATTCAACATCGACCGGGCAGTGTCGGAATATGCAGGAACTGTAGGCTGCAAACTCGACCCCCGCGCCCAGGCGATGCTCATCGACCACATCGGCGCGGCTCTGCTGGAAAACGGGCTGTTCCGGCAGAATGCCGTCTGGCAGGGGGGCGTCCGGCTGGATTTTGTGATGCGGATGGCGGGGCGGCTGGCCTTTCCCATCTTTGCCTTCATGGCGGTGGAGGGCTACTTCCACACGCACAGTTTCAAAAAATACGCGCAGCGGATGCTGATTTTTGCGTTGCTGTCGGAAATTCCCTTTGACCTGATGTACGGCGGCACGTGGTTCTACCCTGTGCACCAGAATGTCATCTGGACGCTGCTCATCGGCCTTCTCGGCATTCGGGCGATGGAGGCCGTGCGGGAAAAGGGGAAGACATGGCTCTATCTTCTGACTTGCGTTGTGGTCACGGTGCTGGGCTTTGCGCTCGGCACGCTCGGCATGGTAGATTATTACGGCATGGGCGTTTTGACGGTGTTTGTGTTCTATTTCCTTCGCGGCAGAGAGTGGTGGAAGCTGCTCGGGCAGATCGCGGCGCTCTATTGGATCAATGTGTCGCTCATCGGAGGACAGATTTTCCCGATCGAGCTTTTCGGACTGGAGTTTGAGGTCTGCGAGCAGGGGCTTGCACTGCTCTCGCTCGTGCCCATCTGGCTCTACCGCGGGCGGCAGGGACACCACAGCAAGGTGTTTCAGTATGCCTGCTACGCGTTTTATCCGGTACATATGCTCATCCTCGGCCTTATCCAGCTGTCTCTGTAACAGAATACGAAAAAAGCGCTGCCGAAAGGCGGCGCTTTTTCGCGCCCTTTTTTGGAACGTTCACAATTTGTTTATTGACATTGGAATGGAAACAACTATAATGATGACGTTCTAAAATTAGAAGATTATCATTCGATGACGAGCGAGCGCGGCGCGTGACCGAATGAGGTCGGAAAGGAACCGATATGATGCCGAAGGAACCGATGCGCGGGGCAACGCTTTTCAGCCACGCCAACAAGATGACACAGGCATATCACATTATGTTAACTCCACTGTGCAAGGAGACCGGCCTGCCGCCGCTGGCGCTGGACATTCTGCTCTTTCTCGCCAACAATCCCGAGCACAACACGGCGAAGGACATCTGCCGTATGCGCGGGCACAAACCGGGTATCGTCTCCGTGCATGTGGAAAGACTGGTGAATGACGGTCTTCTCGAGCGGCGGGAGATGCCGGGCGACCGGCGGCAGACGCGGCTTATCTGTACGGAAAGAGCGCAGGATATCATCACGCGCGGACGGGAGATCCAGTGGAAGTTTGGGCTTCGTCTGATGGAGGGGATTTCAAAGGAAGACCATGAGATAATGCGCCGTTGCTTTGAAAGGATCGACATCAACCTGGATGAGATCTGCAAGGGCGGACGCTGAAAGCGCTTAGAAGAATCAGGAGAACAACAATGCTGAAATTACTCAAAAACATGCGCCGTAAAGAGGTGCTCATGGTGCTGCTGTGCACCGTGCTTGTGGCGGTGCAGGTCTACTTTGACCTGCGGCTGCCGGACTACATGACGGAGCTGACCATGCTCATCAAGACCTGTCAACATGTATGTATCATAACCTCTTGCTTTTTTATATCTTCTTATGCAATCAGTTAATGTTGTT
>OMBR01001168.1_pt1 | contig 10425 bp, 4 predicted proteins | sample 1674041 | NCBI WGS metagenome assembly OMBR01 (sample SAMEA103958138, study PRJEB25191) | human gut metagenome | biome: human-associated habitat [ENVO:00009003]; feature: intestine environment [ENVO:2100002]; material: feces | place: Germany | collected 2013/2015
TCTCCTGACAGCCGATGCCGAAGAACGACTTGATGATCTCGCGCTCACGGGTCGTCAGGATCTGGAGAGACCTTTCGATCTCGGTGCTGAGGGACTCGTTCACAAGGCCTCTGTCGGCCATCGGCGAGTCGTCGTTAGGAATCACATCCAGAAGGCTGTTGTCCTCGCCCTCTACGAACGGGGCATCCACGGACACATGCCTTCCGGACACCCTTACCGTAATCTCCCACTGGGTCCTCGGCACCGGATACCATAAGGATTGGCAGGTTCTGCGGTACCTTCTCCAGATTCTCCTGCTTCTGCAGTCTGCGGATCAGTTCAAACAGCGTCTGGAACCCGTTCACAGTGAAGGTAAATCCACACAGCTCATCCGCTATATAGCGGTCCACATTCTCCGGATTCCGGCTCAGCCAGTCACTTGCGGTTCTGGGTACATCGATCCGCTTGTTGTAGTTCCCGAATGCAGCCTTATCAATAAAATGACTGACATGCCTGGAACCACAGAACAGCTTCTGTATGCCTGCCATGGCTTTGGAACAAAGGATCAATCCCCCGGACTGCATTCCCGTTCCGACAATTACCGCCCCGTCGACTCCCTTACCGTAACGACACAGATAATTCCTCGTAATAAAGGAACCCATACTGTGTCCCAAAATAACATAGGGCACCTCCGGATAGCTTTCCTCTGTGATCTTCTTCAGCCGATGTACATCCCTTACCACTACCGTTGCCGGATCCTGTTCGCAGAAGTAACCGTAAGTGCCGCCTTCCGCCACAGATTTTCCATGTCCGAGATGGTCTTCTCCGGTAACAAGGATTCCTCTGGCAGTCAGAAATTCAGCCAGGTTCTCATAACGCTCCACATACTCTGCCATTCCGTGCACTACCTGCACAATGCCTTTTACATTGCCGTCATCGGGAGTATATCTCACTGCATGGATACGGCTTTCGCCGTCCCGGGAATCAAAGTAAAATTCTTCCTTAATCATAAGACCTCCTTGGTTACGGAAAAATCATAGGACGCACAAAACAAATGTCAATTTTACAGCATCTGCTTTGGCGTCCTATTCATTATATATCATTTCTTATAAAATTTTAAGCCCTATATTGCTTTTTTTGTAAAATAGTAACAGTTCATCCCGCCTCATTCGTAAAGTTGCGTTGTCATATACTATTTAACAGATCTCTGCTCCGGCAGGCATATTCTTCTCCGGGGTGACCAGAGCCAGATTGCCTTCCGCGTCTTCTGCGCACAGGATCATGCCCTCGGACATTACTCCTGCCAGTTTCGCAGGCTTCAGGTTCACCAATACCATAACCTTCTTGCCCACCATTTCCTCCGGGCTGTAATGTGCCTTGATGCCAGAGACGATCTGACGTACCTGACTGCCGATCTTCACCTGGCTGCACAGCAGCTTCTTGGACTTGGGCACTGCCTCACAGGAAATGATCTCACCTACCTGGAACTGCATTTTTGCGAAGTCGTCATATTCGATCTCTGTCTTAGGCTCAATATCGATGGCTTCCTGCTCTGCCTTTTCTGCCTCGGCATTTGCCTCTTCCGCTTCATGCTCCGCTGCTGCCTTGATCATGGCTTCTTCCAGCTCTGCCTCTTTTTTTGCTACATCCTTCATATCCAGACGGGCGAAGAGGATCTCAGGCTGGTCAGTCACCCTGTTGCCGCTCTCATACAGGCCGAACTGCTCTAACTGATCGAAGTCACGCAGGGAGGTATTCAGCTGTTTTGCGATCTTCTCTGCGGTTTCGGGCATATAAGGCTCTAACAGGGATGCGCCAATGATAATACCTTCCACCAGATTGTACAGAACGGTAGCCAGACGATCTGCCTTGGCTTCGTCCTTGGCCAGTACCCAGGGTTCGGTCTCATCGATGTATTTATTACAGCGTTTGAAGATGCCGAAGATCTCGGTCAGGGCATCTGCTACTCGCAGTTCTTCCATTTTGGCTACTACTTTTGCATAAGTGCCGGTCACAGTCTGTTTCAGATCGGCATCCACTGCTGCATCGTTCTCGGTCAGCTGTACATTCCTATTCTCTACTACACCACCAAAATACTTGTTGCTCATGGAAATGGTACGGTTCACCAGGTTGCCCAGGGTGTTGGCCAGATCGGAATTGGTACGCTCTGCTACCAGTTCCCAGGTCAGATTACCGTCATTTTCAAAAGGCATCTCATGCAGTACATAGTAACGTACTGCATCTACGCCGAAATAATCTACCAGATCATCCGCATAGACCACATTTCCCTTGGATTTGCTCATCTTGCCACCGCCCATAAGAAGCCAGGGATGTCCGAATACCTGCTTCGGCAGGGGCTCACCCAGTGCCATCAGGAAAATAGGCCAGTAGATCGTATGGAAACGAATGATGTCCTTGCCGATCAGATGCAGGTCTGCGGGCCACAGTTTCTTGTACTGCTCGGTGCTGTTGCCATCTGCATCGTAGCCGATACCGGTGATGTAGTTGGTCAGTGCATCCAGCCACACGTAGATGACATGCTTGGGATCGAAGGTCACCGGAATGCCCCAGGTAAAGGAGGTACGGGATACGCACAAATCCTGCAGTCCGGGGAGCAGGAAGTTGTTCATCATCTCGTTCTTACGGGAAACGGGCTGAATGAACTCGGGATGCTCATTAATGTGCTTGATCAGTTTGTCTGCATATTTGCTCATGCGGAAGAAATAAGCCTCTTCCTTGGCAGGCTTTACGACACCGCCGCAGTCCGGGCACTTGCCGTCCACCAGCTGGGACTCGGTCCAGAAGGATTCACAGGGGGTACAGTACATTCCCTCATAGGCCCCCTTGTAAATATCTCCCTGATCATAGAGACGCTTGAAGATCTTCTGTACCTGCTTCTCATGATCCTCATCGGTAGTACGGATGAACTTATCATAAGAAATGTTTAACAGGTCGCACAGTCCGCGGATCACACCGGCGATCTTGTCCACATGCTCCTTGGGTGTGATGCCGGCTGCCTCAGCCTTCAGTTCGATCTTCTGTCCATGCTCGTCAGTACCGGTCTGGAAGAAGACATCATAGCCCTCCTTTCTCTTGAAACGTGCGATGCTGTCAGCCAGTACGATCTCGTAGTTGTTGCCGATATGGGGCTTCGCAGATGTATAGGCAATCGCTGTGGTAAGATAATATTTTCCTTTGCTTTCCATAAATCTCATTCTCCTTTTCTTAATTTATTTTAATTCCGACGGATCGTTCCGTGCTCCGCGCTCTCACAATCCAACCCAATATTCGCATATCGTGAAGCTTACGCTCCACTTTTATGCTCATATCGGGGCAGGTCATCAAGTCATAAAATTACTCTTGTGCAAGCACATCGTAATTTTTGACTTGTGACCTTGTTGCAATAAAAAAGTCTCCTCAAAGAACCTTATGTTCTTCAAGAAGACGAGCGTTGTCTCGTGTTACCACTTCTCTTCGTCTGCGTTTCGCAACACAGACCTCTTCGGGTCCGTAACCCTATCCGCTGTAACAGGCGGATCCTGTCGCAGCCTTGCTTCTACCGTTCCTATTCTCCCCGGTATCCGTTCGGTGCGCCGCTCCGAAGCCATCTTCTCTATCTGTCCGTTCCATTCCTCTCAGCCTTACGGAATGTTCTCTGTAAAACTTCTATGATAAATACTCTCTTCCTCATTGCATTTGCGTATTCTTACAGTAGCACAGGAAATCCGGACTGTCAATGCAGTTTTTGTTGCCATGCAATCGTAAATGTGTATAATAGTATATTATATAAGATATAAGGTAATTTTTATAACATACATAAGAGGATATAAAATGAAAAAAAGTAAATTACCAAAACAGGCCTTGATCATTCTGAGCATTGCTCTGGTGCTGGTAATTTCCACAGTTATGTGGAGTTCTGCCCAGATCACACAGGATACAGAGGAAGAAGTACAGTCCACTCTCCGGGATGTTGCCACGCAGAACGCCCTGATCGTACAACAGGAGCTCCGTGAAAACTTCAACTTATTATACAGCCTTGCCGATGCGATCAGCGTTTCCCCGGATGCAGTCAATGCAAAATCCATTGCTGCACAGTTGGGATCTTTTGTCTCCACCTATGAGTTTAAACGGATCGGTTTCGTCTCACCGGACGGTCAGGTGATAAGCACCGATGGCTATGTACAGGATCTGTCCAGCAGAGATTTTTTTAAGGATGGTATGCAGGGACTTCCTGGTATTACCAATACCCTCCAGGATCGCCTCGGTACTCCGGAACCCATCAATGTATTCAGCATTCCTGTGTATGATCAGAGTGATTCCATTATCGGTGTTTTATTTGCCACCTATCGGAACCAGCATTTTGAAGAAGTTTTAAGCGTACAATCCTTTAATAATCAGGGCTTCAGCTGTCTGGTAAATCAGGACGGTGACCTGATCGCCACATCTTCCAATGCACCGGCTCCCTGCAGGAAGCCGACCGGATATCCGATTATCTGACTCAGGATGCCCGTAACGACCAGCCCTTGCAGGATCTGCATACGCTGCTTCAGAGTTCTTCTTCCAGCGGTGGTCATTTCTACGGAGACAGCCAGAAGTATTATTACTATGCGGCAGCAATGGACAATCTCCGCAGCGACAGGCAGTGGTTCGTCCTGACTATTGTTCCCGATCAGGTACTTTCCAGTCGTTCTGCCCCGATATTGCTCCAGGTGCGGCTGCTGATCCTGCTGATCATTGTGATTGCCGGAGGCGGTACTTTTGCTTTTGTCCACAGTATCCGGATACAGCGCAGACAGTTATATCGTCTGGCCTATGTGGATCCTCTGACGAATGGTGATAATTTTGCCTGCTTCAAGGAGAAATTATCCCACTGCAACGGAGACAGTGGCTTCTATGTTGCCCTGGATCTTCAGGATTTCAAGCTGATCAATAATACCTGTGGTGTGGCCAAGGGTGACGAAACACTGTTGGAAGTATGGAAGATCCTGCAAACCGGTACACATCTGGGTGAATTTTCTGCCCACATCAATGCAGACCGGTTCATCCTGTTCCTGCGGGATAATGACCGGTGTACCTTAGCACCCAGATTGGAGTGCCTGTGTCAGGATATTTCCAATTTGTCCACAAAGCTTAATATTCCGAAACTGTTCCCACTGTGCGGCATCTATGAGACCGCCGATCATAAGGAAATCGAACAGAATTACGGCAAGGCTGTACAAGCCAAGTATCCGATAAAAGGAAAACGTACCAGGCATTATGCTTTTTATGATGAGCTGGATATCAAACAGCTCTCCGAGGATCGTCTGATGGAAGATGTCTTCGAAGATGCCCTGAAGAACGGAGAATTCCAGCTGTGGTATCAGCCGAAGGTAGACCCCGTCACCGGAAACATTCTGGGAGCGGAGGCTCTGATCCGTTGGAAGCGCCCCGACGGCACCATGCTCTCTCCCGGCAAGTTCATTCCATTATTTGAGAAAAACGGTAATATCACAACACTGGACGAATATGTGTTCCGCACGGTGTGCGCACAACAGCAGAGATGGCTGCAGGCTGGAGCAAAATTGTATCCGATTTCTGTAAATATTTCCAGAGTCAGCCTATACTACAGCAATGTGGTAGATAAGTACCGGGAGCTTTTGAATTCTTTCCAGCTGGATCCGAAATATGTTCCGCTGGAGATCACCGAGAGTGCTACCATTAATAACAGTGATATCTCCTCCCTGATCGAGCAGTTCCATGAAGCGGGATTTACTCTACTGCTGGATGATTTCGGAAGCGGATATTCTTCTCTGTCTTCGCTGAATGTCATGCATTTCGATACAATCAAGCTGGATAAGAGTCTGATCGATTACATTGGTGACCGGAACGGTGAAAAGCTGCTGTTGCACATCACGCAGCTGCTGCAGAGCTTCGGTATGACTATTACCGCAGAGGGTGTAGAAACTTCGGATCAGGTCGAGTTTCTGAAGAATCTTCACTGTGATGATATTCAGGGTTACTACTTCTCGAAGCCGTTACCGGTAAACGAATTTGAAGATTTTGTAAGAAAGCATACAGGTCTGTAGGGTTCGCCCACAGACCTGTTTTTGTTCCTGTATTCTGTTTTGCTCGTCTTATTCTTCTCCCAGGATCAGGATCGAATAAGCCGGAAGCGTAACTACAGTACCGGCACGCTCCGCGGTCTCTTCTCCGGTATAAAGTTCCCCCAGCAGTACCAGTTCCTCCGCTGTGGTGCCTCCTACGGTAAGTCCGGTCAGATCCACGCTCACAGCCTCCGCAGAGGTATTTCCCAACAATAATAAGTTACTACCTTCATAGCTTCTTGTCAGGGCAAAGCATTGTTCACCGGAATACTGCTCCAGATAAGCGGTGGTGCCTCTGGCGATCACCGGGTTCTGGTTGCGGACACGGATCACCTGTTTCACATAATTATAGATGGAATCGGGATCCTCCTGCTGTTCTTCCAGACTGTCAAATTTCATCCGGAAATCATCCATATCTGCCGGGCCCTTACACATGCCTTCCGCATTGCCGTCCTTGCTCCAGTACATGGGGGCCCGTTTGTTCTCGTCTTTGCCGGAGCCCTTCATGCCCAGTTCTTCCCCATAATAGAGGAATACATTGCCATTCATTAAGAGATTAAGGGCATTGCCCATTTTCGTCTGAGCTTCGCTATTCTCCCCGGCATAGTAGCCTGCACTGCGTCCCATATCATGATTGGTGTAGAAGGGAGCATTGATATAATCCGGATTGTACTGCGCATACATGCCCTGCTCTGTTTCCAGATTCTTTGCATAAGATGTTGCCGATGCCTTACCGTTCATCACATTGGCAATGATACCGGACTTGTCGGCAAAAGCAAAATCAAACATGCTGTCCACGCCGCTCGCGTAATATTGCGCATAGGTATTCTGATCTGTCCAACATTCACACACCAGATAATTCTCCGGATCTTTGCCATGAACATAATCCGCGAACCAGCTTAGAATTTCCACATTGTCCTCTGTGGATCCGGTAACATACTCTTTCACCGCATCCAGTCGGAAGCCATCCACACCCATATCCAGCCAGAAGTCCGCGATCTGCTCAAATTCCCGGCGTACCGCCTCATTCTCCAGATTCAGATCCGGCATTCCGTCCCAGAATCTCGCTTCATAATACCAGTCTGTCCCATTTACCTGTGCATATCCGCTCAGGGCTTCCCTTGAAAAATGGTAATAATCCACATAAGGACATTCTGAGGAGTCAGGCTCAGTGCCTTCCGGCAGATTTTTCAGATATTCTACAGCCTGCAAAAACCAGGGATGGCTGCTGGAAGAATGATTCATTGCCAGATCCAGGATCACACGGATCCCACGGTCATGACAGGCCGTCAGCAACTCCTGAAATGTTTCCAGAGTGCCGTACTGCGGATCGATATTCTCATAATCCGTGGTATCGTATTTATGATAGGTGACGGAGGGCATCACCGGCATGAGCCAGATACCATTGATTCCCAGATCCATATCCGTGGTATCATCTCCGTCATTCAGATAATCCAGCTTTTCCAGTACGCCCTGTAGATCTCCAATGCCATCACCGTCGCTGTCATAGAAGGAATATACGAAAAGCTCATAGTAGGTACGGTAGTTGTCGTCCGGGATCTGCAGTACCCGGTTGTCCTGCACCAGAGACGTGGTACTGCCGGTGCTGTCAGTGTTACTGTCCGTGCTCTCATCCTGTACGGTGGCAGTCTCATTCTGTGTACCGGCAGCAGACGCATTGCTGTTTTCTCCTTTGCTGCCTCCACAGGCAGTCAGAGACGCTGTCATTCCCACCACCAGTATTGCTGCCCATATTTTTCTGTTCCATTTGCTCATAGTTATCACTTACTCCTCAGATCCGCTTTTTTCAAACCGGAACCATTTGAAATCAAAATTGCATCCCGGCAGGAAAACGAAGGTCACATTCTGCTCTCCTGTCACTCTTTCCAGAGGGAAACGCAGTTCCCTATATTCCTCGCTGTGCGGGAAGGGAAGTACCTGTGTAGCTCCATCGGTAAACCTAAGCTGGATCGTATTCTGCTGTAAAGGAGTTCTTCCGCAGATGACAATGCTATCGGTTCCCGCTTCTCCAAAGTTCATATCCGTAAATTCGAAAGAGACATTATTGCCGATCTGTTCAACGGCATCCCCGGTTCTCACAAAGCTGTCACCATAAGTAACTCCGTCCGTGAGAGCACTCAGTCTTGCATAAGCTTTTTCCTGTCTGGTGAAATGAAACTCTTTCAGGAAAATTTTATCTTCTGACACTATTGTCAGTTTTGTTACACCCTTTAATCTCCGGGGCAATACGAAGGTATCCGGCTGGAAGACTTCCCAGATGCCCGGCTTCTGATAGGTTATTTCACCCACCAGTGTTCCCTGTGTCCCGGAACCGCTCTCTTCGGGCTCTCCCTTCCATATCTGAATCCGGTGGGGATCATTATCGTTGGCAAAAATGGACAGCGTGATCTCGTCACTTCCGAATTCACCAAAGTCTAACGCTTCATAGACCAGTCCGGTAGGCTGTGCCTTGTCCGTTCCGGCACTGTTCTCCACTCCGCGGCTTACGTCTCCGCCAAAACTTCCGACATAAGAAATACCCGCCACCGGCTCATACGGAGAATGGAACGTCCGTCCCATGCCCTCCACTGCAAAGTCAAGTTGGGAAATCATTTTAATATTGGTTGTTCCGTTACAGGTCATACACCTTACCTGAAAACTGCCATCACTGACGCCTGTGATCCGGATGCTCTCGCCGTCTTCCAGTTCCTCCAGCTTTGCCACAGGGCTGGGGATACCGGAAGCGTCAGTAATGCTCCAGAGAAGCTTACGGTCTGTGGCTTCCATGGGATAGATACGGGTATGTAGCAATACATACGGCTTCTCCGGTGTCAATCTCATATAGGGAGCGCTCATTTCCAGTTTCCGCACCGGAACAAATCCGGGATCCACAAAGGCGGGCGGATATTCTCTGTTTTCTTCTGTTGCGCAGACACCGGGACGAATCGGTGCTTCGACTGCCTGTAACGTCACTGTCGCCGTGCGGTGTCCGGCAGCTGCCGTATTGTCCGGAGTCTCGACTACTGCCGTGGCCGTTCCGGCACCGGTTTCATCGGTCATGCTCACCGTGGCTGTCCATGCGTCCTCCACGGTCACACGAATCTCTCCGGGAATCGTTTTCGCTGCGATCATCGCCAGTAGTTTCCCCTGGAACAGCTTACGGACAGTTCCCTTGTAGGCATCGTAATCGGTACTGTCACCATTGTCCAAGCCTATGAGACGTCCGGCGCCTTCCACGGTCACTCTCACATAATCGGAGGCATTTTCCACAGGATATCCGTCCCGGTCCTCCGCTGAGATCTCCACAAAGATCATGTCCTCGCCGTCAGCATGCAAGGCTGATTTATTTGCTTTTAATACATAATGATCTGTGTTGCCGAAGGAATGTCTCTCCTGTCTGGCTATCTCCCTACCCGTTTCGTCGTATGCCACGGCACAGATACTGCCGGGCGCATACGGTACTTTCCAGGAAGGCTGCAACACCGTTCCCTTTTCATGATCGATCTGCCGCCTTCCCTGTGATACGCCGTTTACGAACAGTTCCACCTCCGGAGCATTGCTGGTGATCCGCACGTCCACCTGCTGTCCCGGATTAAAATCCCAGTAGGGATATACATGGATCATGGGATCTTTTTTCCCATCCGTCCATTCCGAACGGAAGACGTAGTAGGAGTCTTTGGGAAATCCCGCCGTATCCATCTGTCCGAAATAGCTGTTTTTCGTCTGATAAGGGGTCGGCTCACCGATATAGTCAATGGCTGTCCAGATGAACTGACCACAGGAATAAGGGGTATCTCTGTCCATAGTGATACAGTATTCCGTATTTTTCGCCGCCCAGCTGGTAGTACTGTTGCCCAACGCAGAACACTGTTCGTCCGCTTCGATCAGATTCGCCCTCTCCAACGGAAAATGATACACCCCTCGGCTCTGTACCACAGAGGAAGTCTCACTTCCGTAGATGATCCAGTCCGGATGCTTTTCATGGTGTTCCGCATAATATTTTTCCGCGTAGTTATAGCCCGCCACTTTCACGATATCCGCACATTTCTGGGCATTTTCCCAGGGCATGTAATTGGAACCGATCGTCACCGGTGCCACCTTCCGGTAATCCCACTTTCTGACTACTGCAAGGAGGCTACGGGTGATCTCCTGTCCATGGGCATCCGCATGGGTATCCGGAATCTCGTTGCCAATGCTCCACATGATAACGGAAGGATGATTGCGGTCTCTGCGGATCCAGCTGCGTACATCCTTCTCCATCCATTCCTTGAAAAATCTGGCATAATCATAAGGATTCTTTGCCATCTCCCACATATCGAACGCTTCGGATACGATCAGAAATCCCATCTCATCCGCCAGTTCC
>OMBR01001175.1_pt1 | contig 10396 bp, 4 predicted proteins | sample 1674041 | NCBI WGS metagenome assembly OMBR01 (sample SAMEA103958138, study PRJEB25191) | human gut metagenome | biome: human-associated habitat [ENVO:00009003]; feature: intestine environment [ENVO:2100002]; material: feces | place: Germany | collected 2013/2015
TTAACAAGAAGTCTGTGCCAAAGAAAACATATCCCTTTTCAAGCCTTATGGTGTGCGATAACTGCGGCAAAAACTATCGCCGAAAGATCACAAAAACGGGAGCGGTCTGGGTGTGCGGAACATACAATTCACTTGGTAAAGCAGCTTGTGCGTCTAAGCAGATACCGGAGTCTACTCTACAGCAAGTCACTGCTGATGTCCTGGGTCAGAATGATTTTACTCACGAGTGGCTTTGCCACCGAATTCAGCATATTCGCGTCTGCAATGATAATACCCTGATTTTCTATTTCAAGGACGGTTCGGAAATTACTCGAATTTGGAAAGACCGCTCACGCAGTCAAAGTTGGACGGACGAGATGAAAGAAGCCGCCCGTCAGAAAACATTAGAAAGGAGCAAGCATAATGCCTAAAGTTACGATGATACCGGCGACTGTAAATTCCTTGACGCATCTGCCAAAGGCATCCGTGCAGAAAAGGCGTGTTGCCGGATATGCCCGAGTTTCAACTGACAGTGATGAGCAGTTCACAAGCTATGAAGCGCAGGTGGACTACTACACCCGATACATTCAGTCAAAGCCGGAGTGGGATTTCGTAAGGGTCTATACCGATGAAGGAATTTCCGGCACAAATACCAAGCGCCGCGAAGGTTTCAAGGAGATGATAGCGGACGCATTGGCGGGTAAAATCGACCTTATTGTTACAAAGTCGGTCAGCAGATTTGCTCGAAACACGGTTGACAGCCTTGTAACTATCCGAAAGCTGAAAGAAAACGGCGTTGAGTGTTATTTTGAAAAGGAGGGTATTTACACCTTCGACGGCAAGGGCGAACTGCTCATAACCATAATGTCCTCACTGGCGCAGGAAGAAAGCCGCAGTATTTCCGAAAACATTACGTGGGGTCAGCGCAAGAGCTTCGCTGACGGCAAGATTCATTTGGCATATAAGCATTTCCTCGGTTATAAAAAGGGCGAGGACGGACGGCCTGCCATTGTCGAGGAAGAAGCCGTCGTTGTTCGGCTGATTTACAGATTATTTCTTGACGGCAAAACCCAAGCAGGAATTTGCAGGTATCTTGAGGACTTGGAAATACCGTCACCAAGCGGTAAGGCAAAGTGGAGCAAAACCACAGTTACCAGTATTCTGACAAATGAAAAATACAAGGGTGACGCACTTCTCCAAAAGTCTTTTACAGTAGATTTTCTGCAAAAGAAAACAAAGCTAAATGAAGGCGAGGTGCCGCAGTATTATGTTGAGGGCAGCCACCCCGCCATTATTGAACCTGATGAATGGAATCACGTCCAAGCTGAATTTGCCAGACGAAAAGCACTCGGCAACGCATACAGCGGAAAAAGCGTACTCTCTGCAAAGCTGGTTTGCGAGGACTGCGGCGGGTTCTTCGGCTCAAAGGTCTGGCATTCCACCGACCGCTACCGTCGCACTGTTTGGCAGTGCAACAATAAATTCAAAGGCGGTGAACGTTGTCTGACGCCAACTGTGGATACGGAAACCGTACAGCAGCTCTTCATAAAAGCCTATAACCAGATGATGGGAAATAGAAAGCAAATCATTGAGGACTGCGAACTGATGCGCAAAAAGCTGACCGATTTCAAGTCACTAGACGCCGATATTGAGCGTCACCTTGAGGAAACGCAGATTGTTGCCGAACTTGTCAAGGCTGCAGTTAAGGATAATGCAGTCACCGCACAATCGCAGGAAGCGTACTTGAAAAAGTATGAATCACTTACCAAAAGGTACGAAACAGCGGCTGCAGAACTGGCACGCCTGCAAAACCTCCGTACCCTCCGCAGTCAAAAAGATAAGGCTGTAGCGCTTTACATAAGAACTCTGAAAAAACAGCCGACCGTATTGAGCGAGTGGAACGACACTTTATGGACTGTGATGGTAGAGAAAGCAATAGTCCACAGGAACAGCGAGATAACCTTTGTATTCTACAATGGTACTAAGGTTAAAGTGAGGCAATAAAACGATCGCTCTACTAAAAATCAATGCCATCTCAATAAAATCAAACAGTAAACACCGCCGCATAGAGAAGCTACTCTCTGTGCGGCGGTGTTCCTTCATATTTTCTTATCGTACACGATGCACTGCTTCACCGGAAGCCTCAATTACGCTCAGACCAATTTTTTCTTTCTTATGATACTGATTGCAACGCTCACGACATTCCAGAGCAGAGAAGTGCCTGCAACGGATACTGCCGCGGTTGCAAGCGGCTTGGAAACATTAACGTTGTCGCTGATAGCGGAAATATTGCCCGCGTCCAACGTCGTATTGTCAGTCAGTGTCAGAATCAGGTTGCCGTTGTCATCAATGCGGCAGCCCTTGATTCCGATACCGTTCTTTCCGTCAACGCCGTCCTTACCGTCTTTTCCGTCCGTACCGTTCTTGCCGTCAGTGCCGACGATTTTACCGAGATTGGTAACAACGCCATCGGTAAACGTGATAATCAGATTGCCGTCGGCATCAATTTCAGCCGATTGTATTCCGTTGCCGTTTGAACCGTCTTGACCGTCCTTTCCTGCGTCACCTTTTTCTCCGGTGACTTTGCCGAGGTTGTGTACAGTACCGTCTGACAGTGTAATGATAAGGTTGCCGTTTTCGTCAACAACAGCATTCTCAATGCCGACTCCGTCAGCACCGTTTCTACCGTTTTCACCGTTGCTTGCGTTTACCTTGCCTGCATTATGCACAGTGTCGTCGGTCAGGGTGATAATAAGATTTCCGTCCTCGTCGATAGTTACCGACTTAACGCCTACGCCTGTAGCGCCGGTATCACCCTTGTCACCCTTGTCGCCTTGGTCGCCTTTATCGCCCTTAGCCTCGGTGACCTTACCAAGGTTATATACTGTATCGTCAGTCAGAGTGATTATGAGGTTTCCGTCATCATCTATCACTACCGATTTAACGCCTATGCCGGCATCGCCTTTTTCTCCTGTTACTTTTCCGAGATCAAGTACAGAGTCATCGGTCAGAGTAATGATCAGTTTTCCGTCTTCGTCAATGACAACGGATTTCACACCTACTCCCGTGTCACCTGTATCACCCTTTACATCTGTCACTATGACAGTAAGGAGTATATCGCTGTCTACAGTAAATGTTATTTCATTTTTGTTTGTTTCGGAAAGCAGTTCGCCGCCGATGTACCAGCCCTTGAGAATAAAGGTCGGGTCAAGTGTCACGGTTGCTGTAAGCTGTGTTCCCTCAAGGAGCTTGTCGCCGGTAGAGATCTTTTCTTTACCGTTTTTAACCGAAAGGATACAGCCCTCAATAGTTTTGGGGAATGTAACAGTATATTCCGGTATCTTCTCGATTTTTACCGTAATGTTTGTATTTGCCTTGATAGCACCTATCTTATAGGTATAGCTGCCGTCGCCGTTGTCGATCCATGTAGCCGTGTCTGCAAGGCGGTAGTTTTCATTCGGCTTAACTGTAACGGTGATCTCATCTGCGTAGCGAACGGTATTACCGCTTACAAAATCTTCGTTTCCGTTTTTAACAGTCATATCGGCATTTTCGATGCTGTCTACTGTAACCGTATATTGCTCGATTTCGGTGAAATACACCTGAATGTCGGTTTTGGTATCCATAACGATTTCATAGTCATACTGACTGTACAGCTTATCATCGGTTGTTACGGTGTCGACCTTGTCGTCACGGGTAATGACGAGCTTCTGCACTCTGTAATTTTCTGCCGCCTGTGCGGTAAGAACAATTTTTGTGCCGACAATAACACCCGTACCCGACTGATAACCCTGCTTGGTTGCCACTGCACCTGTCTGTTCGCCGCTTGCGGCAGAATAGGTCAGCTTTAAACGAACAGGAACATCAAATTCTGCGCCGATCTCAGTGTCCTTTGTAATAGTCATAGTGAAGCTTTCGCCGCTTTGACCCTCGGCGTCGCCTGTCCACGCGCGGAATTTGCAGTCTGCGTCAGCTTTGACAGTGAATGTCAGTTCACAATCAACAGGAACATACACGCTGTTGTTGTCATTCAGCTCTATAATATCGCCGTTTGCGTCGGTGATCTCTATTGTACCGCCCTCTGCGGGGATATTTACCTTTACCTGCTTGCCGATTTCAGAAAGAGAAGCAAATTCTGCTTCAACAGTGTATTCTTTCGATGCCAATCTCAGCGTATAGGTGTCTGAGCCTGCGGCATCTATGGTTACGGTATTATTATCCGCATCGGTGATCTTCCACGATTTCAGTCCGTAGCCGTTTTTCGGTACTGCGGCAAATGTTACATCATCGGTGACTGTGCCACCGGGAGCGCTCAGCGGAGCATCTCCCACTGTCGCACTGACCGTACCTATTACCGCGCCGTCTGCCGTATATGTATCGGTAAATGTGACCTGAGCGGAAGTTACCGCACGCTCGGTTGAAACCTGAATATTTGCTTCACCGTTCAGGGTAAAGGCACATTCGATAGTTCCGTCTGCTTCCGGCGTGAATATCATTGATTCTCCGCCGTTGTCAAGCGTCATGGATACAAGCTTATACAACTCGCTCTTTGGGGTGACCTTTACCTTGATGATCTCGCTCTCGCTTATCTCATCTCCCGACTTGATCTCAACATTACCGAGATGGCGCACCTTGATGTCGGCGGCATCTTCGTTATCGACAGAGTAGTTGACCTTATAGTCTTTCTTTGCCGTTGTAACCTCGGCGATATTCGACCATGTGCTTTCATTTTCTTTGCCGTCCACCTTGCAAACGGAGGTAACAACAAAGCTAAAGTCGGTGTTGGTTTTCAGATTTTCAATGTCATAGTATGTTGTACCGGCAGAGAGCAGCTCGGAGATCTTCGTATACTCGCCGTTTTCAATGCTGTACACATAGTAGCCCTCTACCTCCGGCCAACCGGGAGTCTTGTCGGGCTGAGACCATGTAAGGCGCACTGCATCATCTGCGAACAGTTCAGCTTCCAGATCATCTACCGCAGGAGCGGGTGTGCTGACATTTGACAGGCTGTAGCCGATAAAGACAGTCTTGTTGCCTTCCTCACCGTAGAGGTGACGGAACCACTGTCCCAGCGTCCAGTCGAATGTGTACTGCGTGTAAATGCTTGCGGGGATTCCCTCCTCGGCAAGAGCAGGACCGTCAATATCATTGACTGCACCGATGCACCCCTGCGAGGAGGTTTTCGTGGTCGAAACGCCCGAACCGTTGCTGTAGCTCAGACTGGTTTCAAAACCAACATCATGCGAGAATAGTATACCATCGCCGAATACACCGAAGCTGATGGAGAAGTTGAAGTAAAATCCGTGAGAAATCTCCTCAGAAACCGATTTGATATTGCTCTTTGAATAGGAAACCTCATTCAGACCTCCCGCATAGCCCAGACGGATAGTGTTCTGGCTGAGCTGCTGAGCGCCGAGTGCACTGTATGCGCCCCAGCCCAGCTGATTGTACATATAAGGGTTGCCCTCGTTGCCGTTCAGCCAGTTTTCCTCTTCGTTGATCTGCTCAAGGGGATAATAGCAGGCTTCGTCTTTGGAAGTCTTATCCGACTCCTTAGTGATGGTGCGATTGCCCTTTTTCTCCATATAGGAGTTGTATTCTTCGGCAAAGCTGTTGTAGTCGTCAATGCTCATCTGCTGATACACCGGTTGCTGTGGGATAGACAGGCTTATTGCCGTTTCGTCCGACCACTTGCCGTTTTCATCCAGCACCTCATAGCAGTAAATGAATACCGGCGTTCTTGCAACGAGTGCCGTATTATACGCCTGCGCCTTGACGGTCATGGCGTATTCGGTTTCCAGTGCTTCGGAAAAGCTCTTGCTCCATTCAAGAGAATAGCCGGCAGAGATCTCCAACTCAAAAGGCGCAAACAGTCCGCCGTATTTGTAGGACATACCCACGCTGTAGGAAACGTTTTTTGAGGAGGACTGCTCCAGCTCGTAGCTTTCGGTTATGGTATAGTCAGTTTCGTTATTAGCCGAGTCGCCCAGTGCCGCAAAGTAGGGTGCCGCCTGCATGACCGCCTTGACCTCTGGGTCGCTGTAGGCGTAGCTTACGCCCTTATATCGGGCGATAACGCCGTCCTGGTCACGGTCGCAGGCAGTCAGCAGTACCTGTGCACCACAGCCATAGTTGCCGCCGTTCGCATTGTTTGGTCCCCAATTGCTTTGTATTGTTGTTTTGAATCCGGTCGCAGTGCCGTAATCGTCGTTAGAATCGCTATATACGCCGGTGATCATACCCTTTTTGAAGGAATAAACATCGTCCTTGTCTCGGCAGGAAGCAATAAACACGATCTGCTCTCTGCCGGCGGTATTTCCGTCAAAATTACCCACGGCAACCGAGCGGAACAATTCTTCCTTGCCGCCAAGTCCATCGGTGAACTGGAATCCACTTACCGAATAGCCCCTGGAAGAAACTGCATCAAACTGACCAGCGGTAGCGCTGTATGTATAGATTGAGCCATTGAGAAAGAGGTAGTCAGCTACGGCACTGCCGTCGAAAGCGACCGCCTCTGCGGTTGTATACAAGACAATCTTGTCATCGCAGCTTTCCTGCGTCCATTTATTGGAGTTCATGGTCTTTACAGCGCCTTGCACAAAGCCTTTGTTATGATTGTTGAGAAGCACAGAGTATGCAAATTTTTCTTCATTCTGGAGTATAAGACCTCCTATAATTGCCGATATGGAATTATTTGGGTCTACCGTGCCGCTCTTTTCTACTCCGACAACAGCGAGGTCCTCGTAGCCGTCGTTGTTGAAGTCGCCGCTGACGAGTGAAACGGCGTCGATGGTCGTAGCACTATATTTGCCGTTACTGTCCGGCTGAGTTTTATCCATTATATTGTAAACTTCGTCGGCTCTTTGATCGACGATACTGTCAGACAAATTTGAGTTATAGCCCGTCCTAGTGCCATATTTTATCTTGAGCTGCGGTGTCAAATAACCCAGATTCTCTTCACGCGCGAGCTCACTGATAGGAAGAGATAAAACGGCGAGATCGTCAATGCCATCACCGTTAAAGTCGCCGACGCGCATTCGGACATACAGTTTGCGAATATGGTTGTATTCGGAATCACTTGATCGGATATAATCCAAAGTACCCCCGCCGTTTTGTGTATGATACCGCTTGATATATTCATCGTGAAGCAGCCTGTCTCCGATTTCGTTGTATCCCTGACTGTTTTCTGTGTTGCTACGCATTGTTAAGGTGCCGTTGTCAAAGGAATATTCCTTGATAAAGCAGCCAAGATTATTATTCCTTTCGGAGTTATTTACATCGAAAATTTTCCCTATAGAGGTACTGCTGTTCGGCACATAGACGATAATGGTGTCTTTACCGTCGTTGTCAAAGTCACCCGCCGCAACCGTGATCAGGTTGTTGGAGTAGTAGTTTTCCACCACAAGATTACCTTTGTTATCATAGATCCACTCCATTTCGCCGACTACCTGTGAGCCGACAAAACGGTTGTTTACCGCATCGTAAACATGGGCATAGACCTTTCGGTCGCCGCGGTTCAGACCAACATATACAATGTGGTCGCGCCGTCCCGTGCCGTATGGGTCAAATGCCACAGCCTGCATATAGGCATAGTTGCTGAAAGCACTTATATCCACATTGGGCAGTGAACTGTCCGAGGCGGTGTTGCTATTGGATATAAAGCTTTGCAGGCTGTTAGCTGTACCTACATCTGCTATTTTGCCTGTGGTGCGACCGGTATATGTCTCAAAGTAAATCAGCTCATTCTGCTCCACCATAGCAAACGGGTGGTCAACATCGTAGCCGTAGGGGTTAGTCGTCTTGTCGTACCCCGCGGGGACGGTGTTTTTCATCAGCGAATTTGCCGCATCCGATGAAAAGGTCGGACTGTCCGAGCCGTCCTCGGCAAATGACGAAAACGGCAGACTTGCGGCTATCATCGCAACAGCCAGCACCGCACTTATCGCTCGTCGAAAAATGAATTTCTTGTTCATAGTTCATACTCCTTCAAAATCGGGTTTACCGCATACAGCGGCAGAATAGAAAATAAAAAAATGAGTCATATAGCTCTTATTAAATATTATATCATAATGCGGAGATTTCGGGCGTGTCGTTTACGCTGTATTGTTGTCGTTTACGTCGCAGAGAATTACACAAATAAAATATCGCTTGTCAAACGACGGATTTTAATGTAAAATAGTATACGGACAATCGGCACAATGAATTTTACTGTAAACGGGAGGTTTCTCGTCATAATGGAGAACAATATACAAAAATCTTTACGGTGGATATGCACGGCACTGTTTCCGATCCTTTGCATCGGAATGATATGGTTTTTGCAGAATTTCACTAAGCTTGATACATCTATACAATATATAGACTGGCAAACTGCCGTCAAAATCGGACAAGATGATTCGCTCACCGAGCTTGACTATTCCGTACCACCTGAAACAGGTGAAAGGTTTCGGCTTGAAACAGTCATTCCCGCAAACAGCAAATACGGTAATCTGGTATTTGAAACGGCAGGAATGAATCTGACGGTCAGCATAGACGAAAAAGCGGTGTGGCAGTCCGAGACACTTGTACCCGAGGGGGCGGCAGGGCAGGCCCAGGCGATTATTCCGCTGCCGCTTAATACCGAATGTAAGCTTACCGTTATCGGCACGGTGACCGACACGACAAGCATTATTTTCCCGCCTTTTCCACGCTTTGTGCCTGTAGATGCGGAAGAAATCGAAAGCTACGCCTATGCGAATTATTACAGCATTCCAGCAGGTGCGACCGCTTTCATATCGCTGATGATCGCAGGTCTGTTTCTTTTGGGAATTGCGCGCAAAAATGCTGATTGGAGTCTGATACCGCTTTTCCTCGCCTCTGTGGGGCTTACTATGCAATGGATCACCAAAGGAATGGGACATCATTTTCTCGATGACGGATTGGTCGATTTCCTTAATCGGCAGGAAATAGGCATTCTGTTGCTTGTGCTTTTGATAGTATATCTTGTGATGAACAGACAACGTAAATTCTGGAAATACTTTGGGGTTTCCGCCGCCGTAAGTGCCGTTACATTGGCTGTCGCATACATGGTATCGTTTTTCACAAACAGCCGCCTTTCAAAATATATCGGCAGGCTGATCTCAGATGTCACGGAGTTTTATGATTATTCAGGGCTTCTGTATTGGATCACCGTCTGGACAGTCGCCGTATGTGCGGTCATCTCCGCCTATGCCGTAACACGTTCGATCATTTCGCAGCAGATGGAAGCCAAAACGCTCCGTCTGCGCAACGAGCTTATCATGAACAGCTATCATGCGATAGAAAGCAAGGTGACCGACAGCGCCGCCATTCGCCATGAAATGAAGCATAAAATAATCGCCCTTGACGCACTGTATCAGAAGGGCGATTATAAGACGCTGGGACAGCTGATTGGAGATATAAAACAGCAAAACGATCATTTGGCACAAACGCAGTTTACCGAAAATTTCACGGTCAATACGATTTTGCAGGACGCCGCTTACCGTGCGGCACAGTCCGACATCAGATTTGATGTGCTCGTTTCTGTTCCGCCGCAGCTGACTGTTGCCGAAAGCGATTTATGCGAGCTTTTGATGAATATGCTTGATAATGCGTTGGAAGCCACCGCGGAGGTTACCGACGGAAAACGGTTTGTCCGCTTTCAAATTGAAACAAAGAACGGCTTTCTTGCTGTAAAGTGTGAGAATTCATATTCCGGCAAGCACAGACAGGACGCGGACGGCAACTATCTCACAACCAAAAATGACGCCGAAACCCACGGCTTCGGCTTAAAGCTGATGAACACCGTCGCCGTGCGTTACCACAGCATACTGGATATTTTCACTTCGGAGGATCGGATCTTCACCGTGCAGACAGCGCTTAAGCTGCCTAAAAAATAAATATTAAGAGGTCACCGCCGAATATAAGCGGTGACCTCTTTGTTATTGATTTATATATCGCACAAATGCGCTTTGAAAGGCTTTGTAATAGGCTCTTCCCACCGGGAGCGTTTCGCCGCTTTGCAGACGCGTCTTGAACTCCGGCGTTTTGGCCTGCAGCTCCGCGTCGCTCATCGCCTTGTATTCGTCCGCCATCGCTTCGATCTTGTCGACGATGGGGTAGATGCTCTTGAGCTCACGGTCGCTGTAGGAACCGAACATTTTACTAAAGAAACCCATATTCAAAACTTCCTTTCGTGGGAGCATAATGACACGCTTACAAGTATAGCATCCCTCTGCGCGATATGCAAAGGAAAATTTGCTGTATAATATGAATGGATTGTAAATAAATTCCGCCGCTGCGTCAGGCATGGCTTGCACTTTATATAGCCGCTGTGGTAAAATACAAAGCAAGATAGTACAAAGCGACGAAATGCCCTCCGACGGCGGAGGACAGAAGCATAAGGAAGAAGTTTTTTCTCATC
>OMBR01001198.1_pt1 | contig 10147 bp, 11 predicted proteins | sample 1674041 | NCBI WGS metagenome assembly OMBR01 (sample SAMEA103958138, study PRJEB25191) | human gut metagenome | biome: human-associated habitat [ENVO:00009003]; feature: intestine environment [ENVO:2100002]; material: feces | place: Germany | collected 2013/2015
AACATCCTTGTTCTTCTCCTTTGACTTCATTCTGCACTATAATATTTCTACCTTTTTTGTCAGCCTGTTCATATTTTCTGAAATAGTAATATATCCTTTTCCTCTTCACAAAAGAAAAAACTTCCGTTTTATTTACTATTTTCATTTCTGGATTTATAAAAGTCTGGTCTCACAATTATATCTATTCTTACAAATGCACTCATAAATGCAAAAAGCATCGTTGGAATCATAATACAACACCAAAAAAACACTGAACTTTTTTGTTTTCCTAATGCATTAAATAATACTGCTCCTCTGCGTCCAAAAAATCGTCTTCCTACCACACACAAACACGTTAATAAAAATAAACTCATTGTTTCTATAATTTTTAATGTACTTCTTACATTTTTATTTTTTATTACTATTTTTCCAGTTGTTAATAATGCCCCCCAAATTCCCAATATTATAGAAATCACATAACTTATAATACAAATTGCTGTGCTTTTTTCAGGCGGCAAATTTCCCTGCACCATTATTTGTATCGTAAGTCCTAGGGAAACAAATAAGCATATATGTGCATTGTATTTTCTATAATCGTATTCCTTTCTTATAAATGAAACTATTGCCCCCAAAATAATAAAAGCTATTACACACACTGCTATACATGCTGTAAAGCCCATATCAGCTCCACGATAATAACTCTCATATGCTCCCAGCAACCCCAACACACTATATACAAAAATTCCTGCCCCTGTTTGTTTTAAAATTGCTTTGCCCTTTTTCACCATAGCCCATCTCCATATTGAAGTCTGCAACTGACCAAGTCACCTTTTAACATCATCGGGTAAACAATGCCATATGCTCTTTTTGTTTTTCTGATAGAGCATACCTCGCGTCTGTCATGCATATCTCCATATATCATAATTCAAATAATATGTATTAACTTTGTTGCTGCTCTTTTATCTATTTCATTTTTAAAATTTAGATATAGCGACTTTGTAATATATATATTTCCTGTGTATTTTTCCATTATTTCATCAATTACATCTTTCTGGTAGATAAAGCCCACTTTTTGCTTAGATTTAAATATTTTATTCTCTATTTCAATGGAAGTCACTTTATCTGGATATAACCCCACCTCCATTGGATCTATTTTTTCAAAAAATAAAGTAAACCATGGACAAGGAATTATTTTTCCATTTTTCCACATATTAATTGGATTTGTTCCATGAAAATATATGTATGCATTCGATATCACAACAGCTTCTATTTCCTTCAATTTTTTTCTGTTCTTTTTGAATTTATGAAAAAATACTATTTCATCATGTCGAATAATATATCCATCTTGAAAAAACTGAACAGAAAATGTCACTGCCAAAAACGCTTCTATTAAAAGCAAATCCACAAATAACAATGTTAGTTGCTCTTTTATATATTTATCATTAATTGCCTGTATACATCCACCAAAAACGAGAACAATGCATGTATACACTATTAACCCCTTTTTTATATTGTACTTTTCCATAGAGATATGATATTTTTGTTTACTCTTTTGCATTTGTTCTCCTAACCTCGCCGCATGCAATTTTTCAGTTTACTGGCTCTAAATATTCGCAAATTTCCATTACTAAATAAGCAATGGATGCAATCATAAAACAAATGGATAATATAAAGTATTTGATTTTTTCTTTCATTTCTTCTTGTTTTTTCCACTCTGCAAAGCATTCCACTGTCGCAGCCACACATGCAAAAAATATTTGAAAAGCTCCCCAAAAAAAGCATACAATTGATGCTTTTGCATTAAGCAAATAGATAGAAAATAATGCCAAACCAATTAGCATTTCATAACTCACACAAACAACCATGGAAAAAATTGTCGTTTGATTGTAAACTGCTACTGGAAATAGAAACAAATTCCTTATTTTCCCATTAATCACTATTCTCCTAAATCTCTCATCACAGTTTCTCACTCTACATGCTAAAATCATTCCAATTGTTGTAATTGTTAACATAATAATATATCTATTCGGCATTACTTAATTTTTCTCCCTTGAATTTATACACCTTTATACTCCCTTTGAATATCGTCCAAATATTTATATAGATACTTAATAGGCTCTATATTAAAAGTCTTATTCACTATATAGCATAAAAAAATACACAAAGAATCCATTACTAAAGCCATACAAACAAATAATGCTTTCTCCGTAAAAACCATATCCTGACTAAAAAGTGCAACTATCCCCAACATCATTGCCAATACCGCAATTATAATATAACCTGTCATAAAGGAGATATAGAATGCTTGAGCAAATGTAATTTTTTTCTTAATATTTAAAGTATTACCATTACTCTCTATACTCCATTTTGCACTCTTTATATACCAATTCTCAGTTCCCTTACATAAATAAAGTATCTTCTTATTGTTTTTTTCTTCGTATATCATAAATCGCTCTTTTGCTACTTGCACTTTTCCGTTATTTGGGAGACTAGTAAAATCTATTTTTCGCTCTGGCTTTTTCGTTTCATCAACTGTATCATTCTCCTTTTCTGCAGCCACTTTCGCATCTGTTCCAATTTCTTCTATACGCTCTTTTCTGCTTGCCAACAGCATTTCCTGCACATTTACTAATTCTCTTTTTGAATTTGCTGTACATTCTAATATCGATATTTCTTTCCCCTTAAATTTGACTTGTACTCTATTACTTTTTTCTATAACAATTTCCAAATCTTCTTTTATACCAAAATTTTCTTTTCGATACTTATGATATGTAACAATTCCATTCTTAAAAATGAATAATTTCTGGTGTGCATACATTCCGTTAATGAATACCAGAACATACTCAACCCATACAGAAACTTTCCATATTTTCTCAACAGATTTTGTATAGCCCCCTGTAAGGCAGCCTACCAATATAAGCAAACATACAGATGTTACAAATGCCTGCAGCAAAAGCAAAATTGAGTATTCCCTTCCCCATAAATAGATTTCGGTATACTCTTTCTTTTCCTTCACTCTTTTTGTTAATGTTCGTAACACCCTTTTTTCTATCATAACAAATAACATAATAATAATTACTATCCAAATAAATGCTATTTTTCCTTCAAATTTCTGTAATCCTTTGTTATCATAATTTTTATAATAATTCTTTGTCAGATCATAATCTTCATTTATTTTTTTTATTTCTACTCCAAACGGATTCTCATCTGCACTTAATATAATCGTATCTGCTTCTTCGCCTATCTCTGGCTTTTCTGCTACCATTTGTTCTTTTTTATACTGCATCAATGCTGCCGCTATTCCGGTTACAAACAATACTATTACTATTATTCCCACTATATTTTTCTTTTTCATTCCTGAATACCTGTCTTTCTATATTAATGCTATCATCAGTAATACTAAACCTATGCATAAAAGTGTTTCTTCCACAATTCTAAATACCACAGTCGCACCCTCCACAAATTCATTAACACTTTCCCAATCCGGCATTAATAGCTCATTATATGATGATTCATAAGAATAAACAACTTCCTCTACCGGTATATATACTGCTTCCCATTCCGGCATATCAGTATTATTGGATTTTTCAATTTCAATGGATGACGCTACTTTTACATTATCATCAAGGTTTTCTTCTATCTCATACTTCACACTTGTGTTTTCTACTCCACCAGCATATTCTAATGTAAACACTGTATTCCCTACTTTTGCTGTAGTAGATAATACAGATTTTATTTCCTGAGCCGTCTCAACGCCCATTAAAGAAGTGAAACTATATTGGTCATTTTGAAATAAATTTTTACTTGACACTTTAAAGGACTGTAGCATCATCTGCTGTTTCTCTATTGTAAAATTAATCGTTGACTGGTTTCCAAAATTTGTTGTTCCCTTCACGCTGACACAATAGGTTGCCGTCATATCTACCCCTAGTGGAACTGTAACCTCATATAATCCATCCTCTAATTCTACTTCCAGAATGATTGATAGTACCCATGCTGCAATACGGTTTATATACTCTAATTGCTCCTTTTTAGAAAGTGCTTCAAATTCATCATACATCAGATTTAATCTTGAAACGGAAATAATATACTCTGCTGCTTCTTCTGCCTTTCCATCTTTAATTAAATTTCTTACAACACTCTGCTGCATTTGGTCTAATTGTTCCCTGTCAGCCTCCAGTATTGTTCTTAATTTTTCTATATCAAGATTTCCACCGTTCGGATTAATATTATCTGCTAAGTCTGTAAAATATGTAATTATTGCATTTCCTGCCGTTACCAGTCCAGCAACTGTTCCGATATATCTGGTATCGACTTGCTGCACACCTGAAAAAATCTGCTCAATCTCTTCTTTCGTTGTAGAATGCTTGCTTATAATATTCTGATAATATCCTTCCATATTATCCAAATAGTCTGAAATACCAAGTTTGCTCAACCAGTCCTGTCCTGCCTGATTAAACTCTCCTTTTCCATTCTCAATTGTTTCCCATACACCGGAAGCAATAACATCATCAACATATTGCATTAACAGTTCTTTTGCCCCTGGTGAAAAATCTCTCATCATATTTTTCTCTCCCGTTCAATTTCATTTTTTACAAGTTGTCCCAGGTTTCAATTGATAAGTTATAATCCTCATCTGGGAATTTTATTTTTTCCAATTCATTTCCTGTTTCCATATCAGTTACGATAATCTGTAATGACCAGTCTTTGTTTCCATTCAGCACCTGATATATTTCTGAATCATATGTCAAAGTCATAAGTGAGCTCATCTTTGCCGTAAAGGTACTTTGACTGTTTAATATTTCTTTTGATACATCCAGATAAAGTATTTTGTAATCATCACTAATTTTAAAATGATATAATTCTTCATCCTTATTTTGTTCTATTACTCTTTTTATATCCTTTTCTGTTAACTCCAGCCAATTTTTTCGCTGCTGTTCTGTTATCTCTGCAACCAGTCCCTCTTCTTTGCTTTCATATCCATATTGGCAATATCCGGATTCTCTCATCTCAGCAATATACGTCCTTTTATCTGTAAAAATAACTGGAATGATATACTTTTGTAATCCTGTATTGTCATAATTTTTATAATAATTTCTTGTCAAATCATAGTCTTCATTTATCTTTTTTATCTCTATTCCGAACGGATTCTCATCTGCACTTAATATTACTGTCTCCGGTTCTTCTCCTATCTGTGATTTCTCCGGCATCGTCTGCACCTTTTTATATACTATTAGTGCAGCTATAATTCCTATGATAAATAATGCCACTACTATAATTCCTGTTATACTTTTCTTTTTCATTTTATTTTCTCCACTTCTCTATATAAGCGCAAGCATCATCATTACCAAAACTACGCATATAAGTGCTTCTCCCACAGCCTTAAGTACCACAGTCACACCCTCCATAAATTCGTTAACCATTTCCCAATCAGGCATCCACGACTCATTATATGATGATTCATAAGAATAAGTAACTTCTTCTACCGGTATATCTACCGCTTCCCATTCCGGCATATCTGTGTTATTGGATTTTTCAATTTCAATAGATGAAGCCACTTTTAAATTATCATCAAGTGCTGTCTCCACCTCATACTTTACACTTGTATTTTCTAATGATACCCCCTGCTCTAAAGATACTTTTGTATCTCCTGTTGTAACAGTTGTGCCTAACATTATCTTTCCGTCTGGTCCTATCCCCACACTATTGCTAGCTCCTTTTGCATATATATCTGAATCCTCACTAACCAAATTATCACTTGACACCTTAAAAGATTGTAAAACTATTTTCTGCTGTTCAATTGTTAACCCAACTGTTGACTGGTTTCCAAAATTTGTTGTTCCCTTCACGCTGACACAATAGGTTGCCGTCATATCTACCCCTAGTGGAACTGTAACCTCATATAATCCATCCTCTAATTCTACTTCCAGAATGATTGATAGTACCCATGCTGCAATACGGTTTATATACTCTAATTGCTCCTTTTTAGAAAGTGCTTCAAATTCATCATACATCAGATTTAATCTTGAAACGGAAATAATATACTCTGCTGCTTCTTCTGCCTTTCCATCTTTAATTAAATTTCTTACAACACTCTGCTGCATTTGGTCTAATTGTTCCCTGTCAGCCTCCAGTATTGTTCTTAATTTTTCTATATCAAGATTTCCACCGTTCGGATTAATATTATCTGCTAAGTCTGTAAAATATGTAATTATTGCATTTCCTGCCGTTACCAGTCCAGCAACTGTTCCGATATATCTGGTATCGACTTGCTGCACACCTGAAAAAATCTGCTCAATCTCTTCTTTCGTTGTAGAATGCTTGCTTATAATATTCTGATAATATCCTTCCATATTATCCAAATAGTCTGAAATACCAAGTTTGCTCAACCAGTCCTGTCCTGCCTGATTAAACTCTCCTTTTCCATTCTCAATTGTTTCCCATACACCGGAAGCAATAACATCATCAACATATTGCATTAACAGTTCTTTTGCCCCTGGCGAAAAATCTCTCGTCATATTTTTCTTTCCTCTTATATCAAAACATTCTTAATATCATACCAGGCAATTTATATATTTTCCCAATTTTCATCCGATAAACGGAATCCTTCATCCGGATATTCTATATTAATTAATTCTTTTCCGGTGTCCCAATCCTCTGTAATAACCTGAACTGCCCAATCTGTATTTCCATTAAGGACCTGATATATCTCCGAATGATATAACAATGCCGTAAGATAAGACATAAAAGAAGTCATTTTCTCTTGGTCTAATACTTCTTTTGTAACATCAATTTGCAAAGTTTTATAATCTTTCTCAAAATTAAAATTGTATACTTTACTTTCTTTTTGTTGCTGTAATATATCATCTATTTTTTCTTTTAACTTACTTATCCATTTTTCCCTTTGCTCCTTAGTCATTTCTACTACTATATCCTGACTATCATCTATATAAACATATTGGCAATACTTTGTTTCTCTTATTCCGAATATGTATGATTCTTCATCCATAAACGCAATTGGAATAACATACTTTTCCAATCCTGCGTTATCATAATTCTCATAATAATCCTTGGTAATATCATAATTTTCCGGTGCATCTGTTGTTGTCATTCCAAACAAATTCTCATCTGCACTCAATACTACTTTTTCTGATGCCAGAGCATTTTTCTGTTCATCCGAATATGTCTGTTCTCTTTTATACTGCATCAATGCAACAGCTATTCCGATTACAAACAATACTATAACAATTAACCCTGCCACATTCCTTTTCTTCATGTTTAAGCTCCTCTTTTATCAGGAGAACTGCCTGTTTTTTACAGGCAATCCTCCCAACTTATTTTTGCAATTATGTTATATTAAATTGTTTTATAAATTATTTGGGATACTTGCCGGAGAATTCCGACATATATGAACTTCCTTATTCTATAAAAGATGTAAGTGTTATTTTCATAGCCCACACTCCCACTGTTTACTCAACAACCACTTAATAGCTTAAACATTTTACTTTTTTCTGTCAATTAGCATTTTAGATAAAACACACTATTGTATTTGTATGATTTTCACAAAAGCGAATTATATAACTTTTACATTTCATTATGTACTTCCGGGAATATATGCTATAATGGACGCATATTTGATTCATTTACTAAGGAGAGGTATTTTACAATGAAAGAAAAATTTAAAAATCTGTCAGCACCCGTTGGAATTGTGATGTCTATTGTAGCGGTTATTCTTTTTACCGGGTTATTGTTGGGACTTGGCTTTGTTTTAGGAAAAATTCCGGGATTAAATGAACAAAACGACTACCTGCTTCAGGCAATCGCAGAATTTATCATTCTGATTGTTTTCCTGATTATAACCTTTGTGATTGGTTATACCCGCATCTTTACGGAAAATGTTGCCGGCTGGCTCAGAAGTTTATATACCGGCGGTTTCTTTGTGGTTTACTGTCTGTTCAGCCTTATTGCACAGATTTATCTTTGCAGTATGTCAAAAGCGGGAAATGTAAGACCTTCTTTGGAAATTATATTCTATATAGTTGCTATTTTTCTGGTTGGACTGGTAGAAGAACTGGTTTTTCGAGGTGTCATTTTTAATCTGTTACTGAACAGTTTTCCAAAAACAAGAAAAGGTATTACCGGTGCCATTGTTTTAGGCGGCATCCTCTTTGGTCTGATGCATTTTGTAAATATCCTTTCCGGAGTAAAATTTACAAGTGCGCTGATTCAGGTTATCTCTGCTGCTTTGATGGGTATTTTATTCTGTACGATATATGCATCTACCCGCAATTTCTGGATGCTGGTCATTTTCCATGCCCTTGTTGATTTTGCCAGCCTGCTTTCCACCGGAATTTTCGATGCCGGAAATATTGTGTCCCAGATCAATACTTTCTCCGCAATTAATTCCCTGTCATTTATCATGCTGGCGATTCCGATGTTTGTCATGCTGCGTAAATCCAGACGCATCCGCTTAGAGATGCTCTACAACAACGTTCCGATTTATGATGATGAACACGAAGCTAAGATGCTTTCCATTGTATCTCTTGTTCTTGGCATTATCAGTCTGGTACTTTCCTGCATCGGCTATCTGATTGGGCTTGGTATTGTGGGCATTTTTGCAGCAATTCTTTCCAAGAAAGCCAAACCATATAATAACTCTATGGCTACTGCCGGAATGATTACTTCCATCATAGGAATTATCCTTTCTGCCATTGCTGTAGTTCTTCTCAGCGTGGTCTACTCCAGCGATATGATGGCACAGTTTATGTAAAAGTTCAACATAGAAAGCCCGGATTGCTCCGGGCTTTTCTTCTACATTGTCTACATTGTTTAAATTTTTTCGGATACGAGGGCTATGCTTCTTCTTCCTTGTCATCCAGATTTACTACGATTATATTTTTTCTTGTAACCGCGCCAATTTCCTCCAGTGCATTGAGCATACGGTATACCGTTGCTGTTCCAATGCTTTTATCCTTCTTGGACGCTCTGTAATAAATTTCCTTACAACTGGAGCAGTTATCTTCTAAGATAATATCCAAAAGAATACGACGCTGCTTTGTCATCCGGCATCCCCGGTCTTTCAGCATCTTGATTATCTTGTCTCTGGTCTGTGTCGTCTGCGTCATGCCTGCCTCCAATCTAGATTAATGGCAATGTCCATCACAGTGCTTGCAGTTCACACCACACTGCAGTGATTTTCCTGCCTTTTTGTCTTTTACCATGCTTCGAATTATAAGTGCAACGACTGCTACAACTACAGTTCCAACAATAACTGTACCCATCGTAATCACTCCTTTCTGTTATGGCGGATTATTTTGCTTTTACTGTTACATTTAATGTCTGGCTTTCCTTATAAGGACGGAACAAAAGATAAATGAATCCGATGATTAAAAGGAATGCGACTACTGTTCCAATACCAAATGTTCCTGCTGTAATTAAGGAACCAATCTGGAAGATACATAAGGATACAACATATGCAAGGATACACTGATATCCGATTGCGAACCAGAACCATTTTGTATTGTTCATCTCACGTTTGATTGCACCCATAGCTGCGAAACATGGTGCACACAGTAAGTTGAATACTAAGTAAGAATATGCTGCAAGTGCAGTCATGCTGCTTGCCAGATTACCCCAGATTTCTGCTCCGTCTTCTGCAACTTCTGCAAATCCGAATAACTGTCCGATTGTTCCTACTACGTTCTCTTTTGCGATTAATCCGGTAATCGCTGCAACTGTCATCTTCCAGTTACCCCATCCAAGAGGTGCGAAGATCCAGGCAACTGCATTACCAATCTTAGCTAAGATACATTCTGCCTGAGCAGCTTCCAGAGCGGTTCCCTCCAGTCCGTCAAAGCTTAACATTCCGAAGCTTCCGTCTGTCCATCCAAAGTTCATTAAGAACCAGACTACGATAGTTGATAAGAGGATGATGGTACCAGCCTTCTTAATAAAGGACCAGCCTCTCTCCCACATGCTTCTTAATACGTTTCCAACTGTTGGCCAGTGATATGCCGGTAACTCCATAACGAATGGTGCCGGATCTCCAGCGAACATCTTTGTTTTCTTTAAGATAATACCGGAGCAGATGATTGCTGCGATACCAACGAAATATGCACTTGGTGCAACCCATGAAGCTCCATCAAACAATGCACCTGCGATCAATGCG
>OMBR01001207.1_pt1 | contig 10091 bp, 6 predicted proteins | sample 1674041 | NCBI WGS metagenome assembly OMBR01 (sample SAMEA103958138, study PRJEB25191) | human gut metagenome | biome: human-associated habitat [ENVO:00009003]; feature: intestine environment [ENVO:2100002]; material: feces | place: Germany | collected 2013/2015
CGAGTTGCACGCCTTTAGCTAATTGCACAGTACCGGAAAGAGCAGTAAGCTCGCCGGCTAACAATTTAATTAAGGTGGATTTCCCTGCACCATTTTTCCCGAGCAAACCGATTCGTGAACCCGGCACTAAATTCAACTTAATTTTACTTAAAATTTCTACCGCACTTTCACTGTTGCCATAACCTGCGCTCGCCTGTTCAATCATCACCAAGGGATTTGGCAAGGATAGTGGTGGACGGAATTCAAAAGTAAAAGGATTATCCACATAAGCCGGTGCAATCAGTTCCATACGCTCTAAGGCTTTCATGCGGCTTTGTGCTTGTTTGGCTTTGGTCGCTTTGGCTTTAAAGCGGTCGATATATTTTTGTAAATGAGAGATCTTTTGTTGTTGCTGACGATACATCGCTGTTTGTTGTGCCAATTTGGTTGCCCGCTGCACTTCAAAGGAAGAATAATCGCCCGTGTATTCGTTAAGCTTCTGATTTTCGATATGAAGGATTTTCGTCACAATCGGATCGAGAAAATCACGGTCGTGGGAAATTAATACCAAGGTGCCTTGATATTGTACTAACCAACGTTCTAACCAAATAACCGCATCTAAATCTAAATGGTTGGTCGGCTCATCCAGCAATAATAAATCCGATGGACAAAGCAATGCTTGCGCCAAATTCAAGCGCATTCGCCAACCACCAGAGAAGGATTTCACTGGTTGAGCGATTTCTTCTTGGTTAAAACCTAAACCATGCAATAAGGAAGCCGCGCGAGATTGAATTGTCCAAGCATCCAAGGTTTCTAATTGCCCGTGAATGCGCGCAATCGCATGGCCATCATTACGTTCATTGGCTTCATTAAGTTCCTGCTGCAAACGGCAATATTCGCGATCCCCTTGAATCACATAATCAATGGCGGGAATATCCAATGCAGGCGTTTCTTGATTCACCCAAGATACCCGCCAGTTGGATGGATAAGTGACCTCGCCGCCCTCTGGCGTTAATTCTTTTTTTAATAGGGCAAAAAGAGATGACTTACCGCAACCATTCTTACCCACCAAGCCGACTTTTTGTTTCGGATTGATGGTTGCCGTGGCATTTTCGAGCAATTCGGTTTGCCCGCGCTTTAGGGAAATATTATTAAATACAATCATTTTTTCGAATACATCTGAATTTGTGCCTATTTTGCAATATTTTTCCTTTTATCGGAACTGTCTATTCCAATTTTATCGATGTTTCTGCCAGAAAAAAACGTGTATAATGACGCTCAACAAATCAATCATGAGGAAATAAAATGAAGCTCTCTATTCTTAATCTCGCCCCTGTTCGAGAAGGACAAACTTATTTGCAAGCCGTTGAGTCTATGGTAAGTCTTGCAAAACATTCTGAAAATATCGGCATTGAACGCTATTGGATTGCTGAGCATCATAATATGAAAAATTTGGTGAGTTCAGCGACCGCACTTTTAATTCAACATACGCTAGCCAATACGAAAACTTTGCGCGTGGGGTCAGGTGGTGTGATGTTACCGAATCATTCGCCGTATGTAGTCGCTGAGCAATATGGCACACTGGAGACGCTTTATCCAAACCGTGTTGAACTCGGTTTAGGCCGTGCACCAGGAACTGATATGCAAACGGCTGCAGCACTTCGTCGTGGACGAAACAGTCTGGATTTCCCTGCGGAAATTGCAGAACTTCGCGGTTACTTTAAAGATTCCAACCCTGTTTCGGCTTATCCTTCCGCTGGCTTGAATATACCGTTTTACATTTTAGGATCTAGCACCGAAAGTGCGTATCTTGCGGCAGAGCTTGGCTTGCCTTATGCCTTTGCTTCACACTTTGCGCCACGCATGATGGAAATGGCGGTGGAGATTTACCGCAAAAACTTCAAACCTTCTACCTATCTTGCTGAACCTTATGTCATCTTAGGTGTGAACGCGATTGTTGCTGAAACCGATAAAGAAGCGAAACAACTGGCGACAACACAAACACTATTTTTCTTAAGCGTGGTGACTAACGCACAACAAAATTTACAACCACCTATGGCATCAGAAGAAGATGTTTGGAAAGCTCAAATGCACGCCCAAAAGAAACCACACTTTGGCCCAGTCGATTTCGAGGAAATCCCGATTTACAACCAAGAGCGTGCAGTAGTGGAACAAATGACTGCTTGTTCGCTTATCGGTAGTCCTGAAAGCGTAGAATTCCAACTCAAGCAATTGCGTGAACAGGTACATTTTGATGAAATTATGGCGGTGAGCTATATTTTTGATGAGCAAAAGCAAGCCCAATCTTACACGATGTTGAAAGCGATTGTGGATAAGCAATAGCGAGACAAAAATAAAAAGTGCGGTAAATTTCACCGCACTTTAAATCAAAAAATATTAATAAGCCGTTTCTATCGGTAAACCGGCTTTCTCCCAACCATCAAATCCACCAATGACGCTAAACACATTTTCATAGCCTTGTTCAACGAGGAAAGTCGCCACATTTCGGCTGCTCACGCCATGATAACAACTCACGATAATCGGGGAGTCAAAGTCCACCTGTTCTTCAAATTGTAAAAAGCTTTGGTTGGTTAAATGAAACGCCCCTTTCGCATGAGAATAGGTGAAACGTTGTGGATCCCGAATGTCTGCAAGCATGGCACCATTTTGCACCATTTCCCACGCTTGTTCTGGGCTAATTTCTTTAAACGACATGATTTTTTCCCTTTGCGCGCTGTTTATACACGCCATCAAAAATAATCAGGCTCATCGCCAATACTAAACAAATGAATAACGGATAGCTGTCCGCATCCATTTCCTCTCCAATTAAAAATGAAATAATCACCATCAAAATGGTTTCAACATAACCTAAAAGGCCAAGCAAATTCATCGGCAGCATATTGCTAGCAATAACATAAGCAATCAATGCTGAACCACTAATGAGCCCCAGCAATACCAATAATCCCCAAATATTAGGATTCGATTCCTGCACGGTGGCAAAATCGGTTTGAAGGGCAAAGTAAATGCTAACTGGCAATAATGCGATCATTTCTAAGCAAAAAGCACCGAGATCGGTATTTTTCAGGGCTTTTCGTATCGAGAAGTAAGTGGTATACCCCACACAGATAACAATAGCTTCCCAAGATAATTCGCCTTTCAAAACGATGTTAGAAATCACCCCTACTGCCGCAATTAATACGGCAATGAATTTCAATGTTGAAATCCTTTCTTTAAAAATGAGTCGCCCCGCAGCCACCATCACAATTGGTAACAATAAATAACCGAAAGAGACACTTAAGGAGCTACCATTATTGGGTGCCCACAAAAAGAGCCACATTTGATAACCCATTAATGCACCACAAATAATATAGGAAAGAGCAAATAGCGGTTGTTTTTTGATGCGTTTTAAATGCTCTGCCAATACCTGTTTTTGTTTAAACATGATGACGGAAAGGGCAACGAAAGGGAATGTAAATAGCATTCGGTAGCCGAAAATATCCGTGCCACTGAGCGGTTTCAGTAGCGTGGAAAAATAATACATATAGCCAAATAAAAGCGAGGCTAAAAGTGAAATAAGTATGCCCCTTAACATAATAAATCCTTAGGTTAATTCTGCTTATTATTTTAGTCTAACATCTCCCAAAATGCACGAATTAGGGGATTCGCTAAATTTCTTTTTTGCACACAAACGCCTAAATCAAATGCCTCGACTGGATTGTCTAAATTTAAACGAGACACGTCTTTTGACATAGGGTTATTATCAATCACCACATCAGGCAACATCGCTAATCCAAAACCGAGCGCTACCATTGGTACGATACCTTCGTGCCCCGCTACTGTGGCATAAATTTTGGGATGTTTAATATGTTTGCTACGTAGCCATTGTTCAATACGCTGACGTGCCATTCCATCTAACGGCAAAATGAAAGGCATTTGCTGCCAGTTGATGGGGTCTTCCTGTAATAATTGTGTGGCTAAACAAGCCACTCGAGGGGCAATTAATGAAAGGGAAATATCATCAATTTTATAAAACTCCAACCCAGCCGGCAGATTATTTGGTTTCCCCGCCAAAGCGAGATCCACTTGTTCTGATTGAATAAATTGCACCGCAGAGGCTGGGTCACCTGTGGTCAGTTGAATTTCAACTTTCGGATAACGAGAACGAAATTTGGCTAATACCTGTGGCAAATGACTATATGAAGCCGTTACCGAACAAAATAAGCGTAACTCTCCACTTAATTCCTCTGAATTATCTCGCAGTTGACGCTTAAACTGTTGCCAGTTTTGCCATTCTGTTTTCGCAAATTGCAGAAATTTCTCGCCTTGTTCGGTTAAGCGCACTTGTCGATTATCACGAATAAATAAAGGTTGTTCTAACTCCTCTTCCATGCGTTGAATCTGGCGTGAAAGCGTAGAGGGTGACATATGATTTTGCGTAGCGGTTTTAGCAAAATTTTGTGTATCCGCAAGATGAAGAAATATTTGGAGGTCTTGAAAGTTCATATGTATCGTTAAAGCAAATGACATTGCAAAAATTGCAACACTAAGTGCAAATAATATCACTTTACGCAACAACTAAAAACCTTATAATCCACTTCACAACAAAAAACTATATTCAAACACAACCTCATACACATTAATCAACATCATAGAAAGGATGAAAAATGGCTAACTATTTCAATACATTAAATTTACGCGAAAAATTAGATCAATTAGGTCGTTGTCGTTTTATGGATCGCAGCGAATTTGCTGACGGTTGCAACTACTTAAAAGGCAAAAAAATCGTTATCGTAGGTTGTGGTGCACAAGGTTTAAACCAAGGTTTAAATATGCGTGACTCTGGCTTAGACATTTCTTATGCATTACGCCCTGAAGCGATTGCAGAAAAACGTGCATCATTCCAACGTGCAACAGAAAACGGCTTTAAAGTGGGTACTTACCAAGAGTTAATCCCAACTGCAGACTTAGTGATCAACTTAACACCAGATAAACAACACTCTAAAGTGGTGGCTGATGTAATGCCATTAATGAAAAAAGATTCTGCATTCGGTTACTCACACGGTTTCAATATCGTTGAAGTAGGTGAGCAAATCCGTGAAGACATTACTGTGGTAATGAGTGCACCAAAATGTCCAGGTACTGAAGTACGTGAAGAATACAAACGTGGTTTCGGTGTGCCAACGTTAATCGCAGTTCACCCAGCAAATGACCCTCGTGGTGAAGGTATGGCAATTGCGAAAGCATGGGCGGCAGCAACTGGTGGTGACCGTGCGGGCGTATTAGAATCTTCATTTGTCGCTGAAGTAAAATCTGACTTAATGGGTGAACAAACCATTCTTTGCGGTATGTTACAAGCAGGTTCTATCGTATGTTACGATAAACTTGTTGCTGATGGTAAAGATCCAGCATACGCAGGCAAACTTATCCAATACGGTTGGGAAACTATTACTGAAGCATTAAAACAAGGCGGTATCACATTAATGATGGATCGCTTATCAAATAGCGCAAAATTACGTGCATTTGAGCTTGCGGAACAAATCAAAGAAAGCCTTGGTTTCTTATATTACAAACACATGGATGACATCATCAGTGGTCACTTCTCCGCAACCATGATGGCTGACTGGGCGAACGGTGATAAAGACTTATTAGCATGGCGTGAAGCAACTGGCAAAACTGCCTTTGAAAATGCACCAAAAGCAGACGGCATCAAAATTTCTGAACAAGAATACTTTGATAACGGCGTATTAATGGTAGCAATGGTGAAAGCGGGTGTTGAATTAGCCTTTGATGCAATGGTAGCAAGCGGTATCTATGAAGAATCAGCTTACTATGAATCACTTCACGAATTACCGTTAATCGCTAACACTATCGCGCGTAAACGCTTATACGAAATGAACGTGGTAATTTCTGATACTGCAGAATACGGTAACTACTTATTCTCTAACGTAGCAACCCCAATTCTTGCTAAAGAAATCATCCCAACCTTACAAAAAGGTGATTTAGGTGAACCAACACCAGCAGTTGCTATCGACAACATCACTTTACGCGATGTAAACGATGCAATCCGTAACCACCCAGTTGAATTAATTGGTCAAGAGTTACGTGGTTATATGACAGATATGAAACGTATCGCTGTTGCAGGTTAATCATTAAATCGGTAAAATTCAAGCCAGCTTATTCAATAAGTTGGCTTTTTTATAATCCAAAGGAATTAATATGAAAAACAATAAAATTTTTAACCGCACTTTTAAAGTGAGTTTGGTGGCTATGGCGTTAGGATTAGTTAATTCGGCATGGGCCATTGATTATAAACTATATGAAGGTACCGTATATAAGAATCCGGAAAGAACTGACTCTGAAGTAAAAAATATGAATTTTAATTCAGATTATGGATATGATTTAACAAATAAAAAGAATCTTGCAACTGTATCTTTTCGAATGAAAAATGGTTTAAATAATAAGGATTATCCAACAGAATCACTAATTTTCCTTTATCCTCAATTTTCTAAGGGGCCTAGTTCATTAGAAATCAAACCTAATAGCACTTTCACATTATCGAAGGCTTTTCCTGAAAGTTCTGTTTTTGAATTGAGAGATGCAAATCTCAAATTCCACACCGGTAATATCAATTTATTTAAGGGGCTTTCAACAGTTAATGAAGAGGGCGAGTCAGTTTCAGGAAATTCAGCATTTGAACTTCAAAGTAATAGCACCATTGATATTGATTCAGTGAGTATTGTTAGTTTAGCTGAAGAGAGCATCGGGTACCAACTATTTGATAAATCTACAGCAAATATTACTAACTCCTCTATTTTTCTAGGGGGAGATAACAGCACTGCTGTAGATGCCGAAAACTCAGCATTAAATATCAAAAATTTAAATATCACGCTACAGCCAGCAGGTAGCGATAAATCAACTACTATTGCATACATATCTGAGAATACTACATTAAATATTGAGGACAGCTTGCTCACAATTGAAGCGAAAGGTCAAAGTAAAGGTTTAGGTTTTGTACTTGATGGTGGTATGACCAACATTACAAATTCCAACATTGAAAATAACACTGGAGATGTTGTTATTTTTACTAATAAACAAGATTCTCGAGATGAAACAAATAATTACAGCTCAACAACAGTTAATCTAAAAAATACTAAAATCCCCGATGCAAAAGTATTGGTTGGATTAAACATGCCCGATCTAGCTGATACGGACTTATCTGAAGGAGAGAAAACTAGCTCACCTAGATTTGTGTTAAATGCAGATAACTCACAGTTAAATGGTGCAGTAAAGCAATATGACGGTACAAATAAAACGCCTGTTACATTAAATCTAACTAACAATACTACATGGGATTTAGTGGATAATTCAGAAGTAACAGACTTGCATTTAAATAACTCTGCGGTTTCTTTAACTAATACAAACGCTCCTTATGCAACATTAACTATCACGGGTAATCTCACTGGCTCAGGTATCTTCAACCTCAACACCAATATCGCTGAAAACAAAAGCGATAAAATCGTTGTTAAAGGTACTGCCGAAGGTAATCATAAAATTGGGGTAACTAACCAAGGTGCAAACGTTGCTAACGGCAAAGTGACACTTGTAGAAACCAATGGTGGTAATGCGGCGTTTAGCTTAACTAACCCGAATAATCGTGTAGATTTAGGGGCTTACCAATATTTCCTAACAAAAGAAGGAAATAATTGGGTATTAGCACATTCTAAAAATGCAGTCACCCCAACTTCTCCTGCAGTACCAGTTACACCAAGTAAACCAGTGGTGGCTCCAAACAAACCAGTGGTAACTCCAAGTACACCTGTAGCAAAACCTACTGCTCCAGCTCTACCAAACACACCATTACTTTCAGACTTAGCAAATGCACAAGTTTCCCTTCGCCAAGCACAATTGCTTTTAGTGGAAGATGATTTAAATGGCATTCATCAACGTCTAGGTGAAGTGAAAAACGGTGAAAAAGGTAATGTATGGGTTCGTAATGTGAATTCTCGCCAAAAATTAGCCGCACTTTCGACAGGTGAGAGTGAAACTTCTGGCTTTAAACAAAACGTGCATAGCTTGCAAGTGGGCGCTGATACGGCTGTAACAGATAACCTCCGTGTTGGTGGATTTGTTGGTCGTAGCCAAGCTAATGTTGATTTCAATGGTCATTACAGTGATGGCAAAGTAAGAAGCAACAGCGTGGGCTTATATGCAGCTTACCTTGCAGATAACGGTATTTATGTAGATAACATTGTGAAATACAGCCGTTTACACGCTAACTCAGATCACACTGAAAAACGCCATTACAACGCTTATACTATTTCGAGTGAATTAGGCAAACGCTTTAGCCTTGTGAACGATTGGACAATTACCCCGCAAGCACAATTAGCGTGGACACATATTTCATCACAAGAGAATGAAGATAGCTTATCTTCTGTGTATTCTCGAATTGGTTTACGTGTAGCCAAAGGCTTTGCATTAAGTAATGGTTGGAATTTACAACCTTATGCAGAAGTCAATGCGATTACTAGCAAAAACCGTAGCAGCAAAATTCATTACACAAACAGCGCACTTGATGTTGCAAGCAGCCGCGGACGTTTTGAAAGTGCGGTCGGCTTAAATGCTGGATTTGCAAATCATCGTTTTGGTTTAGAAGTAAGCCGTGCTGACGGTAAAAACTTCGATAAACCTTATGCAATTCAAGCAGTTTATCGCTATCAATGGTAATATAAGAGGGCGGAATAAAATCCGCCCTTTTTCTCTTTACTGAATAAATAATATGTCGAAACCTTTCCCTTCTCGCTCATTTACAACCAAACGAACGGCAAAACCCACTCGTTCATTTAAGCCTAAAGCAAAGCCACTTACATTAGAACAGACGATTATCGTTTTATTTAACAAGCCGTTTGATGTACTGACACAATTTACCGATGAAAACGGCAGAGCTACATTAAAAGATTTTATTAACATTCCCAATGTGTATGCGGCAGGCCGATTGGATCGTGATAGCGAAGGATTACTGATTTTAACGAATAATGGTGAAGTGCAACATCGTTTGGCGGATCCTAAGTTTAAAACAGAAAAAACGTATTTTGTGCAAGTGGAAGGCATTCCTGAAGAATCCGATTTAGACAAGCTTCGTCAAGGCGTTGAATTGAAAGATGGAATGACGAAGCCAGCAAAAGTGCGGTTGATTTCTGAACCAGATTTTCTTTGGCCTCGCAATCCACCTATTCGTGAACGGCAAAGTATTCCGACAAGTTGGTTGGAAATTAAAATTAGTGAAGGGCGTAATCGCCAAGTGCGTCGAATGACGGCACATATCGGCTTTCCGACATTGCGTCTCATCCGTTATCAAATGAGTCATTTAACACTTGATGGATTAAGCAATGGAGAATATCGCCGTCTGAATGAAGAAGAAATGCGTGCGTTATTCAAACAACTTCATTTAAATAACGCACGTTAAGATTAGAAACGTTGAGCGGGTTGTGCGTTTTCAACTTGCACGAAGAAACCTTTATCATTCAAGATAATGCTGTAATCGGTGACATATTTAACGCTGTTAGTTTCCACTATCGCATTACAGCTGCGAATGCCTTGTTGTGGATAAGATTGCGTTTCACGGGCTTGCGTGATTTGTTTCACTGTCATTTGGGTGTTAGTGGCTGCACCTTGTTTTTTAAAGGCATCAGATAATACCGCAAAAACTTTTGAATCATTACATCTTGGCACAACGACGGATTTTGTCACGGTATTCGCTGTTTTTTGTGCAACAGTTTCCACTCTATTTTCAGTCACTTTTTCAACAGCTTTTGGTTCTGCTTTCTTCACTTCAGTTTTAACCGCTGGTGTTTTTTTAGCCATTACCTTTTCAGGTTTTGCAGATTCTTTAACTGCATTTTGTTTGCTTTTCACTACCGTCTTTTTGTCTTTTACTGCCGTTTGATTAGTTTTTTCTACTGGCTGTTTGCCTTTCGTTTTTGTCGGCTCTGCTTTAGCGGCTTTATTTGTCGTTTTATTTTTTATTTTTTCTTTTTTCGCTTCGACAATTTTAGCCGGCTTTTTCGCTTCTGCTTTTTTGGCATCGGCTTTCTTTTTGGCTGTTTTGGCTACAG
>OMBR01001224.1_pt1 | contig 9991 bp, 9 predicted proteins | sample 1674041 | NCBI WGS metagenome assembly OMBR01 (sample SAMEA103958138, study PRJEB25191) | human gut metagenome | biome: human-associated habitat [ENVO:00009003]; feature: intestine environment [ENVO:2100002]; material: feces | place: Germany | collected 2013/2015
CTGTTGGGATAGCCGAACAGCTTGCCGTCGTAGCGGCAGAGGTTCAGGGCGGAGCTGGTGAAATGGCTGTCCCAGCCGTTGGCTGCGGCGTAGTCGGTCAGGTCGTAGCACAGGTCGTTGTCCACAAAGTACCCGCCGATGGAGCCGCCGTAGGTGCGCCAGCAGGTGGGCATGGTGTCAGAGGACGCCGCCACCTTCAGGGCATCCTTCAGGCCGTCGGTGCTCTGGAAGCTGGCCACCACCTCAATGTCATCATGCGCGGCGTTGAACTGGGCCACAGCCTCCTCCTTCACAGCCATAGCATCACTGGAAAACCAGATGGTGATCTTCACCTTCTCGTTCTCCCCATCAGAGGCGGCCGGCTTCTGACCGCAGGCTGCCAGTGACAGCAGCATGACGGCCGCCATGACCGCTGCAAGGAACTTCTTCATCTTGATTTCCTCCAATTTTGTATTCGGGTCTCCCCGTCAGTGCTATTTTAACAAAACATGCAGCTTGATTCAATCATAATTTACTTAATTTTTACTAAATTTTGAACGAGTACAAAAATATACGCGATTCCCACCCTCTCGCACCCGCCGTCCCCACAAACGCTTTCCCTGACGCATGATCCCGCTGCAGCATCTGCATCATTGAGGGTGGTAACGATCTGCTGCTCTGCGCCCTCTGCGGCAGTTAACCGATGCAAAACCGCATCGGTGCAGACAAAGAGCAGGGAGCCGGTCATTCGACCGGCTCCCTGCTCTTTGTAATTCACTTAACCGCTGCTGGAATTCTTCCGGCGTGATGAAGCTCGCACCGTTTCCTGTTTTTCCTGAAATTATTTAGGTTAATGCACAGAACGAACAATACAGAGAAGCCATCGGGATAAACAAGCGCTGCCCAGCCCCCTCAGTTCCGTGAGCACTTCTCCGCATCGATGGCAAGCACCACCATCAGCGCGTACAGGGCGTTCTGTTCCTCTGCCACATCGATGACGTAGGTGTCCGTCCAGTGGAACAACTCCTTGGAGACGGAGGCCACCTGCCGACCCGCCGCGTCCACGATGGTATAGTCCCACTCCATGAAGCTGCCCTCTACCCGCCAGCCGTTGAAGTCCAGCGTGAACGACGGCCGCAGGAACGTGAACTCTTTGCGGATGGTGCCCACGCACTGCTCCCCGATGTACAGGTCAAACTTGGGAAGGAAGGTGAACACCTGCTGCTGTACTGTGGCGATGTGCTGCCCCATAGGGTCGAGGATATGCAGACAGTGCCCCCACGACAGCTTGCCCTCCACTGTGAAAGCCACCGCACCGCTCTCGTCCATGTGGTAAATGTCGTAGCTGTCGAACCACGAAAACATCCGCTGCTTAAAATAGAGCTTCATATTCATGCACCTCACTCTCTGCCCCTATTGTACCAGCCGCCGGAAAGATGCGCAAGCGTCCGCAGGAGGTCAGTCGTTTTTATCGCCGCCACCAGCGCTATACTCGACAGCGGAAATGACAAGGAACTCTGCGCCATGAGAAAAGAGACCATAGAGCGTGTTTTTGCTGATGCAGCAAAAAAGCACCGAAAACCGAAGTTTTCGATGCTTTTTTTGGAGTTGCTGGGCGGATTCGAACCGCCGGCCTCATCCTTACCAAGAGATTTTTAATGATTTTTATAACAATTTCTACTTGTTTTTAGTCGTTTTTGTTCCGAATAACGTTCTTTCCAGAACTTTCGCAGAGCGCAGTCTCCGTTGTTTCCACACCTGTCTGTGGTGAAACTGTGGTCAAGCCGCAATTTTACGCATTCGCCCGCTGATCGTAAAACTCGCTCTCCGCAACCTTGGTTACAAAGTCAGAAACCACATCCGCTGTATCTCTATCAGTTACTCGCCAGATTTTTTTTACTTTATATACCGCTTTCTTCAGACAGTATATTATAGAATGCCTCTAACTCGTCAATTACCAGCTGTGTAATTGTATGCCCTAAGAAACTATTTTCATTAATATCATGTTCGGCAAGAACTCGGAACAGCTTTTCATTAAAGTTATATGCCTGAATCTGTTTCAAAAACTCTTCTAAACTAACTCTTGCAAGTCTACCCTTATCGCAAAGCTGATAAACAACAAATGCAACACTCATCTTGAAACGAAGCTTGACTACGTGCTCTATGTCTAACATACTTTCCGACAATAGTGAGATGTAGTGAAGCGAAACTGGATATCTAATATATGGGATACAGCCGTACTCTATACACGATACAATAACATCAATGGCTTGTTGGATACACCCAAATACAAGCATAAAGAAATTGTATGAATCTGGCTTGGCTCGATCTACCATGTATTTGGTTCCAGACAAAGCGCCCCTGAACCGCTCTCCAAATGGTAACATCACATTATCATCTTCCGAAAACATCACTAATCTTCCAATATCTTCATGGGCAAATCGTATAATATCATCAATGCTGTTACACTTTGCGAAGTAATCGTTCAGATTGTCGATTTCATTAAAAAGGCTAATAAATGCTTGTTCTCCGACGCTATAGAGCGAATGATAGTCATTTGATTGGTTGAGAAGTCGAAGCGGCAGTATGAGGATTTCACCATGAACATTTTCTAATAGCCTCAGATTATCTTCTGCTGTCACTCCAATTTGCTCATATAGAAATTCAGCATCTTTGCCATCTGGCATTTTACTTCGTATTTCTGAATACTTGCTCAGAGGATCATCTAGAATATGCTTGTCTCCCATTAACAAAAAAGGTAAGTGTTCGTTATCCTCAAAATCCATAAATGTGGCAGCCGTGAAAACGTAACTGTTTTCACCAGGGAACCAAGCTTTTAGATACAGCTGAATTTCCTCGATATGACGCAGCCAGAATAAATTAATTTCATCCAACGCTTCTGGTGAATGGCTACTTTTTAATTTTGGCAACAAAGTTGCGAGCAATTCTTTATATTCAGTTTGTATTAAATGGATCTTATCCAGCAATAGGTTTGATTTCAAAGTTAATTACCTCATTTAACAACTGTTCTGGGATACCATAGATCTCGTCCAAAAAAGATATAGTTTTGTTCATGATCATAATACAATCTGGCAGAACGGTTTTCAATCTGGTTTCGTCCTCAACATCCGGAACAAAATGATATTTATGAGCGGGGTTATTACATTTCAAAAGGGAAGACTCACGAATAGCTCCCCATAATCCATGTTCAAAAGAAGAATCGTAATCGTAATATAAGCCATATAGATTCTTCTCTCCGACATCTTCCGCTTTAAGCCTTATGTTTTGCTTATCAAAATATTTAGTATCCATATCTATGAATTCTTCACCCTTGAATTCATTGACTAAAGCTTCGATATATTTTTCGTCGAAATGAGATTCTTCTAAAGCACCATTTTCCCTGTGCCTTGCTAAAACGAGCTTATATAGCCCCATACCATACAGCTGATAATCACGCCAAATATTTTCATGAAACGACTCGTTTTTTACGAGATATTTCATCATAATATAGTCTTCAATCAAGACACGCACGCAACTTCTGCCAGATATAGAATTAAATAACTGATGCTCATAAATTTCCTTCAATCGCTTATAAGAATATGTCGCAATCCCGAGCAAAACACTCATTTTCTCATTAAGCGGGTCAGCTGTCGAAAACAGTTCCGAGAGATACACAAATACCTCATGCAGTTTTTCCATGTATGCGGTGATGTTTCTCTTTTCCTCTGGAAATCGAATGGCGAATATACTGCAATCTGTCATTTCGCTTACACACCTCCAAAATTCCTTCAAGTATGCAGAGTCAACCTCTTCAAAAGTCAAAATCATCATTTCAAGAGAACGTACTGTTGGACGAGCCATGCGCATTATTTCATCAGTGTGTTTGGATGACGGATAGGCCACCAGCAAATCCACCTGTTCTCTTAAAAGATGTACTTCCCCTGAAAGTTGATTAAAATAGAGTGCTACAAACCTGATATCAGTTGCTTCATTAGATTGGTGATCCATTATTTCACGCATTGTCTGAATTATCGCTTCACGCCTGTCCTCAACACTCTGATCTGGACAATAAAAGCACTTAGCAAAAACCGGGGCTTTGCTTGCAGTAAGAAAAACCGTTAACGGCGCAAGTGCTTCTTTAGCTCCACTGCAAATAATGTAATCATAAAATCTCTTTTGAATATCTGCGTCCAGCTTTAATATCTGTGATAATCTTGCTGTATAGAGGCCAGGTGCCAATTTGTGTAATGCAGAAATAATGCCGTAGGACTTTCTTAACCCTTCATCTCGTCCATAATATTTCAAAATCAATCCAATCCAAAGGTACTCTGGCATGCGGCCATAAGTCCACGACTTTTCGTCTTCAAGTTCATGCATAAACGGTATTGCATTTATTGGCGTTATAAACTTACCTTTTTGAAAGGTATGGTCAGATAGTTTGCTGCGTCTCATTTCTCTTCCTTTCGCCTTCTCAATCGCGCTACAGCTGTTCTAAAACTAACGGAGGCACCCCTAACGGATGCCTCCGTTAATTTTGGAGCCCCGAGTTTTTCAACAAGAAAAGAGTTTTATTTTGCGCTGCTGTAAACAATAGAAAGTCAATCCTCCGGCAGAGCATCATGCGTCGACTGCTCCAACATGAGGAATCGATCGAAGTCGCTCTTGTAGAGTCGATCCTGAATAATTCGATATTTCTCAAACTCTGTTTCGGCATGAAGCTTTGCCTGCTCCGCGCTGATTTTACCGGGTCCCGTCAGCAGTTCGTTTCCGTTAAACTCCAAGAACCCGTCCAGACGCTTCGCCCAATCCTCCATACTCATAGGAATTTTGCGTTCAGCCTGAAGCTCAGCATAGTCCAAATAGAGAGACACGATCCGCTCCAGATATGACAGTTCCTTTGAAGCGTGTAATGCTTCAGTTCTCTGTTGACCTGTCATCCCCCCCCCAGTTTGAACTATCCGGAAATTCCGGATAGTTGCCTCCTCCGACAGTTCGCGGTCACCATATACTTTCTTAATATGCTCATTAATTGCGCGAATGTCAACATCGTAAAGCGCCGCCATCATCTTCTGCGTCAGCCAGCTATTCTCATCCTTTTGCGCATCTCAAAACTTTCGTCTCTGCCGCCAGTGGAGGCCGCAAAGGTCAGATATTCTGCAGCAGAACTGCGAAACGCCAATTCTTTTTTCCTGAGATTCTTATCCATTTCATTGTACTTTTCTCCAATTCATGTATCCCGCCACAGTAAGGTCTTCTATATGTCAGAATATGCGAGGAGATTTCTCTGTCAATAAAATAGCATAAATTCACAGATAGAACAAGAAGAGTGACACAAGATATCCATGAGGTACTTTTCAAACGCAGAAAAATATGATAAACTATAATACATAGGACACAGCCTATAGATAGCTTTGATACCACGGTTTAATTAGGAAAAAATCGCATCCACCTACTGGTGACAAAATGTCGTCGGCAAATCTCATTCGTGCTTTACAGAGAAGATTCTACCCTGTCCTGCACTGGCTGTTTGATATGCGATGCAGTATCAATCTTATAATCGTTTACAACTTTAGGGGGGATATAAGTGCCTGTTCCAAAAAGAAAGAGTCACGCAAAACTGTCCTCAAAGCAATCTCCGCTTTTGCCGCCCGCTACCACTCCCAACACTGTAGTTAACCGTGAAGAATGGCTTGATGCCGTTTCAAAAGGCTTTGTTGCAACCGGCGAATCCCTCCGCTTTATTTATCGAATCATTCTCGAAACACTCTGGCCTGATGGTCACGGCATTCCTGGTCCCATTATTGACCGCACGGATATCCGCGCGGCAATTGATTCCGCCAAAGGAATGGCTTATAAAGACCCGTTTAGGCGCGTTCGAGAATTGCAGGGAGATGAAGGATTTAAGGGCATCCATCAACAAGGCACAAAATATCAGTTGGTCAGCCTAAATGTTTCTCAGAAGAAACAACCACGTACATATCTCCCCGATAAAAAGTGGGCCAAAGTTGTGAGTCATTATGATGGTGTTTGCGCAGTCTGTGGGAGCCCACCAGGAGACGAAGGTTTTCAGCAGGATCATAAGATTCCTCGCGATAGAGGCGGCACAGACGATTTGGAAAATTGGCAACCCCTTTGCGATGCCTGCAATAATTTGAAAAGCAGCGCTTGCAGAGGTTGCACCGAAGAATGTTCTAAGTGCTGTTGGGCTTTCCCGGAATATTATAAACCCCTCAAGATTCCAGGTCCCGTAGTACAGTTAGTTCGCCAATATGCAGAAAAGAATGGGGTAGATCCTGACCAAGCCGTAATTAATTGGATTCTGGAAAAAGTCGAGTAAAAAATGGCCGCCTGCAATAGGCGGCCACTTTTTATGCCTTAACACGGTATTCTTCTAAAAACGGATTTTTCTCCTCGATCATGCGCTGTATCTGAACGAGTGCCAAGCCAAGAGCTCGACCAACCAAAGGCGGGACAGCATTTCCGATTTGAGCATTTCTGGGAACATCGACTCCTCTTGCCGGTCCATTAAGTGTATAACGCCCATAAAAGTTGAAGTCATCCGGAAACGATTGTAGTCGTGCCATTTCCCGAAGAGTTACAATTCTCTTATGTCTATAATGTATCAATTCATCTGGCGCTGTAGTCAATGTCGAACTGGGTTTCTGCACATCCAACACAAATCTCTTGTTAGAATGGCAACCGTTCTCATATAGAAATTCTTTACTCAGGCGGCCTGGAAGCTGCGTCTTATGTGCTTTGTCATAAAGCGCAATAAGTTTTTGACTGTGCTTATTAAACCTATGGCAGGTTGGAATTTCTTGGTTTAAAACTCCCTTGCGCATCAGTTTCTGATACGTGCTTTTAGATGGTAAATACTTGCAAGTATTATAGTTCGGAAATTCCGGATCTGGCACCAAATCTTCTCCCGCCAAATCTCCAATTGCTTCTTCAATGTTTGTAAATCGGTCTGTCGCTAAACCGAACTCTTTCCGTTGCTCCAAACCAACCGATTTAAGTACATCTTCAAGCAACCTTGCAGCTGACAACACCCCTGCAAACTCTTTTAAAACAGCAAATAGGATTACACGCTCTCGCACCTGCGGTACACCATAATCCGCAGCGTTGATTTTCACCTTTCCAACATTATATCCTAATGCCTCGAGTTGCTTGATTGCTTCATCTGCTACGCTCATGGTCATTCCGTCAATGGGTTTGGATACAAACTTTCGTTCAAATCCACCCACATTTTCAATCATAGCGTATATCGGTTTAAGTAATTTTATTGCCTCGATTTGTTTAAAAACAAGTAGGTTCCGTGGGTCGTTACCGTTTCTTGCTCCAGCAACAGAAAAGCCTTGGCAAGGAGGCCCTCCAGCGACCAAGGTCACCTGTCCTTCCATCCTTTTTAAGTTTTCAACCATATCATCGCTCTGAAGTACATCTTCAATCGTATGTGGCGCTTTGCTCAACCAAGATGGCCAGTTTTCAAAGTGTCGATGCGGAGCATCTGCGGCAATCAAGTTTTTGTCAAATGTTGTATATGCCATAGGGTCTTTTTCGATAGCAAAAACCCCCTGCCATCCGGCCCACCCCAAACCAAGAGACAGTCCTCCACAGCCCGAGAAAAAATCAATATATGTATTTTTGCTTTTACTCTTCGCCATATTAGGACCCCTCAGCCGAAATACTAATGGTATTTTACCGCAAACCGCTTTTTATAGCAAGTTCAAAATACCAGCATGCCTATGTAACCTTCCCTTCCGGCAAATGTCAAGTGTTTTCTCACGGTTGAATTAATTTAACCATCGCTTCTTGCTTGCATATTCTGCGCTGCTGAAGACAATAAAAAGCACTCGAGGCTGGTTATCTTAACCAGCCTCGAGTGTTTCTCATTTCCTGTATTTCTCTTTCAAACTCTGGTGTCCCTGTTGGTCACGGCGGCGCAGCTCCTCTGCCGAAAAGATCTTCCACTGGGGACCTTCATCGTTCAGGTTCAGATGCGCATAAGATTCCGGATAATACCACTCCGGGTCAAAAGTAAAGTCCTTTGCAACAAGCTGCTGCCACCTGCTCGGCTCATCGGGCAGGTCGATCTTGTCCACCTCGTAGCTCGTCAGCTCATGGGTGATGTCGATTTTTCGCAGAAAATCCTCTGCTGTCAATTTCCCCTGAACATATTCCTCCCGTGCCAGTCGAGCGTTCTCGCTCCACTGGTCGTACTGCTCGTAGTCCATGGGTATCAGGTTGGAACGCTCAGAGGGTGCCGCGTCGATCCACCGCAGCAGGCGGGAATACATTCTGTCCCGTAGCTTTTTACAAATCAGGAGCGCCTCGTCCTCTGAAGTCTTATCCAGCCTTGCCAGATTTGCGCCACGCTGTTTGCAGTTCTGCCCATCGGTCACCCGGTCACAGTACCGGGTGACCTTTTTCGTTTTCGGGATGAAGTAGCCCCAGCAGTAGTCACATCGGCAGACCCTCTGGTTGTCCTGCTCGAAGTAGAGCGCCAGCACCAGCATCCGCAGCTCCATCAGGCTGCGAAGCTGGAACGACCGTGGTTCTTCCAACTGCGGCAGCTTTGCCGGATCGCAGATCCGCGCAATGTCGGCATAAGCTGCCCGCAGGTTTTCATACTGCTCCGCCGGTGTCGATCCAGCCGTGCCGTCGAAGGTGACCTCCATGATGTTCCGAAGATAATTCTGTACACGCAACGGTTCCTCCATCACCCGCAGGATCTCCTGTCCAGCAGCCAGCAGAAACATCGCCGTGCCGTCATCCTCTGCCTGCAAAGTTTGATGCAGAATGTCCGTCACAACAAATCCGCTCACAGGATCGATCTCACACAGATCCGGTGTCAGCAAAATCGCCTCCGCAGCAAAGTCCTCTAAGTCGCTCACAGGAATATCGATCCGCTCCTCAAACAGAGGATGCTCGTTCCGCAGCCACCGCACCACTTTGCGGTAGCCGGCATAGTCCAGTTCAGAAAAGGCGATCAAGGTCTCCGCGGGAGTCAGTGCAGGCATCTGCGTGATTGACCTGTCATCACAAAGCAGGATGGAATAACGTCCATCGCCCACCTCCATCAAGTACAATTCCGAAGCCATGCCGATACCTCCTCAAAGATCACTTCCTGATGTAAGCCTCCTTGAAATTATTCTAACATAAAGGTGAACACAGCGAAAGTGAAAAGTTTCATGACACCTCGACAACTGAATACCCGCAGCCGGAGTGCATACACCGTGAGGGAAGCATCGCCAAGATCCGCAAAGGGGAGCGTGCCGACACGGGACAACGCCGCAGAAAGTCTGGGGCAGGAAGGTGTATGGTGTGCGGCCAATCAAAATCAAAACAAAAAAGAAAGGAAAATCAAAAATGAAATCATCTGTCTACAAAAGCTACGATGAACTGCCGCTGTTCCTCAACTCAGATCTTGTTGCAAAAACACTCGGTATCGCTCCGTCCAGTGCATATGAACTCATGCACGAAAAAGATTTTCCCACTCTGCACATCAACTGTCGCATGGTGGTTCCGAAAGAAAAGTTCATCCAGTGGGTGGATGAGCACACGAAGGGCGGTGAGCGCGCATGAGAAAAACAAAGCCTCCCGTTGGCTGGGAGCATGTGAAAAACTGCTTCCCTGTCCCCAACGAGCTTCTCGATCTCGATTTGCCCGGTGGATCAATCGCTGTCTACATCTTCCTGCTGCGTCATGCAGACCGAAGGACTGGCCAATGTCATCCAAGCACTGCGACTATCGCTAAGAATCTTCACTACTGCCGAAACACCGTCGCAAACTATGTCCGACTGCTGGAGGAACGCGGGCTCATCGTCACGGAGCGCACCAGCATCATCACGCAGGACGGGCGCAAGCAAAACGGAAGTCTGCTCTACACGATCCTGCCGATTCAGTTTTCCATCGGGGAATTTTATCAGCGGCAGATGGATGCTGTGGACAGAGCAAAGGAACGGCAGCGCGTGGCAAGACGCATGGAACAGTCCAGCGTGTGAAACCGGCA
>OMBR01001240.1_pt1 | contig 9861 bp, 5 predicted proteins | sample 1674041 | NCBI WGS metagenome assembly OMBR01 (sample SAMEA103958138, study PRJEB25191) | human gut metagenome | biome: human-associated habitat [ENVO:00009003]; feature: intestine environment [ENVO:2100002]; material: feces | place: Germany | collected 2013/2015
ATAAGCAGCTCTTTCCAGGCAATGATGCCTCCGAAAGCTATCGGGAAGAAAATCAACGAATCGGCAGTCTCGCCGACAATCGTTGAGAGAATAGCCCGGGCAGAGAAGTTCCGCCCCTGACTGGCAATCTTCATCTTACTCATCACATACGCATTGAGAAATGAACCGACCAAGAATGCCATCAGACTGGCAGCCACAATACGGGGTGCCATGCCGAACACAAAATCGAAATGCTCCTCCCCTTCCCAAAAAGGAGCGGCAGGGATCGCAACAGCTATCAGCCCAAGGGCAACAACAAAGAAATTCATAGCGAAGCCGCTCCAAATGATAAGGCGCGCTTTCTTGAATCCCCAAACTTCGGCGATGCAATCATTGATAATATAAGAAATAGGAAAAACCAATAATCCGGCTGTCACGGTCAGACTACCTACCTGAATTACTTTTGTTTCAAGAAGATTGGCTGCAATGAGACAGACATTAAACAGAATGCCCAGCAGCATAAAGGGTACAGATACTTTCTCTTTCATAATTCCTGTTTTTTACGTGGTGTTCTAGAATACACGACCGCTATTCACGGCATCATACATTTTAAATCCGGTTGCAAAGGTACAACAAGTTTTGCAAATGAACAAACAACATATATTTTAACTAAAACTCAAGCAAGACAAAGCTCCTTTTTTTTATTCGAAGTAATTACAGACAGTGCATATTTAGTTAACGAGACTTAAATAAGATTTCCCAAACCAAGAATATTATTTACAATAGTTTTAAAAAACATAAACCAATAGCATAAAAATCAATATATTAACTGATTTTAGCACAAAATCAAAAACATGCAACCAAGTTTGCTCTCAAACAAGATTTCATTCACGCAAATTTCTTAAGCAAATAAAATAATGGACAACATATTTTAATACATACGATTCTATATTTTAAATAATGAAAATTAGGATTATATTTGATAACAACAATCCGGAAGCTCTGGAAAGCACATTGATATTAACCAAGAATATACCATATTATATATAGTAACCTTAGAAAAACAATGAATGCCTATGATTTACCCGAAAGCCCCAAGACACTATTAGTGTCATCTTCTATTCAACCTATTTATTTTGAGATCCATTAGCTTAAACAAAAAACATCTATTATGAATGAAAATCGTAAACGAGGAACATCGAACAACAAAATCCTCACAGCAATTGCCATCGCCTCCCTATTTATAGGAAGCAGCAAAATCATGGCAATAGAGACCTACTCGGAAAATTCATTCGGAGTGACAGAACAGATGCAGGCACAAACAGCCCGCGGTATTGTTGTCGACCAGAATGGAGAGCCTATCATCGGAGCAAGTATCTTGGAAAAAGGTACTACCAATGGAGTTACCACCGACTTATACGGTAAATTCTCGCTAAACGTAAAAAGAGGTGCCACCCTGGTCATTTCCTACATCGGTTATAAGACGCAGGAAGCCAAAGCAGATGCCAACATGAAAATCACCCTTACAGAAGATTCCGAACTACTGGATGAAGTAGTTGTTGTCGGTTACGGTGTACAGAAAAAGAAACTTGTCACCGGCGCCACTGTACAAGTGAAAGGAGAAGACATAGCCAAGCTGAACACTGTGGATGCCCTGGGCGCTTTGCAGAGCCAGTCACCGGGTGTCAACATCACGCAAAACAACGGCTTCCTGGGTTCGGGCTTTAAGGTGAATATCCGCGGTATCGGTACTACCGGAACCTTCTCCCCGCTTTATGTGGTAGATGGAGTTGCCAACGGTAGCATCGACGGGCTGAACCCGAGTGACATTGAATCTTTGGACGTCTTGAAGGATGCCGCTTCCGCCGCCATCTATGGTGCGCGTGCTGCCAACGGCGTTATCCTGATTACCACCAAACGAGGTAAAACCGGCGTTGCCGAAGTCAGTTACGACGGCTATGTCGGCGTGCAGAACCTCTACAAAATCCCTACTATCCTCAATGCCCAAGAGTACATGATGATGCAGGATGAAGGCCGTGTAATGGACGGATTGAGTCCGTACAACTGGGCGACCTATATTCCGGAAAGGGATTTGCAGGCCATACAGAACGGAACATGGAAAGGGACAAACTGGCTGAAGGAAGTGCTGAATGAAGATGCATTGGTACAGAACCACGCAGTCAACATCACCGGAGGAACAGACCGTTCCAGATATGCCATAGGTATTTCATACACCAACCAAGAAGCCACCATGGGAGTTCCCGGCGAATTTCCAGAAATGAACCGCTACAACTTCCGCGTCAACTCGGACCACGTAGTCATGAAAAAAGGCAATCTTGACTTCCTGAAAGTGGGCGAAACCATCAACTACAAATATTCGCAAACACAAGGTTCATTCGGAACCGGCGGCATTTATTGGAACGGAGTGCACAATATGCTCATCATGAGCCCGTTGATGCACCCTTACAATTCAGACGGAGACTACTACCTCTACGCAGACCAGGAAAAGGACAACTACAAATGGGATATCTCCAACGGAGCCAATAAAAACCCGATAGCTTATCTGGACTACTATATGAACCAGAACCTAAGCAAGTCCCATTACATGCAGAGCAGCTTCTATGCAGAACTGCAACCCATCAAGAACCTGCGTATCAAGAGCCAGTTCGGTTACATCATGGGAGCCTCCAGTTATCGTTCCTATTTGCCGAGATTCGATTATCTGAGTGCGTCACTCAACAACGCAGAAGACAAGGTTACCCAATCCATGTCTATGTATAACCGTTGGTCATGGGACAATACAGCCAACTACATCTTCAATATCGATGACCACAACATCGACGTCCTGGTAGGTCAGAGTATTGAAAAATGGGGTATGGGAGAAGAAATGAGCGGTTCAGCCATAGGCTCAAACTTCTATGATTTCAAGCACGCTTATTTGTCCAATGTTCCATTGACCGCCAACAGTGTGTCCTCCTTGACTGGCAAACCTAACGGGGAAGGTTCCATCGCCTCCTTCTTCGGACGTGTCAACTACAACTATCAGGAGAAATACATGGCTTCTGTCATCATGCGTGCGGACGGTTCCTCCACTTTTGCCCGCGGACACCGCTGGGGATACTTCCCTTCAGTATCCGCAGGATGGGTTATCAGCAACGAGTCCTTCATGTCAGGAATCAAATGGCTGGACTTCTTAAAGCTACGCGCTTCCTGGGGGCAAAACGGTAACTGTAATGTATCTACTTTCCAATATCTTTCACTGATAACTTCCAACAACGGATATGGCGGTTATACGTTCGGCGACTCCATGGACCTCATCAGTACCGGTTCATACGCCTACCGACTGACCAACCCGGACCTTACCTGGGAAACACAGGAGCAATTGAATTTCGGTATCGATGCACGCTTCTTGAACAACCACCTGGGCTTTGAATTCGACTGGTATAACAAAAATACCAGAGACTGGCTGGTTACGGCTCCGGTACTCTCTTCCTTCGGTGCCAATGCAGTGTCCGTCAATGGCGGTAATGTAAAAAACACGGGTATTGAAGTAGGACTCCACTGGAACGACAACATCGGAAAGGATTTCCAATATGGAGCCAACCTGACCCTTGCTCACAACAAGAATGAAGTGACCAAGATTGCCAACAAAGACGGAATCATCCACGGTAGCGGCAGCGTTCTGTGGGAAGGAGCCGAAGAGTGCTTCCGTGCTGAAGTAGGCAAACCCATCGGCTACTTCTACGGCTACAAGAGTAACGGCATATTCCAGAACCAGGAACAGATAGACAACTACAAAGGTCCGAAACTGAACGGCGACAAGACACAGCCGGGTGACGTAATCTGGGCAGACACCGACAATAGCGGTACGCTCGATGCCAATGACCGTACTATGATAGGTAACCCGAATCCCGACCTGACAATGGGACTTTCCCTGAATGCCAGCTGGAAGGCCATTGACTTCTCAATCACTACTTACGGCGCATTCGGCCAGCAGATTCTGAAGTGTTATCGTGACTTCTCCTCCTCACCCTTGAATAACTATACAGCAGAGATATTCCAACGCTGGCACGGCGAAGGTACGTCCAACAAGTTCCCGAGACTGTCCAGCGCTTCCAGCTCCAACTGGAACAGAGTATCAGACATTTATATCGAAGATGGAGACTATCTCAAGATAAAGAACATCACTGTGGGATTCGACTTCAAGAAAGCATTCAAGAAGTTACCGGTACAACAGCTGCGCCTGTATCTGACCGCACAGAACCTCTTTACCTTCACCGGCTATTCCGGTATGGACCCGGAAATCGGTTACGGTGGCGACGATTATGGTTGGGCATCAGGCATCGACCTGGGCTACTACCCCAGTGCACGTACCTATATGATAGGCTTAAATGTAAAATTCTAATTAACCGAAGAAATTATGAAAAAGATATTATTCATAGCATCAACAATACTGATTCTTCTTTCAGGATGCGAAAACTTCCTCGATTCGGAACTTTTGACCGAAAAGACAACCGCCAACTTCCCGGAGACAGAAAAGGATGCCCAAGAGATGGTGACGGCCATATACGCCCATCTGTTGTTTGAAAGTCCTGAAACCTCTTCCCAGTATTACATTGCCCAGTTGGCAGGTGACGACTGTCTGGGAGGCAACCTCTCCTACTCCAACAACTGTGCCACCAACTTCCTTATGTACAGTGGCAATCTGAATACATTTGCCGGCATCTGGGACCGTTGCTACACCCTTATCAACCGTGCCAACAATGCCATCAACACAATGGAGAATGTGAAATCATGGTCCAGCGAGAGCGAACGTAACCGACTTTTCGGTGAGTCCTACTTCCTGCGTGCCATGGCTTATTATGAGCTGGCACAAGTTTTTGGCGGAGTTCCTTTACGCACCACACTGGAAAGTACCAACCTGCCGCGTGCATCCGTAGACGAAATCTACGCCCAGATTGCAGCCGACTTGAAAAACGCCATTGAAATGATGCCGGCAAAGATTTATCCGAAAGGCTCAGACATGACCGGACACGCTACAAAATATGCTGCCGAAGCCATGATGGCACGTGTATTCCTTTTCTATACCGGACGCTACGAAAAAAACGAGCTCCCCAACGGAACTACCAAAGAGGAAGTCATCTCTTGGATAGATGACTGTGTAAACAACTCCGGTCATAAACTGGTGTCCGACCAACGCAACATCTGGGCCTACACCAACGATGCTACCGAAGACAATACCGAAGGGTTCCGTTACCAATACGTTATCAACCATAACCTGAAATGGGAAGGAAACAGTTCCGACGAAACTTTATTCGCCAACAAGCATAACCTGAAATCCGACTGGACCTATACCTGGTTCTCCAACACATGCGCGCAATTCTATTCACCGTCTGCCGACAACTATTCCAACAAAGACAGTTATCCCTTCGGCACCGGTTGGGGAGCTGGCCCTGTATCTCCGGCTATGGTCAACGAATGGAAAGACTGGGCCGCCAAGCAGACCTATACGGACGGTTACAAGGAGGATCCCCGTCTGACCGGTTCCATATGGTCGTACAAAGCACTTGATCCGAATGTTGCCGGCAATGTACTGATGGACTGCACCATGGACGAGGGTGAACCGGAATATACCGTATCCTATCGTTACTATGAACAAACCGGCTATTTCCAGAAAAAATACATCAATATCAATTCCTACAATGAAGGCAAAATCGAACCTTTCGGCAAGCAGATGTTCCCCGGAATATCTTCGCAGACATCCCAACAGCTACTCCAAATTGCCGACTTGATTCATATCCGTTTTGCCGACGTTCTGCTCATGCAGTCCGAGCTGAAACAAGACGCTACGGGTCTGAACAAGGTACGTGCCCGCTCCCACTTGGCTCCGGTTGCCTACTCTCTGGAAGCCATCAAGCAGGAACGCCGCTGGGAACTTGCATTCGAGTCCATCCGCTGGTGGGACATCCTTCGCTGGTCGGGTCCTTCACTCGAAGAAGCCGGTGACATACTCAACAAACAGACCGGGTTCAATATAATAAATGCCGCTACGGTGGTACCGATGGTAAAATTCGACTATAAGAAACGCCTACAAGCAACCCAAGGCTACTGGCCCATTCCGCAAGACGAAATCGACATCTCCAATGGAGTCCTTGAGCAGAATCCAGGCTGGGATGCATCTGCCCAGTTCTCGGATTGGAACAATATGTAAGAGTATTAACCTATAAATAAAGACAATATGAAAGTAACAAAAATATTGATAGCAATGCTTGCTTCAGCCTTCATCGTTACTGCATGCGATCCTATCGAAGACGAAGACTTGCGAGACAAATATGTGACTGATGCCGGTACACCCATAACCAAAGAGGCATTACAAGCCGCCATATCCATTACCCAACCCTTCCCCAACCAAGACGGAGTAGTGGAAGGCGACCAGTATATAGCCCTGAAAAACTCCCGCCCGGACATTGGCGGTTCATGGCACATAGAATGGGGGGGCGAAGGAAGTAAACAAAGTAAGACTCTGGTCACGGACAACGCTACGGTCATCATGGAGTCCAATGCGGACTATTCCATCTACTATATGGGCATTTCCGCCAATCAGATTATCAAGACAGATCCGGTTGTAGTGACTGTGACCAATGTATTCGACGATTGGTCCACTTACTTCACCGGTGCAACCGACAAGAGTGACAAATCTGCCAAGAAGACCTGGAAATTCCGTGAAGTCAGCTGGGGTTCCGTCTGCAATATGGGGGCTCATGGAGGCTGGAAATATACCAGTGCAGGCTATACTCCCGAATCAAATTTTGCCTGGTGGGCCAATGTCACTGCCGCCGAAGCCGGAGACCAGTCCATGGTATTCGAATTCGACGGAAACAAGATGAAAACCTATGATGCCAGCGGAAACCTAAAGGCAGAAGGTACTTTCTCCTTCACACACGAAAAACCGGAAGACGGAGTACTGGGTGAACTGATAACGAGCATCCCCACCATCGGAGGGAATTATGACGACAACGGACAAAGCGTAGGCAGCAACAAATTCTGGCTGCTGACACTGGATGAGAACTATATCACAATCTATCATCCCGGCAAGTATAGCGGTGGTGTGGATTGGGACGACAGCGGCTGGTATGCTTACTTCAAGACTGAAGCAGGAACCGATTCTGAATAATATGCACTCTCTATGAAAAAGAAACTGCTATTTATAATAGCTACTGTCTTTCTAGTAGCCGCATGTCACAATGACGACTACATTCCCGGACTGCCAGCTCCGGGAAATGAAGACAACGAGACCGAAATGGCCGAGCAGGTTGCAGGCCGGGTTGCATTGGGCTACGTCACTTATTATGGCACATCCATACCCGATGCCAAATATCTGACCCACATAAACTACGCTTTTGCAGAATTATATGTTAAAAACGGAATTTATGAAAAGTTTGGCCTGCAAGGTGATAAATCCCGTTTTGATAAGGTAAAGAAAATAAAGAGCCAGTATCCACATGTGAAGATATTACTCTCTTTTACCAATAGCGTTTCCAATTCTGACAATTCCCAGGACGGAGGCTTCTCCGCCCTGGCGAAGAGTCCGGAAATGCGCAAGCAATTCGCACAAGACTGCAGAGCCTTTGTTCTGAGTGAGGGTATAGACGGTATTGACATTGACTGGGAATTTCCCGGTATGACTTTCAGCAGCAATGCCTATGACGAGTTGGTAGATGTGGAGAACTTCACCCTATTGATGAAAGACTTGCGTGCAGAGTTGGGGCAGTCCACCCTATTGACCTATGCAGGTTATTGCATGGACAAGCGTCCCCAAGGCGAAGGCTACAAATATATTGATGTAAAGGCTGTAGACCCGTATGTAGATTTCGTCAATATCATGGCCTATGATCTGGTTGGTGCCCCCCAGCATCAATCAGCATTGAACAAGCCTAGTAATTACTGGGACTGCCAGCGTTCCGTAGACGAATACCTGAATGCAGGTGTAGCTGCCAACAAATTAGTATTGGGGATTCCATTCTATGGAAGGGCAGATTTCAATTCCGGAGGCAGTATCAATTATCGGGATATTCTCAACTTGAGCAAAGACGACGGCTATGTCATCGATAATTGGGATGCCGAAGGCAATGTCCCCTATGTCACCAAAAACGGCAGTTTCTACTGTGGCTACGACAATCCCCGCAGTATTGCCGCCAAAGGTGAATGGATATTAAAAAATGGCATGAAAGGCATGATGTTCTGGGATTATGAAGGCGATGACACCATGGGAACTCTACGCAAAGCGCTGTGGAATGCCGTCATGAAAAAATAAGTAACTTAACACACATTCTCAGGAGGTTATTCCGGAAATTAGGGTAAGGGTAATTTTGCATACGATCTTCATTCAAGGCAAGAATACTGACGGAATAACCTCCTTTCCTCCTCCAAGACTACAAAACCTTTTTTCATTTAAGTTGTTGAAAGCACATTCATCAAAACCTAACTTAAATGAAAACAATCTTAAAAGCAATGTTTCTGTTGTGCGTAGCCGGACTTCCCTTGTCCACTATCCATGCACAAAAAAAAGAGATCATCGATGACGAAGCCCCCAACGGCATTGTCATAGTTACCATCGACAAAGCGGGCGACGAGATTATCCGCATCATGAATGAGTCACAATTGCCTTACATCCATGACCCGAAAGCTCCCCGCTTCCTATTGATGGACAAACAAGGCAAATTCGCCCTGGGTATCGGAGGGTATGTCCGTGCCACCGGCGAGTATGATTTTGGAGGTATTGTGGATGATATTGACTTTGTTCCTGCCAACATTCCAAGCATTAGTAAAATCAAAAATCAATTTCAAATGGATGCCAGTACGGCCACTATCTTTCTGAAATTAGTCGGACACACCCGGCTATTGGGTGACTTCACAGTCTATACAGCCGGAAATTTCCGAGGAGGAGACAAAACATTCCAGCTACGGAATGCTTATATGTCATTCCGAAATATAACGGTGGGATATACTTACGGCGGTTTCATGGACTTAGGCGCCCTCCCCTCCACCATTGACTTCCAGGGGCCCAACGGTGCCACGTTCTACCGCGCTACACAATTGTCATATACTTATAAAGGGCTGAAAGACTTTCGTTTCCAAGCTTCCATCGAGGCGCCTGCCGTTGACGGCACAACAAGCAGCCAATTCGAAATTGCCCAGCAACGCATGCCGGACTTCACAGCTTCGGCACAATACAGTTGGAACAGCAGCAGTCATCTGCGTGTAGGAGGTATCATCCGCAGCATGACATATACCAGCACGGAAAGGGACAAGGCTTCCAGCGTCACCGGATACGGTGTACAAGCCTCAACGACCTTCAACCTCGGTAAAAAATGGCAGGCATTCGGACAAGTCAACTATGGTAAAGGTATCGGGCAATACCTGAATGACATCAGTAATCTGAACGTCGATATTGTCCCCAATCCCGAAAAGGAAGGCAAAATGCAGGCATTGCCCATGCTGGGCTGGTATGCAGGTCTACAATATAACATTTCTCCAAAGATATTCCTTTCAAGCACTTACAGCATGTCCCGCCTTTACTCTGAAGACGGTTATCCCAACGACCTGCCAAGTACCTACCGCTACGGACAGTATTTCGTAGCCAACGTATTCTGGAACGTAACCCCGAACATGCAGGTAGGCGCTGAATATCTGCGTGGCTGGCGCACCAACTTCGACAATTCCACCAACCATGCCAACCGTATGAACCTGCTTGTACAGTATTCTTTCTAATCCAATATAAAATAAGAAAGAAGCCGCCTCAAATCGATATTTGAGACGGCTTCTTAATATATAAAGGTAGGATTGTGAAATCAGAACTTATAGTCAACACCAAGACCAAAC
>OMBR01001244.1_pt1 | contig 9855 bp, 7 predicted proteins | sample 1674041 | NCBI WGS metagenome assembly OMBR01 (sample SAMEA103958138, study PRJEB25191) | human gut metagenome | biome: human-associated habitat [ENVO:00009003]; feature: intestine environment [ENVO:2100002]; material: feces | place: Germany | collected 2013/2015
CATCCAGATTTTCTCCTTCAATCAGGAGCTGTGTATCATATTTAAATTCCAGCATAATTGCTACCATCCTTTCTGTTGCTTGTTCTATCTTACCACAGTTCGTGCTGTCTGACTACTAAAACCTCGCATCGGGCAAGAAAATCCATTTTAAAAAGCACTTCTTTGCATTATCATGGACTATATTCTCAAACCGATATGCGTATTCGTGAGGTACATCCTTTCAGCAGAACCACAAAACGTGTCCTGCTGTCAGAAATCCCATGCCTCCAGAAAGAACACTTATATGAACCAACCGAACATCCTGATCCTTCATCTCGACCAGCTTCGACAGGATTGTCTGGGCTGCTATGGCAATCCGGACGTCCACACGCCCAATATTGATGCATTGGCGCAGGATAGCGTAACCTATCAGAATCATTTCATTACACGGTATATCCGATCTGCACGCCGTCCCGTTATTCGTTTTTCAGCAGCCTGTACGTACATCAGCACGGCGCATGGGATAATCACTCCACACTTCCTAATGGTTATCCAACCTTTCCAAAACAATTGCAGAAAAGTGGTTATCATACCTCAGCTGTCGGAAAAATGCATATGACTCCCACTTATCAGAATATCGGTTTTTCCGAAATGCAGCTTGCCGAGCAAAATGGAATCGGACGTTTTGAAGATGATTACCACCGTTTCTTGATGGAACATGGTAAAATTGACCGTTTTGATTTGCATCATCAATCCGATCTGTTTCGTCAGTCTCCAACCAGTCATCTTTATGACATGTGTCAATGCAGCGAATCGGATCTTGATCTGGAATTTTACTCCAGTGAATGGATTACTCAAAATGCTTTATCACAAATTGATGCATGGGATCCAAAACAGCCGGAGCTTCTTATGATAGGCTATATCAACCCGCATCATCCTTTTGATCCTCCCGCTCCCTATAGCACGATGTACAATCCGGACACGCTTCATCTTTTGCCCGGCTATCTGGATCAGCCAATTCCTTTTGATACACAGGCTAACGGAACGCCGGTTGATTATTCGACTATCACAGAATCAGAAATGCGTTCTATTATGGCTGCCTACTACGGAATGATCACCGAAATCGATGACGGAATTGGTTCCATTATACAAAAGCTGAAAGAAAAGGGATTATATGACAATACCATTATTGTTTTTACCAGTGACCACGGCGAATATCTTGGATATCACCACATGATTTTGAAATGCAATCACCTCTATGATCCACTGGCAAAAATCCCGCTGCTGATCAAATATCCCCAGCAGCAGTTTTGCGGCAATATCGATCCCTCTCTTTCAGAAAACATCGATGTTGCAGTTACCATTCTGGATGCCTGCAATCAGCCGGTTCCCGCATCCATGCAGGGGCTTTCCCTCCTCAGGAAAAAGCGGCGGAACTATGTTTTTTCAGAAGGACAATACGGGACAGAGCAATCCCCCAGTATTGGTTATATGTTCCGTTCCGATTCCTACAAACTGCTCGTACGCGGCAGCTTTAAAAATGCGGTTTTATATGATCTCAAAAAAGACCCTTATGAACAGCACAATGTTGCTCATTTGTCTGAATATCAGGAAATTTTAAAAGAATTTCAGGCTGCGCTTTCCGATTTCGTCCTGTTTCATTCACTCGGGAAAGTACATTGTGATCCAAGTGCGCCGCAACAGCGGGATCAGGAAGTTTTAAACAAACAAGCTGAGGAATTAAAAGCATTTATCCGTTCGCAGTGGTGATGCAAGTTCTGGTTCGTGCCTTAAACTATGCCGTCACAGAACCGATTTGTAATCGTTTTGTTAAGCTGCAATAAGTCAAAACGAGCCATCCGAAACAGTTCAATCCGTTTCGGATGGCTCGTTATTCATGACAATAGAATGCTCGCAGAGCGTGCATTCTATTGTTTTTTCTTTAAACTGCTGCCGTTACATATTTGTCTGTACAACCTTCGGACGGTATCCCTCTTTTTCCAGTGCAGAAATGATTTCCTGCTTATGCTCTGTACCAAAGCTCTCCATCGTAATACGCAGCTCTACTGCAGCGCTTCTGTTAATGGAAACAAACTGATTGTGGGACAGCTTGATAACGTTGCCGTGCTCTTTTGCAACGACGGCAGCTACCTTGCTCAGTTCGCCCGGCTTGTCCGGAAGCAGAACGGAAACCGTGAAGATACGGTCTCTTAAAATCAGACCCTGCTGTACGACAGAGGACATGGTGATCACGTCCATGTTGCCGCCGCTTAAAATCGAAACGACCTTCTTGCCCTTCAGGTCGAGGTGCTTTAACGCTGCAACGGTCAGTAGACCGGAGTTTTCCACGATCAGCTTGTGATTTTCAACCATATCCAGAAATGCACCGACAAGCTCTGCATCCTCTACTGTAATGATATCGTCAAGATTCTTCTGGATATACGGGAAAATTTTCGTGCCGGGCGTCTTTACTGCGGTGCCGTCTGCAATCGTGTTGACAGAAGGAAGCGTCGTCACCTTGCCGTTTTTGATGGATTCCTGCATGCAGTTTGCATTTGCAGGCTCTACGCCGATCACCTTGATCTTCGGATTTAACAGCTTCGCCAGCGTGGAAACGCCGGTTGCCAGTCCGCCTCCGCCGATGGGAACGAGGATATAATCCACAAGGGGAAGCTCTTTGACGATTTCCATCGCAATGGTTCCCTGACCTGTTGCAACGGTAAGGTCATCGAAGGGATGTACGAAAGTATATCCATGCTCTTCCGCCAGCTCGTAAGCCTTTGCGCATGCTTCATCATATACATCTCCGTAAAGTACAACTTCCGCGCCGTATCCTTTGGTACGGTTTACCTTGATCAGAGGCGTGGTTGTCGGCATTACAATCGTAGCTTTCGCGCCATAACACTTTGCAGCATAAGCAACGCCCTGCGCATGGTTGCCCGCAGAGGCGGTGATCACGCCTTTTGCACGCTCTTCCTCGGTCAGAGTGCTCATCTTATAATAAGCGCCTCTTACCTTGTATGCACCGGTGAACTGCAGGTTTTCCGGCTTAAAAAATACCTTTGCCCCGGTCTGCTGGCTGAAATAATCACTGTATACAAGTTTTGTCTCCAGCGTTACTCTGCGCACTACTTCGGAAGCCTCTTCAAATTTTTCCAATGTCAGCATCTTTTCTTCTTCCATTTTAGTAAACCTCATCCTTCTCTGTATCAAACAGTGCATTCACAAACTGATCCGGATCAAACTTCTGCAGATCCTCGATTTTCTCCCCGACACCGATATATTTTACCGGAACCTTCAGTTCGGACTGGATGGCCACAGCGATACCGCCCTTGGCCGTTCCGTCCATCTTGGTCAGGATGATACCCGTAAGATCCGCCACCTCACCGAATTCTCTTGCCTGCACCAGAGCATTCTGTCCCGTGGTGCCGTCCAGAACGATCAGATTCTCTCTGTGGGCATTGGGGAATTCCTTGTCGATGATACGGTTCATCTTACGAAGTTCTTCCATCAGGTTCTTTTTATTGTGCAGTCTGCCGGCGGTATCTACAAGAAGCACATCCACACCTCGTGCCTTCGCCGCATTCACGGCATCAAACACCACACTGGCAGGATCCGCACCTTCTTTTCCGCCGATCATGGGAACATCCGCCCGGGATGCCCACTCTGCCAGCTGGTCTCCTGCTGCGGCACGGAAAGTATCCGCTGCGGCAATAAGGACTTTCCTGCCCTCATCCTTTAATTTACCGGCCAGCTTGCCGACGGAAGTGGTCTTCCCCACACCGTTGACACCGATGACCATGATCACGGACTGTTCCTTCTCAAAATTATAGGCAGTCTCATCCACCTGCATCTGCTCCTTGATACTTTCAATCAGAAGCTGTTTGCATTCGGAAGGTTCCTTGATATGTTTTTCCTTCACCTGCTGTTTCAGTCTCTCCACGATAGCGGTGGTGGCATTCACACCGATATCTCCCATAATGAGGATTTCTTCCAGTTCTTCATAGAAATCATCATCAATAGCGGAGAAGCCGCTGAAGACCGAATCAATTCCCCGGACAATGTTGTCACGGGTCTTGGTCAGTCCTTCTTTTAACCGGGCAAAAAAGCCTTTCTTTTCCTCACTCATCCGATTTCCTCCAATCAGCATTCTATCCAGAAAAACGCTTGCGTTTTTCTTGTATGAAACTTAGAACTTCTTCACGAAAGAGCCTTTGCTCTGAGTGATTAGAAGTTCTTTTCATACTCTAATCATCCAGATCTTTATCAATGAGGTTAACACTGACTAAAGTAGATACACCCTTCTCCTGCATGGTGATACCATACAGTCTGTCCACCTGTTCCATCGTACCGCGTCTGTGGGTAATGACAATGAACTGAGTGTTCTTGGTCAGCTTATGTAAATACTTAGCGAAACGGCCTACGTTGGAGTCATCCAACGCTGCCTCGATCTCGTCCAACAGACAGAACGGAGAGGGCTTTAAGTTCTGGATGGCAAACAACAGGGAAATAGCGGACAATGCCTTTTCTCCACCGGACAGCTGCATCATGTTCTGAAGCTTCTTTCCGGGGGGCTGTGCGATGATGCGGATGCCTGCTTCCAGAATATCCTCATCCTCCATCAGTTCCAGGGTTCCCTTACCACCACCAAAGAGTTCTTTGAATACTTTATCGAACTCTCTGCTGATCTCCGCAAATTTCTCTGTGAACTGTTTGCGCATGGCGGTATCCAGTTCCTCGATAATGCCTTCCAGGGTCTTCTCCGCCTCTACCAGATCATCATGCTGGGTCTTCATGAAGGTATAACGCTCCATCAGATTCCTGTAATCCTCAATGGCGTTGACATTGACATTACCTAACTTCCGGATCTCATCTTTCAGACCGCTGATCTCACGCTTCATGGCGGGCAGATCATTCATCTCTTCATTGCGAAGGCCTGCCGCATCACTCAGGGTAATCTCATACTCATCCCACATGTAATTGATCTGGCCTTCGATATTGTCTTCCAGCTTTTTCTTCTGTTCACTCAGACGATAGACTTCTTTGTCCAGAGCATTCATGCGCTCTGACATTTCTTCTCTGCTCTGGAAGAAGCCTTTCTGCTTTGCAGACAGTTCTTCTTTCTTTGCAATATCCTCGTCCAGCTTTTTCTTGGAAGCATCCTGATTCTCATGGGAAGCCGCGATGGTCTTCTCAATCTCCAGAATGTTGTTTTTCTTGCGTTCCACTTCCTGTGCGTTTTCAGTCAGTGCCTGTAAGATCTCATTCAGTTCTGCCTGTGCACGCTCCAGTTCGCCGCCTATACGGTCTACATTGGCCTGTTTGTAATCCAGAGCCTGACGCATCTTCTCGACTTTTACTTCCCATTCTCCGGCATGGGCGGAAGCTTCACTCTCTTCCAGTCTGCAGCCTTCCAGTTCCTTCTGGAAGACAAGAATCTGTTCCTGAGTGGTTTTCTCCAGTTCTTCACTTGCAGCCAGTTCCTGTACGATTGTTTCCTTGCTGGAACGGATCTCGAAGATCTTGGTCTCGATCTCCTGTTCCTCCAGCTTCAGGGACTGTGCACTCTCTGCCTCTTCTTCCATACGTTCTCTGGCCTGGGAAATATTTAATCTTGCGGTATTCTGCTCAATGGACTTGCGCTGCATCTCGGTCTTCAGTGCTTCCAGATCCATACGAAGTTTATTTCTCTTACTCTTGGTGTCTTCGATCTTCTGATTGTAGGTTTTGATATCCTCAGAGAGCTTTTTCACCTTTTTCTCCAGTTCATCCATCTCACGACGTCTTCCCAGAAGATTACTGTTATTCTTAAATGCACCACCGCTGATGGCACCGCCGGGAACTAAGAGTTCGCCTTCCAATGTGACCATACGGATGCCGTAATCGAATTTTCTTGCGATCTTCACGGCATTGTCCACGTTGTCTACGACCACGATACGTCCCAGCATGGCCTTGGCCACATTGCGGTATTCTTTTTCCGTATTTACCAGTTCATCCGCCATACCGATGACACCTTTTTCCTTCAGGGCCTCGGGATTTTTGAATTCCTGAGGTTTGGTAATACTGGTCAGGGGAAGGAATGTGGCTCTTCCGAGGCGGTTCTGCTTTAAGAATCCGATCATATGCTTGGCGGTCTCTTCGTTATCCGTTACGATATTCTGAATATTACCACCCAGAGCGGTCTCGATAGCGGTCTCATATTTGGCTTCTACCTGAATAATATCCGCTACAACACCGATGATACCTTTTTCTTTTTCCTTCTGCTCCATGACCTTCTTGACGCTGCCACCGTAGCCGTCATACCGCTCGGTGATATTGGTCAGGGCTTCCAGTTTGGACTGCTCCTGATGGAAACGGTTCTGTGTCTCCCGCAGCTTCGCATCTAAGCCTGTGAGATTCTCACGGATATTGCCCAGCTCCAGTTCGGATGCTGCTTCCTGTTCTGTCATCTGCCGCAGTTCTTCGGTCACAGTCTCGAAGGTCTCTTCCAGCTTCTTGATTGTCTCTTCTCTGGCAGCCTCATCGGATTTGGCACGAAGCAGTCTGGAATTCAACTCTGCCTTGCGGATATTGATCTGCTCCATCATAGTATCGAAACGTCCCATCTTGGACTTGATGGTAGCCCGCTGGTTCAGCTCGCCGATGATGGTATTTTTCCCGGCCTCAATATTATTATTGAGTTCAGTGATCTTGTTCTGGATAGCTTCCAGGTCGGCCTTTGCCATGGCTGCCGCCTCTGCGATCTCCTGTACCTGAGTATCCGTATCCTTTTTATCGGTTAAAATATCCTGTTTTTCTTTTTCTTTGCCGGCGATTTCTTCTTCCAGGGCTGCCTTACGATTGTTCAGATGGTTCTCACTGCCGTGAGCGGAATTGATCTGCTCTTTTAAGACATTGATCTCACCTTCCAGTTTGCCCCGCATCAGGCCGGTATCCGTCAGTTGCTCTCTGGCGGCTTCAATAGCGGTATCCAGACTCTCAATCTCCTGCTGGATCCGTTCGTATTCTTCCTTGATACCCTCATATTTTTCACCGGTCTCAACAAGTTCCGTGCTTGCCAGATTGTATTTTTCTTCTGCGGAAGCAAGCTGTTCTCTCAGTCTCTTATTTTCCAATAAGAACACGTTGATATCTAGGGATTTCAACTCTTCCTTTTTTCTCAGATAGACCTTTGCCACCTCGGACTGCTTCTCCAGAGGTCCTACCTGCTTTTCCAGTTCGGACAGAATATCATTCACACGCACCAGATTCTGTTTTTCGTTCTCCAGCTTTGTCTGGGCCGCTGCTTTCCTGCGTTTAAATTTCACGATACCGGCAGCCTCATCGAACAGTTCACGCCGTTCCTCGGGCTTACCGCTTAAGATCTTGTCGATCTGGCCCTGTCCGATAATGGAATAGCCCTCCTTACCGATACCGGTATCATAGAACAGCTCATTGACATCCTTTAATCTGCAGGGAGTACCATTGATCAGATATTCACTTTCTCCGGAACGGTAGATCCGTCTCGCCACTGTAACTTCGTCATAGTCGATCGCCAGCTGGTGATCGCTGTTGTCCAGAGTAATGGCAACATAAGCATAGCTCAACGGCTTTCTGGTCTCTGTTCCCGAGAAAATAACATCCTGCATACTGGCACCACGCAGCTGTTTGATGCGTTGTTCTCCCAGCACCCATCTTACCGCGTCCGCAACGTTACTCTTACCGCTACCGTTAGGTCCTACGATACCGGTGATTCCGTTGTGGAACTGAAATACGATCTTATTGGCAAATGATTTGAACCCGTGGATCTCAATACTTTTTAAATACATATCCTCTATCCCTCAATAGCAGAAGCGCCTCATAAGCTGCCTGCTGTTCTGCCGCTTTTTTTGTTCTTCCCTGCCCACGGCCAAGGCATTCTCCCTCCATGTCGATCTCTACCACGAAGGTTTTGTCGTGTTCCGGTCCGCTCTCCTCTAACAGCCGGTACTCGAACTCTTTTTTGAGTTTTCCTTGGATCAATTCCTGGAGATTGCTCTTACTGTCATAGAAAAGACGCTTGTCCTCTAAATCCGACAGAATAAAGCGGTCAATAAAAGCCTTGGCAGGCTGCATGCCACCATCCAGATAAATGGCACCGATCATAGCTTCCATACCGTCAGAGGTGATGCTGTCTCTGCGTCTGCCGCCGGTATTCTCTTCGCCTTTTCCCAAAAGCATAAACTGTCCCAGCTCCAGGTCTCTGGCACAGAATGCCAGGGAAGGCTCGCACACCATGGAGGCGCGCATCTTGGTCAGCTCGCCCTCCGGAACATCCGGGTGTTCCCGAAACAGGAAGTCGCTGGATACCAGCTCCAGTACGGCATCTCCCAGGAATTCGATGCGCTCATAGTTCTCTGTCTTGTTGATCTTTTGTTCATTGGTATAGGAGCTGTGGGTCAGAGCCTGCTTCAGCAATGCTTTGTTGTGAAAGCAATAGCCGATGCGCTGTTCCAGCACGTCCATTGTATAACCATCCAACATTTTCTTGTCCTCACTATATTCCGTAGTCCCGGCTATGGCAAGAAACGCGGCACGCTCGTACTTTAGTACGATGCACTCATGTCGCAGAGCGTAACGGTACATAGGCGTGGAAAATACCCACGCAATGCGTCCCTTGGGACGCTATGGTACCGACGTCTGCTTACGGCGCGCTTATTCTTAACCATAGCCGTGCCTACTGGACTACATAATTACCCTCACCATGCCTATTCATAAATGGCTGTCAAGTGTGTCCCGTTTTACGGAACACATCGTATAAAAACAGAGGGGAATGACCTCTTGTGCGAGCAAGCTCTCACCGGAGTCATTCCCTCTATTTTTGCATGGCTCGTAGCTTTACTAGTTCACTGCGTTCTTGATCATCTCTACTGCTTCTTCTACAGTAGTAACCTGCTCTGCAGACTCTGCAGGGATCTCGATATCGAACTCTTCCTCGATACCCATGATGATCTGGTATACATCGAGGGAATCAGCACCCAGGTCATCCTGGAAGGTGGTCTCCATGGTGATCTCATCGGGATCTACATTTAATACCTCAGCAATAATTTTCTTTAACTTTTCGAATTCCATAACAGTTCCTTCTTTCCAAATATTTTGTAATTTTAATTATTTTCTGCAGCCTTATCTTCCAGACCGATCTGCTCTTTGATCTTTTCGTTGATCTTCTCTTCCTTAAATGCGATGCATTGCAGGATGGAGTTCTTCACTTCCACAGCCTTGCTGCTTCCGTGTGTCTTCACTACCAGACCGTTTAAGCCAAGCAGCGGAGCTCCTCCGTACTGGGAGGTATCGAAGCTCTTCAAGGTCTTCTTCAGCGCGGGCTTTACTAACAGTGCGCCGATCTTACTGCGCAGTGTGGACATCATTCCCTGCTTTACCTGATGCAGCAGTGCGGAGCTGACGCCCTCGTACATTTTCAGTACCACATTGCCGACAAACGCTTCACAGACGATGACATCTGCCACACCTGCCGGAATATCTCTGGCTTCTACGCTTCCAATAAAGTTGATCTCGGGACAATTCTTCAACAGAGGGAAAGTCTCCTTGACCAGCGCATTACCCTTCTCTTCCTCAGCACCGATATTCACAATACCGACTTTGGGATTCTTAACGCCCATAACGCTTTCCATATAGACACTGCCCATCTTGGCAAACTGTACTAACATGGAAGGTCTTGCGTCCACATTAGCACCACAGTCCAGCAAAAGGCTGACACCGTTCTCCGTAGGGATCAGGGGAGCCAAAGGAGGTCTCTCCACGCCACGGATACGGCCTACGATCACCTGTCCGCCTACCAGTACTGCACCGGTACTTCCTGCGGATACGAAAGCATCGCATTCACCGTTCTTCACCATA
>OMBR01001250.1_pt1 | contig 9809 bp, 8 predicted proteins | sample 1674041 | NCBI WGS metagenome assembly OMBR01 (sample SAMEA103958138, study PRJEB25191) | human gut metagenome | biome: human-associated habitat [ENVO:00009003]; feature: intestine environment [ENVO:2100002]; material: feces | place: Germany | collected 2013/2015
ATAGGGATTGAGAACAAGCGCTTTTTTGAAAAAACAGACTTTTTCTACAAACTGATGGGGTTAACCGCCTGCGGCTTTCCTTCATAAACTGGCAATAAGCGAGAGAATGAAGGAGGCGTTTATGTGAGAAGTCTGGCACAGCTTGAAAGAGATGAAAAATGCAGGGTAGAACGGCTGTTACTTGCAGGAGATATGAAAAGAAGGCTTATGGACCTCGGCTTTACAAAAGGAACAACAGTCACCTGCGTGTTGTGCGGTAGCGGAATAAAGGCATATCTTGTAAGAGGTGCGGTAATTGCACTCAGAAACGAGGACGCAGATAAAGTACCTGTAAGTGAAATAAAAAATTAAAAAAATTTCGTAAACTTGTAGACAAACGGCAGAAAATATAGTATAATAAAATGACTATGGAAATAGGCGAGGGTGTGCGATACAGATATTAGCATATCTTTCGTAAAATGGGATCTTTTATCTGCTAAGGGCGGATATGAATTAAAGCCGTGTTTTTCATCGTCAAGGAAGAAAGACACGGCTTTTGTGCAGAATTGCGAGGTACTATAATGACAATTTTACTGAAAAACGGTCACGTTGTTGATTATGTGAACGGTTTTGAAGGCAAAACGGACATACTTATAAAGGACGGCTTTATCCGTGCGCTCGGCGATAACCTTGAATGCGATGATAAGAACGCAAGGGTGGTAGATTGCAACGGGCTTACGGTGATACCGGGTATATGCGATATGCACGTTCATCTGAGAGATCCCGGACAGACATATAAAGAGGACATTATTACAGGCTGTGAGGCGGCTGTTGCAGGCGGTGTTACTGCGCTTGCGTGTATGCCGAACACGAAACCGCCCGTTGACAACAAGGAAACGGTAAAATATATTCTCGACAAGGCAAAGAAAGCAAAGGCGAAGGTTTATCCTGTCGGCTGTATCACAAAGGGTATGCAGGGCAAGGAACTGTGCGACTATGACGAACTTAAGGCGGCAGGCTGTGTTGCGGTGAGCGACGACGGCAGACCCGTTGAATCTGCGAATATGATGGCGCAGGCAATGGTAAAGGCACACTATGCCGGACTGAAGGTTATTTCGCACTGCGAGGATCTTGAGATAATAGACGGCGGTATAATCAACAAGGGAAAGATCTCTCAGCAGCTCGGCGTAAAGGGTATGAGCAGGCTGAGCGAGGATATAATCACAGCAAGAGAGCTTGCCATAGCACAGGATACGCAGATGCCGATACACATTGCGCACGTTTCGACAAAGGGCAGTGTGAACACGATAAGAGGAAATACCCATATCGGTGTTATGTGTACCTGCGAAACCGCTCCGCACTACTTTATGATGACAGACGAAAAGCTGTTGTCAAGAGATGCGGACTACAGAATGAATCCTCCGCTTCGTGAGGAGGACGATGTTATGGCGATAACCGCCGCTGTTGCGGACGGCACTATCGACTGCATAGTAACCGACCACGCTCCGCATAGCGCAGAGGAAAAAGCGGACTTTGAGAAAGCTCCCAACGGCGTTGTGGGAATGGAAACATCGCTTGCGGCGACACTGACGGGACTTTATCACACGGGTACGATAAGCCTTATGCACATAGTAAGACTTATGTGCGTCAACCCCAGAAAGATACTGGGAATTGAGGGAGGCTCGCTCGGCATAGACGATATTGCGGACATTGCAATATTCGACGCTGACGAAAGCTGGACGGTAGACCCCGAAAAGCTCCACTCAAAGTCGAAGAACACCTGCTTCAAGGGAATGACTCTTAAGGGCAGGGTAAAGTACACACTGGTAAACGGAAAAATAGTATACGAGGACAAGTAAGCTCCGATATACTTGAAATAAATAAAAAGGATGGATACGAAAATGTCAATGGATAATCTTCTTCGTGCAATCTGCGAAAAGCAGAACCCCACAGTCGCAGGACTTGATCCCAAGCTCGACTATGTGCCTCAGTACATAAAGGACAAGGCTTTCAACAAGTACGGCGAAACGCTCAAGGGTGCGGCAAAGGCGATACTTGAATTCAACAAGTGCCTTATAGACGCTCTCCATGAGGTAGTTCCTGCAATAAAGCCTCAGGCGGCTTATTATGAAATGTACGGTACGGCAGGAATGAAAACGCTGTACAAGACACAGGAATATGCAAGAAGCAGAGGTATGTATGTTATCACAGACGGCAAGCGTAACGATATAGGCACAACTATGGAAGCGTATGCCGCAGCGCATCTGGGCAAGGTAAAGGTAGGAAACGAGGAATACGAGCCTTTTATGGGCGACGCTCTGACGGTAAACGGATACCTCGGAAGCGACGGTATCAATCCTCTTATAAAGGTGTGCAAGGAAAACGACAAGGGCATTTTCGTACTGGTAAAGACATCGAATCCGTCAAGCGGCGAGCTTCAGGATCTGCTGATAGACGGTGTTCCCGTATATGAAAGAATGGGCAATATGTGCGAAAAGTGGGGAGAGGAGCTCCCCGGCAAATACGGCTATTCGGGCGTAGGCGCAGTAGTAGGTGCGACATATCCCGAACAGATCGCCGAGCTTCGTAAAAAGCTCCCTCACACATTCTTCCTTATCCCCGGATACGGCGCACAGGGTGCAACAGCCAAGGACATTGCCGCCGCATTTGATGCGAACGGTCTTGGCGGTATAGTAAACAGCTCAAGAGGAATAATGACAGCATATAAAAAAGAAGGCTGTGACGAGCATGATTTCGCAGGTGCGGCATTCAGAGAGGCACTGCGTATGAGAGATGAGATAATGGGCTTTGTAGGAAAGATACAGCTCCCTTAAGTGATAGAACAAAAAGAAAAATATATGAAAGGAACGAATTAAATGGACTTAAAGGCTAACAAAGCAAAGACCGCATATCTGATACTTGCAGACGGAACGGTGTTCACGGGCAAGAGCTTCGGCTGTGAGGGCGAGGTCGTAGGCGAGATAGTTTTTACAACGGCAATGACAGGCTATGAAGAAACGCTGACAGACCCCAGCTACTGCGGACAGATTGTAACGCAGACATTCCCTCTTATCGGAAACTACGGCGTGAATGACGAGGATTACGAGTCAAAGACAAGCGTGGTAAGCGGTTATATCGTGCGTGAATACTGCGAGGTGCCGTCAAACTTCCGCTGTGAAGGCGACATAGACGGCTTTCTGAAAAAGCACAACATCATCGGACTGTTCGGCATAGATACAAGAAGGCTTACAAGAATAATCCGTGAAACAGGTGTTATGAACGGCATGATCACAACAAGCGAGCCGACAGACGAATTCAAGGCACAGGCACTTGAAAGAATAAGGGCTTATGTTGTAGGTCCTGTTGTGCCGAAGGTAAGCGTAAAGCAGCCTGAGAAGTTCAGTGCCGAAAACGGCAAATACAAGGTTGCGCTTATGGACTACGGCTATAAGTTCAATATAAGACGTGAGCTTGTAAAGAGAGGCTGTGACGTGACGGTATTCCCCTACGACACAAGCGCAGAGGAAATACTGAAATTTGCTCCGGACGGCATAATGCTTTCAAACGGACCGGGCGACCCTCAGGACAACACGGTATCCATAAATACGCTGAAGGAGCTTATCCCTCACAAGATACCTACGTTTGGCATCTGCCTCGGTCATCAGCTCTTAGCGCTTGCAAACGGTGCGACAACTGTCAAGCTGAAATACGGTCACAGAGGCGGAAACCAGCCTGTAACCGATGTTACTGTTGACAGAACATTCATCACATCGCAGAACCACGGTTATGCGGTCGTAAGCGACAGCCTTCCCGAAAGTGCAGGCAAGGTAAGCCATATCAACGGAAACGATAAGACCTGTGAGGGCGTTATGTACACGAATGCACCTGCGTTCACTGTGCAGTTCCACCCTGAAGCGTGCGGAGGTCCGCATGACACTGCGTATCTGTTCGATAAATTTATCAGTCTGATGGAGGAGAATAAGAAATGCCGTTAAGAAGTGATATAAAGAAAGTTCTCGTTATAGGCTCGGGTCCTATCGTAATCGGACAGGCTGCTGAATTTGACTATGCGGGAACGCAGGCGTGCCGTGCGCTTAAAGCGGAGGGTCTTGAGGTCGTACTTATAAACTCAAACCCCGCTACCATCATGACGGACAAGCATATGGCGGACAAGATATATATTGAACCGCTGACGCTTGATGTAGTAAAGAAGATAATCAAGATAGAAAAGCCTGACAGCATTCTGTCAACGCTCGGCGGTCAGACGGGTCTTACCCTTTCAATGCAGCTTGCTGAGGAGGGCTTCCTTGCCGAGAACGGTGTAAAGCTGCTCGGCGCAAATCCCGAAACTATCCACAAGGCAGAGGATAGACAGGCGTTCAAGGATACTATGGAGGCTATAGGCGAGCCGTGTATTCCCTCAAAGGTAGTTGAAACCGTTGAGGACGCTTTGGATTTTGCCGAGGTTATACACTATCCCGTAATTGTACGTCCTGCGTTCACGCTCGGCGGTACAGGCGGCGGTATTGCATATAGCAAGGACGAATTACACGAGATTGCAACAAACGGTCTGCGTCTTTCGCCTATCACACAGATACTTGTTGAAAAGTGTATTTCCGGTTGGAAGGAAATCGAGTTCGAGGTTATCCGTGACGCAAAGGGCAACGTTATCACCGTCTGCTCGATGGAAAACTTCGACCCTGTCGGCGTTCACACAGGCGACAGTATCGTTATCGCTCCTGCGGTTACGCTTGCAGACAAGGAATATCAGATGCTGAGAACAGCGGCGCTGAACATTATCCAGGCACTGAAGGTCGAGGGCGGCTGTAACTGTCAGTTTGCATTAAAGCCCGACAGCTTTGAATACTCGGTAATCGAGGTAAACCCCAGAGTTTCACGTTCATCGGCGCTTGCGTCAAAGGCTACAGGCTATCCTATAGCAAAGGTTGCTACAAAGATAGCGATAGGATATTCGCTTGACGAGATCGTAAACCAGGTAACAGGCAAGACCTACGCTTGCTTTGAGCCTGCGCTTGACTACGTTGTAGTAAAGTTCCCGAAGTGGCCGTTTGACAAGTTCGTATACGCAAAGAAAACGCTCGGCACTCAGATGAAGGCTACAGGCGAGATAATGGCTATCGGAACGAGCTTTGAAGAAGCTATGATGAAGGCTGTACGTTCAATAGAGCTTGGTATGGACACGATGCGTAAAAAGGCTTTCAAGAAGCTGACAGACGAAGAAGTAAGAGCAAAGCTCCATGATGTCGATGTTGACCGTTCGTTCTGCGTATTCGAGGCGCTGAGAAGAGGTTTCAGCGTTCAGGAGATACATGATATAACCACTATCGACAAGTGGTTTATAACCAAGCTTAAAAACCTTGCAGAGCTTGAGCTGTGGCTTGAGGACGGCGAGCTTACGCAGGAGAAATACGACCTTGCGAAGAAGTACAGCTACCTTGACAGGACTATCGAGAAGCTGTCGGGTCAGAAGCTGGCTGACAAGGGCATAAAGACACGTCACGCAGTATACAAGATGGTTGATACCTGTGCCGCAGAGTTCTCGGCTGAAACGCCCTACTTCTACAGCACTTATGACGATGAAAACGAGGCTGCAGAATTTATCGAGCAGCACCCTACAGATAAAAAGAAGATAATAGTTTTCGGCTCAGGTCCTATCAGAATAGGTCAGGGTATCGAGTTCGACTACTGCTCGGTACACTGCGTATGGGCGCTCAAGGAAATGGGCTATGAAGCAATTATCTGCAACAATAACCCCGAAACAGTTTCGACCGACTTTGATACGGGCGACAGACTGTATTTCGATCCGCTGACATTTGAAGATGTTGACTCGCTGATAGCTACCGAAAAGCCTTACGGCGTTGTAGTACAGTTCGGCGGTCAGACGGCTATAAAGCTGACAAAGCACTTACAGGAGAGCGGTGTCAGAATACTCGGTACTTCGGCTGAAAGCATTGATGACGCAGAGGACAGAGAGAAGTTTGACGAGCTGCTCGAAAAGTGTAAAATTCCTCGTCCTAAGGGACATACGGTATTCACGACCGAGGAAGCACTCAAAGCCGCAAACGAGCTTGGCTATCCTGTTCTGCTCCGTCCGTCATACGTTCTGGGCGGTCAGAATATGATAATTGCTCACTGTGACAGCGATGTTACCGAATATATGACTATCATCACGGCTACAGAGCTTGAAAACCCTGTGCTGATAGATAAGTATCTTATGGGTACTGAGGTCGAGGTTGACGCTATCTGCGACGGCACTGACTTCCTTATCCCCGGTATTATGGAGCATATCGAGCGTGCCGGCGTTCACTCGGGCGACAGTATCTCGGTATATCCTGCTCAGACATTATCCGACAAGATAAAGAGCACGATAGTGACATATACGGAGCGTCTTGCAAAGGCACTGAACGTAATCGGACTTGTAAATATCCAGTATGTTGTATATAACAACGAGGTTTACGTTATCGAGGTAAACCCGAGATCATCAAGAACCGTTCCTTATATCAGCAAGGTTACAGGCGTTCAGATGGTTGATATTGCAACAAAGATAATGCTCGGCGAAACTCTCAAGGAGCAGGGTTATCACAGCGGACTTTATCCCGTTGGCAACTATGTTGCGGTTAAGGTTCCCGTATTCAGCTTTGAAAAGCTCCACGATGTTGATACACAGCTCGGTCCTGAGATGAAGTCAACCGGCGAGGCACTCGGTATAGCAAAGACATTTGAGGAAGCTCTCTACAAGGGACTTATAGCGGCAGGCTTCAAGATATTCAAGAAGGGCGGAGTAATGTTCACCGTCAAGAATTCGGACAAGCCTGAGATAGTACCGCTGGCGGAGAAGTTTGAAAAGCTCGGCTTTGAGCTGTACGCTACAAGCGGTACGGCATCCATGCTGAACAGAAACATGATAGCTACAAACTTTACCTATCGTATACACGAGGGCAAGGAGCCTAACGTAATAAGCCTGCTTGAAAGCGGCAAGATAAATTACGTTATCTCAACGTCCGAAACAGGCAGAAAGCCTGCACTCGACAGCGTTAAGATAAGACGTAAGTCGGTTGAGCGTTCTATCGCTTGTCTTACATCTGTTGATACGGCAAACGCTCTTGTAAAGTGTATCGCTATGGATAAGACTGTAGACGATCTTGAAATGGTAGATATAACAAAGATATAATGAGGTGCGATTTTGAGAACAGGCGAATATAAAGTAAAATTCAATTACACGATATTGAGGGGATTTATAGACGCTTTCGGTCTTATAATGGCGGTACTTTTGTATCAGACAACATACGCATACTATTATCAGATGGCACATCCGACAATGGTGCTGAATAATGTTTATCCTGACGGCTTACCTGCATATATGTGGATATGCGGAGGCATAGTGCCTTTTATCGCACTTGCGGCATTCGTGTTCTCGATAGTATATATGTTTATACCTCATAGGTCAAGGACGCTTGTAATCACGGCTGACAATGCACAGAAGTATTACGACAATCTGATGATAACAAACAGCTTGCTGAGAATACTTGTGCTTATGGCACTGTGGGATTACACTTATATAACACAGAGCAACCTTATGGGAGCTATGGAATCGTGGTTCAGCCTTCAGACAGTGCTTGACATTATAGTTGGGTCGCTCGTTGTATACTTTATGTATGGCAGGCTGAAGGCGATAGCGAAGCCTGCAGACAGGAAGAAGGGCAACGTGATAAAGCCGAAGCAAAGTGAAAGCGATGATGAAGCGCTTACAGCGAAGGTGAAAATTGTCAAGGATGACAATACAATAATGCGCAGTTGATTATGCAACAAGGAAGCAAGGCAACATGATAAAATAACGTGTTGCCTTGATTTTTACACAGCGGCAAAACCGCAGGAAAGGAAAATATATGAGCTTTTTTTGTGATTCATATCCGATAGTTGATAAAAAAGCGCTCGGTGAGGGGATATATTCATATACGCTGAAATGTCCCGAGGTTGCCGAAAACGCACATATCGGACAGTTCGTTCAGATAAAGGCGGAGGGATATATGCTCCGCAGACCTATCTCTATATGCTCGGTCGATAAGGAAAACGGCACTATGAGGCTCGTTTTTGAAGTAAGGGGCAAGGGTACGGATAAGATCTCCGAGCTTAACAAGGGGGATCTTATGGACGTTATCGCTCCGCTCGGCAACGGCTTTACCGTTCCTGCAAAGAAGGACGGCAGGGTAATAGTTGTAGGCGGCGGAATAGGCACGCCTCCCTTGCTTGACATTGCAAAGATGTACGGCAACAGATGTACGGCTATACTTGGCTTCAGGAGCTTTGACAAGGTTATACTTGACAAGGATTATTCGCTTGCAGGGGCAAACGTTATAGTATGTACCGACGACGGAAGCACGGGAGTACACGGTACGATAGCACAGCCGCTTGCAGATGAGCTTGCAAAGGGTGATGTTGCGGCAGTATATGCCTGCGGTCCTACTCCTATGCTTAAAGCAGTTGTTGCGGCGGCAAAGCAGGCAGGGGTATACTCGGAGGTTTCTCTTGAGCAGCGTATGGGCTGCGGCGTAGGTGCGTGCGTTGTATGTGCCTGCACGGTTATCCGTGACGGAGAAGAAAAGGTGCTGAGAGTATGCAAGGACGGCCCTGTGTTCAGCGGTGAGGAGGTAGTGTTATGAGTTTCAAGCCTGATATTTCGGTAGATGTATGCGGTAAGCATTTCAAGAATCCTGTAATAGCCGCTTCCGGCGCATACGGCTTCGGCGAGGATTATACCGATCTTTATCCGCTGTCGGCACTCGGCGGTATTTCCTGCAAGGGTACGACCTTAAACAAGAAGGAAGGCAATATCCCTCCGAGAATAGCGGAAACTCCGAGCGGAATATTAAACTCCGTCGGACTTCAGAATCCCGGTGTTGACAAGTTTATAAATTACTATCTGCCCAGACTCAGAACGCAGGATACTGTGGTTATCGCAAATATCGCAGGTGCGGTAATTGACGATTATCTAGCTGTTGCAGAAAAGCTGGACGCTACCGATGTTGATATGATAGAGCTGAACATTTCCTGCCCTAACGTAAAGCAGGGCGGCGCTACATGGGGTGTTACCTGCGAGGGTGCGGCAAGCGTTACAAGAGCGGTAAGAAATGCTACAAAGAAGCCCGTTATCGTAAAGCTGACTCCGAATGTAACGAATATCACAGAAATTGCAAAGGCTGTTGAGGCTGAGGGCGCAGACAGCGTTTCGCTGATAAACACTCTGCTCGGTATGAGAATTGATATAAGAACAAGACGGCCTATCCTGCACAACAATGTCGGCGGACTTTCAGGTCCTGCTGTGTTCCCTGTTGCAGTAAGAATGGTATGGCAGGTGGCGAATGCGGTCAAGATACCCGTTATCGGTATGGGAGGCATCGCAACGGCTGAGGACGCTATAGAGATGATGATGGCGGGTGCATCTGCTGTACAGATGGGTACGGCTATCTTCAACGATCCTTATGCGCCGATAAAGGTATGCGAGGGTATGGAAAAGTTCCTCGCCGAACAGAAAATAGAGAAGATAAGCGATATTGTAGGCACGGTAAAGCCGTGGTGAGTTTAAGTCGACATAAAATCCGCTTATAGCGGATTTTGCCGTGCAGAAGCACAGCTTGCGACACACCGCCTGTCTGAGAACGTTGAAACACGATTTTGTTTTGCCTGATAGGCAAAATTTGCGGCATTTGCCGCTATGTGCCTTGACGGCACATCAAAATCGTGTTATAATACAAATAAAGAGGGAAACGACAGACGGTCGCTCCCTGAGAGTTATTACGAAATAACCGCTA
>OMBR01001254.1_pt1 | contig 9791 bp, 8 predicted proteins | sample 1674041 | NCBI WGS metagenome assembly OMBR01 (sample SAMEA103958138, study PRJEB25191) | human gut metagenome | biome: human-associated habitat [ENVO:00009003]; feature: intestine environment [ENVO:2100002]; material: feces | place: Germany | collected 2013/2015
AACCCACACCGACGCTGCAAAGAACGCCCAGCTTCCAGTTATAGACTCCCGGCACCTCGCCGGCCGTCTTACCCGCCGCATTCTTACTGGCCTTGCGATACATATTTATCGCTGCCAGCACAAAGAAAGCGCCGAACACCAGATAAAAAAGCCTGCCCTGCAGATATTCTGCGGCATAGCTGCCTAAAAATGCACCGGGAACGGTAGCCACGGCAAATTTCAAGGCCGCATCTACGCAAACCTTCTTCTGCCTGATATACCCCCAGGTCCCCGAAACAGCATTCATCAATACCATCAGCACCGAAGTACCGATAGCCAGCTGCGGCTCATAATCCCAAGCAAACACCAGAAGCGGTACAATCACCATACCGCCGCCAATGCCTAAAAGCGCCCCCAATAAACCGACTAAAATACCTAAGGCCAAAAAGCCTGCTACTTCCATCTGCATCCCTCTCATTCTCTCATAATTCTCATTGCAGATTAGCTTAGTTTTTTTAAATCTCTCGTCGGTCAAAATCATCTTTTGACCTGTATTCTCATATATTCCGCAAGTATTCAAAAATAATTACGGAACAGCAAATATTTTACACCTAAATAATCAAAAAAGGAAGTACCTGTGATATAAATTACTTAGGAAAAGTTAATTTTTCCCAGCAGCCTATATCAGCAGCGTACTTCCTTTATAAATTCGTTATATTGCCTGCTTATTAAAGTAGTCATCAGCACCGGAATCAGCAGAATGCTGTGATTGCGTATTTTTTTAACTAAAGCACTGAGGCCGGCAACAATGGCGCCGGTCTTGGGCAGAATGTTCAACGAACCGCCAACCATAAACAGGAAGGCGATAATGGTGATGCCACCCTTAAAGCCCTTGTTGATGGAAGTAAAGAAATCCAAAAAGCCTGTCGGCTTTTGTGCTACATAATGGAAGGTAGCAGGGTCAACGACCATTTTACCAGTGTGTGCATCAAAGTAAAAGTGGCAGCCGCCACCGGCGACTGCCACATGCATCAGCTTCGCTCTGAAATTATTCGGCAACTACCATAACCTTGAAGGTAGCAGTTACATCGGTATGCAGCTTAGCAACAGCGGTGTATTCGCCTAAGCCTTTAACTGCGGATTTCAGCTCGATTTTACGACGGTCAATGTTCAGACCGGTTTGTTTAATCAAAGCCTCAGCAACGTCCTTGGAGGTTACGGAGCCAAACATTTTACCGTTTTCACCCACGCGTACCTTCATAGTTACTACAACCTTTTCTACCTGCGCGCCCAAAACAACAGCCTCATCCTTAGCCTGAGCTGCACGATGCTTAGCGGTTGCCTGTTCCTGTTTAGCCTGGTTGAGGTTAGCTGCGGTAGCTTCCTTAGCCAATTTACGCGGCAGCAGGTAGTTGCGTCCATAACCTTCGGCGGTTTCTACGATTTCACCTTTCTTGCCTAAGCTTTTAACATCTTGTAAAAGAATTACTTTCATCTGTTCGACACTCCTCTAACTGTTTTTTAGTCAGCGCAATAATCTGCGCTTCTACATCCCTGGCACGTTTATTTGCCAGCTGCACACCGGCCACCGTCTGATGACCGCCGCCACCCAGCTCTTCCATAATTACCTGCACATTGACGCTGCCGTCACTGCGGGCACTTATGCTCAGGGAACCATCTTTATATTCAACAATTGCCATGCCTACAGCTACACTCTCAATGGTAATCAGAGTATCCGCTGTCTGCGCGGCAAGCACGGAAGACATAGTATCACTATCGGCATTACGCATAACTGCAACAGATAAACCGGGTATCGGCATTCTTGCTCCGGCTATCAGCTTAGCCTTCTGCTGTACAAAGCTCAAATCATCCTTAAACAGCTGGCGTATCAGATTCGGGTTAGCACCGCAGCGGCGCAGCAAAGCGGCAGCCTCAAAGGTACGCTCGCCTGTCTGCACATTGAAGTTTTTCGTATCCAGTACAATACCGGCATACAAGGCTGTTGCCTCCGCCGGCGTAATATCCAGCCGGTCATCAAAGTAACCAATCAGCTCCGTTACCAGCTCACTGGTAGACGAGCTGGAAGGCTCCAGATACAGCAGCGTTGTATCGCCGATAATATCCTCGGCACGACGGTGATGGTCGATGATAATGCGGTTTCTGCAAGCCTGCAGCACAGCCTTGCTGGCCGAAAGCACCTCACGGTGATGATCGACGATAACCAAAAGGCTCTTATTGGTAACCAACGGTAAAGCATCGGCACCGCTCCGCATAATATCTATATACTTTGTTTCGTTAGCCGAAAGAATGATATTCTCATTATCCAGCACCTCGGTAATACGCTTATAATAAGCGTTATGCTCGCTGCTGACAATATAGGTTTCCTTGCCCAGCGACAGGCCCAGCTTAGCCATACCAATGGTAGCGCCGATGGCATCATAATCCTCATTAACGTGTCCCATAACAAAGATACGGTCAGCCTGCAGCATCTGCTCATGAATCGTCTGCGCCACGATGCGGGCACGTACACGCGTACTTTTGGCACCGACACTGCTCGTGCCGCCAAAGAACTGCGTATTCTTATCCTTCATAACAACAGCCTGATCACCGCCGCGTCCTAATGCCAGATACAGGCTCTTATTGGCATTGCCGATAAGCTCCTCCAGCGTAACGCCGTCACAGGCTACGCCTATACTTACAGTCGGCGGTATTTTATTACCACTGCGGATTTCGCGAACCTTATCGAGAATCATGAACTTATCTTCCATCATATCCATTACGGCAGACATGGAAAAGCCCATCAGGCTGCTTTCCTTGTTCATGCGGCAGATAAAGCCCTGCTTAGAGGCAGCCCACTTGGTCAGCAGCTCATTGATTTCGCCATTCAAATTGGCCATATTGGTTTCACTCAGCCCGCGCATAACCTCTTCGTAGTTATCAAAGCGCACATAAGCCAGGCACAGCTTATCATTGCTGTATTTCTGGCGCAAAAGCTCATAATCCGTGATATCCGTCAGATACAGCATCAGGCCGCTAGAGGTATTTTCCTTTTTGCTGTGACGCTCCTGCGTTTCTACACTGTAATAGCGCATACGATAATAGTGGTCTTCAATCTGAATAACCTGCTCTCCGTCACGCACGCTCATCAGCTCAAAAGCATTCTGTGCCAACGGCAGAATTTCCTCAGGCTTTTTGCCCTCCAGATTACTTTTGCCTGTCCAGGCGGCAAATAATTCATTTTTCCATTGCAGCTTGCCATCTTTGGAAAAAACTGCAATGCCTACATCCAGCTTGCGCACCGCAAAATGGTTGGTACGTTCAATATTGCGGATAATATTATCCAGATAACTGCTGAAGAAGATTTCCCTGTTAATAAGATTCTGGCGGCTGAAATAATAGATAACGCCAAAAAGAATCAGTGCAGGAAAAATCAGCTTAGGCTGCAGATAGCAGACTAATATTGCCAGCAGCACAATTATCAGCAAATAAATATTAGTATCTGCTTTGGAATTCATATTCCGGTTAAACCTACTGAACATTATTTTCACCTCAAATCCGGCACAGTTGCCGAACTTTACCTTTGTTTTCTGAATCTGCTTGCAGGACGGATTTTCCTGAAGTCCATAACAATATCAAAGGCACCTACATAAACCATAATCTGAGTAAAGATAGGCACTATAAAGAGCAGCGCTATACCGATATTGGCCCACCAGCGCGGCTTGTGCTTTGTTTCTACAAACAAGTACAGCAGCACAATGCCCTGCAAAACCAGCACAAAGCTGCAGACCGTCTGTACATTGACAGACAGCGTATACATCCAGCTTGCCTGATCATGCTGATAATAATAAGTTACCGCAAACAAAGACGCAGCATAAGGCCACAAAATCCAGCCGGGAACCTGCAGCATCGTAAACGGCGGGAAGGCTTCAAAGCTTTCACCCAACTTCGTAAGAATCTTTTTTGCTGCCATGTAGTTCACAAAAGCCATCAACGGCGCACACATCATGAATGCACCCGGCATGATAATGCGCATCATGCGCAGCATTTCAGCATAACCGTCGACAGTCTTTTTGATATCGGCCTCGCTCATGCCATGCTCGCGGTAATAAACCGTCAGCTGCTCCAGGCTTTGGTGGAAGGAGCTGAACATCATCTCAATCGGGTCAATACCAAGTACCCAGAAGCTAAGCACGATATTCAGCACCAACGCAATTACAGCGCCGACACTGCCGTAAAGCATCATTTTCATCGGCGGCAGATGACGTCGCATACACTCGCCTAAAATCAGGCCCAAAAGGCCAAAAATAGCCGCCAGGAAAAAGGCATTAATTGGGCTGATAATCATCGCGATAATCACGGTAGCAACCAGCAGCGTCATAATGCTCCACTTCAGTCCGTGACGGCAGCCGCAGATAACTATTGGCAAGGGCCAGACAAAATTAACAAAAGCACCCAGCACAGGCACATACATACTTATCAAAGCCATAACGATGGCAACGGCAGCTAAAATACCGGCCTCAACCATGGCAGATGTTTTACGACTCACAGGTTATCCTCCTTTATGGATATATTTCTTCAATATATTATTGTACTACATCAACCGCTGAAAAGCAAAGGCTTTACACCCGCCGACAAGCCGTATTGTGTATTTCATACAAAAAATGGTATAATATATATAACATTCTTGTACAGTAATGACTACCGTACATAGGCGTCTTTTATTTTTTCAAAGGGGTTCTTAGCTTGCACAAGCAATATTTTCCGCAGCGCTGCTGTATGTTTCTCGTCGGCATCTTTACCATGACACTCGGCATCGCTCTTTCCTGTACAGCTGATTTAGGCACCTCGCCCATTTCCAGTGTACCATGGGTTCTGAGTATGTTTACGCCCTGGAGCATCGGTGAAATAACTATAGTCCTGAATCTGCTTTTTATTATTGCCCAGCCCATTCTGCTGCGGCAAATTTACTGGCGTGAGCTGTTGGGCCAGCTTATAACACTGATTGCCTTCGGCTACTGTATAGATTTTTCAATGAGTCTGCTAGACTGGGTAGCACCTGATACGTTGTTCTGGCAATGGTTTGACTGTATTCTGAGCACTATTCTTCTGGCCTTCGGCGTATTTCTCTGCATCCGCGCTAAAATTTTTGTTGCTGCCGGTGAGGGCCTCGTCTTGGTTATCGCCTTCGTCAGCAAAATTAAATTCAGCATCATCAAAAACTGCTTCGACTGTACGCTAGTCGCTATCAGCTTGGCAATTTCCTTCATGCACTTCGGTGCTATGCGCGGCGTAGGTGTAGGCACGATTGCCGCAGCCATCCTCGTTGGCCGCTGGATACAGCTTTACAGCAACAAGCTACATATTTTCGACAAATGGAGCATTTTAGAGTAATTTTAGAGTAAGATTTTTCTTACTCTAATTTATGTGCTTAAATTTTCTGAATTTTTCTTGTATTCTGTTAGATTATGTGCTATAATCCATTACAACAGCTGTTAGTATAAAATTTATCTAAGAAGGTGCTAATTTATGCTCAGTATTGGTACAGTAAAATGGTTTAATAATACCAAAGGCTATGGATTTATTGAGGCACGCAATGGTCAGGAAGTTTTCGTGCATTTTTCAGCCATCCGTTCCGACGGCTATCGCTGTCTGCAGGAAGGCCAGCGTGTTTCCTATCATCTTTCACGCGGTAAACACGGCCCCATGGCATTGAATGTATCGCCAATTATTTAATACGGACCTGCGCCGGCAGTTTATCTGCCGGCCTTTTTTATTGCTTCAATAATATTGTTCAAACAAATTCTGAGATTTATAACGCACTTAGTTAAAATAAAATGCACCACATTGCCGCTTACTAAAATTAAAAAACAGTGCGACTTTCGGGAATTATCTTACAGTTTAGTAAATTTTTTGTTAAATTTAAGTAAAGTATTGTTGCGTTTTTGTAGACAATGTGTATACAAAAGCGGAATAGTAATAATAACCGTCGGCAACTGCTGCGGTATTTTCAAGGAGGTTTTATCAATGGCAAAGAAAACTAGTTTATGGGCACTGTTGCTCGTAATGCTCGTAACTATGCTTACAGCTGGTTGCGGCGGCGGTAGCGGGGAGAAGAAAGCTGCTCCTGCTAATGACAAAAAACTTATCATCTATACCTCTATGAAGGAATCTCTGATTAAAGGCATCGTTGAGGGCTTCAAGAAACAAAATCCGGATATTGATGTCGACTATCAGTCTGCCGGTGCAGGCAAGCTGATGGCTAAAATCGCTGCTGAACGTCAAAGCGGCAAAATTTTGGCAGACGTTATCTGGACCAGTGAAGTTCATGATTTCTATAAAATGAAAGATGAGGGCATTTTGGAAAAATACCAAAGCCCGGTATTAAAAGAAACTGTTAACCAGTTCAACGATTATGATGGCTCTTTCCATGCAGCACGTCTTGGTACCCTGGGCATCATCATTAACACCGACAAAATCAAAACTGCTCCTACCCAATGGTCTGACCTGCTGAAACCGGAATACAAAAACGGCTTCGGTATTGCTAACCCGGCTCTTTCCGGCACCTCTTACATGAGCGTAGCACTGCTGGAAAAACAATTCGGTTGGAAATTCTTTGAAGATATCAAAGCTAACGGCGGCCGCATCGGTAAAGGCTCCGGTCAAGTTATCGACGATACCGCTTCTGGCGAGCTTGTTTCTTCCTTAGCAGTTGACTATATCACCAACGCTAAGATTGCCAAAGGTGCTCATCTGCAAATGTGCTATCCGCCTGAACTCCTGGTAGTTCCCAGCCCGGTAGCTATTTTCAAAGGCACTCCTCAACTGGATGCTGCTAAAAAGTTTGTTGATTATCTGTTGAGCAAAGAAGCACAAACCCTGGTTGCAAAGCAAGGCACCATCCCTGTACGCGAGGACGTAGAAATCCCTGCTAAATTTAATCTGCCGGCTCCGAAGGCTGCTCTGGAAAAATCCATTAAGATTGATTACAAAGAAGCTGTAAAGGCCAAAGAAGATACCATTAAGAAGTTCTCTGGTATTATGCAGGTTAAGAAATAAGCTTCAGACAAGCTCAGTCAAATTTAGTAAGTCAAAGCAATGGCGGCACAGGTTTGACCTGTATCGCCTTTTTTCAACAAAAAGGAGTTTTATTTAGAATGGAAGACATTATTAAAGTTGAAAATGTCGCCAAGGGGTACGCTAAGCACCAGGTACTGCAAAACCTGGATTTGAATATCAAAAAAGGTGAACGCTTTACCCTGCTTGGACCTTCCGGCTGCGGCAAAACTGTCCTTATCCGCCTTATTGCAGGCCACGAGGTTCCGGATGCCGGTAAAATCAGTATTGATAATACTATTGTTGCCGACAGCAGCAGCGGCGAATATATTCCCCCGGAAAGACGCGGTCTTGGTATCGTGTTCCAGGATTACGCAGTATGGCCGCACATGACGGTTTACGAAAATATTGCTTATCCGCTGAAAATGGAAAAACGCCCTAAAGATGAAATCGACAAGCTGGTTATGGATATGGTTGAAATAGTCGGCATGAAGGGTTTGGAAAAACGCCTTCCTTCCGAGCTCAGCGGCGGACAGCAACAGCGCGTAGCTTTGGCGAGAGCCTTAGTATCTGACCCGTCCGTAATGCTGCTTGACGAACCCCTGAGTAACCTGGATGCTAACCTGCGTGAAGAAATGAGCTTTGAAATCAAAGCACTGCAGCGCAAATTCGGCATCACCGTTATGTATGTAACCCATGACCAGGAAGTAGCACTGGCTATTTCCGACCGCATTGCTATTATGGATGCCCAGGGACATATCCGCCAAATCGGCACTCCCTACGAAATTTTTGAAAAGCCTGCTGATTTATTCATCTTTAAATTTATGGGCATTGCTAATTTCCTGGCAGTCAAAGAAGCTAACGGTAAATTTGTTGTGGGTAACGGCACTCAGGAGGTTCCTTGGGAAGCACCTCAGGGCAAAGCAGCTGCCTGAGTAGCAGCCTTCCGTCCTTCAGATGTAGAAATCCACCGTGAAGGCCCCGGACTTAAAGGTATTATCCACCGTGCCAACTTCTTGGGTGCAACCATGGACTATGCCATCGATATTGATGGTGAAAGCCTGCGTACAGAGCTTTTGACGCATGAAGCTATCAATAACAATCTGATGTTTAAGGAAGGCGACGAATGCTACATCACCTTCCGCAGCCTGCTCTGGTTTGATGCAGAGCAATTGAAGGAGGTAGAGGAATAATGAGCACAGGCACCATCAAAAAAGATTCCGGCTTTGGCGTAGCTCAGCTGATTCTTTTTATCTCTATCGCCGTACTGGTCATCTTCGTTGCCTGGCAGGTACTTCTGATTTTGTTTAACGCATTCTTTGTTGACGGCTCCTTCAACAGCCACGACTTTTATGCAGTACTCACCGAGCCTGAAACCTTCCAGGCTCTCATAAATTCACTGATTATCGCCAGCATGACCACTATCGGCAGTACTATTGTCGGTACCTTCTTTGCCTGGCTGGTAACACGTACTGACCTGCCCTATAAAAACTTTATGAAAAGCCTTTTCCTTGTCCCCTTTATGTTGCCATCATTCATCGGTACATTAGCATGGAAAATGCTTTTATCTCCTAACTCCGGTTATATCAACAAATTCTTTATCGAAACCTTCGGTTTTTCCGGTCCGGTTTTCGATATCTACACCTACCATGGCATCAGTGCCGTAGAGGTTATGTATCTTTTCCCGTTCGTATTTATCCAGGTTTGCGGTGCATTGGAACGTATGGACCCGACCTTGAAGGAATCTGCCTGTATTTCTGGTGCCGGCCTGTTTACGATTACCCGCAAAATCACCATTCCGCTGGTTATGCCATCTATCATGAGCGGTGCGCTGCTGATTATGCTTTACTCCATGGCTCACTTCGGTACTGTAGCTGTTTTGGGTATTGAACAGGGTATTTACAACATCCCGACACTTATTTATGAAAAGATTCACCAGAGCGGCGGCAGCTTTGAATCTATCCGTACCGGTACCGTACTGGCAACCGTACTGGTTGTTTCCGCAGCCTGCATTATCTGGGCACAGCAAAAAATTCTCAGCAACGGCCATTATCAGATTATCGGCGGCAAAAACTTCCGTCCTATGGAGCTCACACTGCGTGGCCTGCGTTATCCGCTGCTGTTTTTCTGCCTGGCTTACATCGCCTTCACGATTCTGCTGCCCACGGCAGTTATCTTCCTTGTAGGCGGCGTTAAGACCTACGGCCTGCCCTTTACGATGGAAAACCTGTCTTTGGACAACTACAAATATATTCTCTTTGAATACGAAGTTACCAAAGACGCTATCTTCAACAGTATCAGCTTAGGCCTGGCAGCAGCAATTATCACTATGTTTGCCGGTGTTATGATTTCCTATGTAATTGTTAAGATGAAGCTTCGCGGCAAAGGTATTTTGGAATTTTTGGGTATGCTGCCATTCTCCGTCCCCGGCTCCGTTATTGCCCTCGGCGTAATCCTTGCCTGGAGCGGCCAATTTGGCGTTAACCTCTACAACACAGTATGGATTATTCTTGTAGCCTACATCGCCCGCTACATGGCCTTCTCTCTGAAGGCTAACTCTGCAGCCCTGGAACAGGTACACGATTCTCTGATGGAAGCATCCCGCTCCTGCGGCGCAACCATGTGGCAATCATTAAAGGATATTGTTATTCCTTTGGTTAAGCCCGGTATGATCAGTGCTTTCTTCCTGATTTTCCTGCCGGCACTGCGCGAATTAACCGTATCCATTATGCTGTATGCTCCTACCACCAGAACTATCG
>OMBR01001260.1_pt1 | contig 9729 bp, 8 predicted proteins | sample 1674041 | NCBI WGS metagenome assembly OMBR01 (sample SAMEA103958138, study PRJEB25191) | human gut metagenome | biome: human-associated habitat [ENVO:00009003]; feature: intestine environment [ENVO:2100002]; material: feces | place: Germany | collected 2013/2015
CGGCAATGCTCCGTGGGGCAAGCGATATTATTGAAAGCGTCAGCGATGGTGTGGATACGAACTTTACTTCCAGCCAGATCCAGTCGCTGATCAAGACTCAGCTCAGAACCAATGCAAAATGGAATATTTATTCCGTGGCAGCGGATGGAACCGGGGGAACAGATATCTGCTATTCTTCAGGAGATGAAGAGCTTTATGTAACGTATCCGGATGAAAATTCAGTGGCTGAGATCATTGGATTGATCAAAAAAGTAAAAGACGGAGAAATAATCGAAGGATCCGTAAGTACAGAATAAAAATGAAGAAAAAGTCAAGGTATGATTTGGAAAATATTTTTCAGAATACCTTGACTTTTTTTTTGCAATATACTACAATAAACAAGCGTGCGAAAACGATGCACTGTTTTTCTGCGCATTTTAAACAGAACTTGTTTAAAATCGTAACCAATTATTACTTCATAGGAGGTGAAAGAGATGCCAACATTTAACCAGTTAGTAAGAAAAGGTCGTCAGACAGCTGTAAAGAAATCTACTGCACCGGCTCTCCAGAAAGGATACAATTCTTTGAAGAAAAGAGCTACAGACACATCTGCACCACAGAAGAGAGGTGTATGTACAGCAGTTAAGACAGCTACACCGAAGAAACCGAACTCAGCTCTTAGAAAGATCGCCAGAGTACGTCTTTCAAACGGAATCGAAGTAACAAGCTACATTCCAGGTGAAGGACACAACTTACAGGAGCATAGCGTTGTTATGATCCGTGGTGGACGTGTTAAGGACTTACCAGGTACAAGATATCACATCATCCGTGGTACACTTGATACAGCAGGAGTCGCTAACAGAAAGCAGGCTCGTTCCAAATACGGCGCTAAGAGACCAAAGGCTTCTAAGTAATTTCAGGTATTGGACCGAAGTTGCTTGATAATTTAGCGAACCATAGTATCACATTTGTTGTATCCGGCATCTTCTGCCGGATGGACTATAGGTTGGTGTTGGGATTATTATCACAAACGATAGATTTCCGCACGAACATTATGGCGAAATAGGTGGTCTTTGACCGATATTTTACACATTGTGAGTACCGTTGAATTAATCGAAATGAAGTTCACTGAAACAGCCTGCCGGATAGCGGTATGCTGTCAGGTTATAAGGCTGTAAATGGCGGCGCTGCCGCACTCAGTAAATGCAGAAGTTTTTTCTGTATAGTAAATTATGATTAAGGAGGGAAGAACCGTGCCACGTAAAGGACATACTCAGAAAAGAGACGTATTAGCAGATCCGTTATACAACAACAAAGTGGTTACCAAACTTATCAACAACATCATGTTAGATGGTAAGAAAGGTGTTGCTCAGAAAATTGTATACGGAGCTTTCACAAGAGTTGAGGAGAAAACAGAGAAACCAGCTCTTGAGGTATTTGAAGCAGCAATGAATAACGTTATGCCTGTTCTTGAAGTAAAGGCAAGACGTATCGGTGGTGCAACATATCAGGTACCGATCGAAGTAAGACCGGATCGTCGTCAGGCGTTAGCACTTCGCTGGCTGACCACTTACTCTCGTAACAGAGGAGAGAAGACGATGGAAGAAAGACTTGCGAACGAGATTATGGATGCAGCAAACAATACTGGTGCATCTGTTAAGAAAAAAGAAGATATGCACAAAATGGCAGAGGCAAACAAGGCTTTCGCGCACTACAGATTCTAAAAGAATTCAGAATATCTCCGCGATGCTTCAGCTTTTGTGCATTACAGATTCTAATAGAATCCAAAATGTTTCCGCAAAGCTGTTGCTTTTAAATATGGAATTTTTGATCGCTGCGTGAGCTTTTGCTTTCGCGGCGATAGCATATCGTTAGTAAATTAAGGAGGAAATACCTTGGCTGGAAGAGAATATCCATTAGAGAGAACCAGAAACATTGGTATTATGGCTCACATTGATGCTGGTAAAACAACATTAACAGAGCGTATTCTTTACTATACCGGTGTTAACTATAAGATTGGTGATACTCATGAAGGTACTGCTACCATGGACTGGATGGAGCAGGAGCAGGAAAGAGGTATTACCATTACTTCAGCCGCTACGACATGTCACTGGACTTTGGAAGAGTTTACAAAGCCGAAGAAAGGTGCTTTAGAGCATCGTATCAATATCATTGATACCCCTGGTCACGTTGACTTTACAGTAGAGGTAGAGCGTTCACTCCGTGTACTTGACGGCGCTGTCGGCGTCTTCTGTGCAAAGGGTGGTGTTGAGCCTCAGTCCGAGAACGTATGGCGTCAGGCTGATACCTACAATGTACCGCGTATGGCATTCATCAATAAGATGGATATCTTAGGTGCAAACTTCTACGGTGCTGTTGATCAGATCCGTACAAGATTAGGAAAAAATGCAATCGTTCTTCAGTTACCGATTGGTAAAGAGGATGATTTCAAAGGTGTCATTGATTTATTCGAGATGAAAGCATACATCTACAACGACGATAAGGGTGATAATATCACTGTTACCGATGATTTAGGTGATATGAAAGATGATGCAGAGCTTTACCGTTCTGAGTTAATCGAGAAAATCTGCGAGTTAGATGATGACTTAATGATGATGTACCTTGAGGGTGAAGAACCATCCGTAGAGGAAATGAAAAAAGTATTGAGAAAAGCTACCTGTGAATGTACAGCTGTACCTGTTTGCTGTGGTTCTGCTTACAGAAACAAGGGTGTACAGAAGCTTCTTGATGCAATTATCGAGTACATGCCGGCTCCAACAGACATCCCTTCAATCAAGGGTGTAGATCTGGATGGAAACGAAGTAGAGAGACATTCATCTGATGATGAGCCGTTCTCAGCTTTAGCATTCAAGATCATGGCTGACCCATTCGTAGGTAAACTTGCATTCTTCCGTGTATACTCTGGTAGTATGGCAGCAGGTTCTTACGTTCTCAATGCAACAAAAGATAAAAAAGAGCGTGTTGGACGTATCCTTCAGATGCATGCGAATAAGAGACAGGAGCTCGACAGAGTTTACTCTGGTGATATCGCAGCAGCAGTTGGATTTAAGTTCACCACAACAGGTGATACCATCTGTGATGAGCAGCATCCTGTAATCTTAGAGTCTATGGAATTCCCAGAGCCGGTTATCGAGCTTGCTATTGAGCCGAAAACAAAGGCTGGACAGGGTAAGATGGGTGAGGCTCTTGCAAAACTTGCAGAAGAGGATCCTACATTCCGTGCGCATACTGATCAGGAAACAGGTCAGACAATCATCGCTGGTATGGGTGAGCTTCATCTGGAGATCATCGTTGACCGTCTCCTTCGTGAATTTAAGGTAGAGGCAAACGTTGGTGCACCTCAGGTTGCTTACAAAGAGACATTTACAAAACCTGTAGATGTTGAGTACAAATATGCAAAACAGTCTGGTGGACGTGGACAGTACGGACACTGTAAAGTTAAATTCGAGCCGATGGATCCGAACGGCGAAGAGACATTCAAGTTCGAGTCTAGCGTAGTTGGTGGTGCTATTCCGAAGGAATACATCCCGGCAGTAGGTGAAGGTATCGAAGAAGCAGCTCAGGCTGGTATTCTTGGAGGATTCCCGGTACTTGGTGTACATGCTAACGTATACGACGGATCTTACCATGAAGTCGATTCATCCGAGATGGCATTCCACATTGCCGGATCTATGGCTTTCAAGGAAGCTATGCAGAAGGCAAGTCCGGTATTACTTGAGCCGATCATGAAGGTTGAAGTAACTATGCCAGAGGAATACATGGGTGATGTTATCGGTGATATCAACTCCCGTCGTGGACGTATCGAGGGAATGGATGATATCGGTGGCGGTAAGCTTGTAAAAGCTTATGTTCCGCTTGCTGAGATGTTCGGATATTCTACAGACTTACGTTCTAAGACACAGGGACGTGGTAACTACTCTATGTTCTTCGAGAAATATGAGCCAGTACCAAAGAATGTACAGGAAAAGGTATTAGCAGACAAATCTAAATAATAGACCATCTTTTTTTCCTGTGGAAAAAGTTTTAGCAGATAAGTCAAAATAAGACTAAAACATCCGGATTTCCTATAAAATATAGGAAATCCGGTAAGAAATAGCTTGAAAAACGATTGATTATTTTATATAATCAGAGTTAGCCGAGTTATTGAAAATAACAACTATAGCCCATAGGGCATCATTTTAAGGAGGATATTCAAAAATGGCAAAAGCTAAGTTTGAAAGAACAAAACCACATTGTAATATTGGTACCATTGGACACGTTGACCATGGTAAAACAACTTTAACAGCTGCTATTTCTAAAGTATTAGCTGCAAGAGTTGCTGGTAACACAGCTACAGATTTCGATAACATCGATAAAGCTCCAGAAGAGAGAGAGCGTGGTATCACAATTTCTACTGCTCATATCGAGTATGAGACAGAGAAGAGACATTACGCACACGTTGACTGCCCAGGTCATGCCGATTACGTTAAGAACATGATCACTGGTGCTGCTCAGATGGATGGTGCTATCCTCGTTGTAGCTGCTACTGACGGTGTTATGGCTCAGACAAAAGAGCACATCTTATTATCCCGTCAGGTAGGTGTACCTTACATCGTAGTATTCATGAACAAGTGTGATATGGTTGACGATCCAGAATTATTAGAGTTAGTTGAGATGGAAATCACAGAACAGCTCGAAGAGTACGGATTCAATGACTGCCCAATCATCCAGGGATCTGCTTTAAAAGCTCTTGAAGATCCAATGGGACCTTGGGGAGACAAGATTATGGAATTAATGGATACAGTTGATTCTTATATTCCAGATCCACAGCGTGATACAGATAAACCATTCTTAATGCCAGTAGAGGACGTATTCACAATCACAGGTCGTGGTACAGTTGCTACAGGTAGAGTTGAAAGAGGTCAACTAAACCTTAACGACGAAGTTGAAATCGTTGGTCTTACAGACGAAAAGAGAAAAGTTGTTGTTACAGGTCTTGAAATGTTCAGAAAGACCCTTGACTTCGCTGAAGCAGGCGACAACGTAGGTGTTCTTCTCCGTGGTGTTCAGAGAACTGAAATCCAGAGAGGTCAGGTACTTGCTAAGCCGGGTACAATTCACCCACACACAAAGTTCCGTGGCCAGGTTTACGTTCTTACTAAGGACGAAGGTGGCCGTCATACTCCATTCTTCAACAACTATCGTCCGCAGTTCTATTTCAGAACAACTGACGTAACAGGTACAATCTCACTCCCAGAGGGCGTAGAGATGTGCATGCCTGGTGATAACGTTGAAATGGACGTTGAACTTATCACTCCTATCGCTATCGAAGTTGGTCTTCGTTTCGCTATTCGTGAAGGCGGCAGAACAGTAGGTTCAGGCGCAGTTATCGCTATTAACGAATAATTTTAACCGATTATCGTTTATTTTCTAACATTCAGAGCCGATACATTTGTATCGGCTCTTTTTGTGTTTTTTGTAGGGGCAGATATCATCCTTATGCAGGTAATATCACAAATTATATGTTAAAACAAATTCTATAATGGCACAATCTCGTAGGGGCGTTCATCGGACGCCCGCACGGCGGCTCGCCGTGCAACAGCAGGTTGCTTGTGAAAAATCACGCTCTGCATTATAATATACGCAAGAGGTGACGGCTATGGATACAAAAGAAATTTTACTGAAATTAAGAACAAAATCGGGCTTTTCTCAGGATGAGCTGGCTGAAAAACTGTTTGTAACAAGACAGGCTGTTTCTCGTTGGGAAAACGGCGACACAGTTCCGAATACGGAAACATTAAAACTTCTCTCAAAGCTTTATAATGTGTCAATCAATACCTTGCTCGGTTCTCCGAGAGAACTCATTTGTCAATGTTGCGGTATGCCGTTGGAAGATGAGATTATCAGCAGAGAGAAAGACGGCTTTATGAATGAAGATTATTGCAAGTGGTGTTATGCCGACGGAAATTATATGTACAGCGATATGGACGATTTGATTGATGTCTGCGTCAAAAATATGGCAAACGAGCAACATTCCGAAAAAGAGGTGCGTGAGTATCTGTTGAGAACACTCCCAAAGCTTGACTATTGGAAAAGATATAAGGAACTCGGCGGAAACAAGGCTTTTGAGGAATTTAAAAATGTTCTGATTGATGAGATAAATGCCTTAAATGTTGACGGTATGCCAAAGCTTACAAAGCTGAATGCGCTTGTCGGAAAATTTGTTAATTTGGGATACAGACTTCCGAACGGCAACACGGTTAAGTTTTTGGATGATAACGCAACATATCTCGGCAATCAGCTTGAATGTGAGTTCGGCGGTGACAGATATTTCGGCATTGTTGCAAATACCGATTTCATCCTGATTTCAACTTATGAGGAAAATCTTAAAAATCCGGAGCTTGTTTTGTACAAGAAAAGATAACAACATAACAGAAAAAGAGGTGTCAGCGTTTGCGACACCTCTTTTTGCAGTTGTAATTATTGAAAAGTCAGAATAAGGTAATCCCGAACATATGCAGTATCCATAAAACAGCACCGAAAACAACAGATGCGGTAACACCGTAAACTATGACAGGTCCTGCAATGATGAACAGCTTTGCGCCGAGTCCTGCAACATATCCCTCTGATTTGAATTCAATTGCAGGCGATGAAACCGCATTTGCAAAACCTGTAATCGGCACAAGCGTACCTGCACCGCCATGCTTGGCGATTTTATCGTAAACACCGATTGCTGTCAGCAAAATTCCTATGAAAATCAGCGTTACCGAAGTCAGCGTTTTTGCATCATCCTTACTGAGATCAAGCATTGAATAACAGTCCGTTAGAACCTGACCGATAAGGCAGATGAAACCGCCGATGAAAAATGCCTTGGTCCCGTTCACAAAACATTTACTTTTCGGTGAATTATTTTTCACAATCGTGCTATATTCTTTTTTTGAAATCATAAAATGCCACCTTTGCACCGTTAATTAATTTACATATATTTTTGCCGTATAAATTTCAATTATGTTTGAATTATCACTTTATTTTTTTTGACTGTTGTAGTATACTTATTAATATGTACAGCTATGTAAAACGAAATGAGGGTAAAGTAATGGAGCATTATCTCGATAACAGCGCAACTACGAAGGTGTCGCAAAAGGCGGCAGAAAAAGCGTTTGAGATAATGACCGAAAATTACGGCAATCCTTCGTCACTCCATTTGCGTGGAATGTATGCAGAGCAGGAGCTTGTAAAGGCTCGAAAAGAGGTTGCAAGAAAGCTTGGTGCAACTGCCGACGAAATCTATTTTACAAGCGGCGGTACAGAGGCGAATAACCTTGCAATTTTCGGTGTTGCCGAGGCTAAAAAACGCAGAGGAAAGCGGATTGTTGTGTCTGCCGTTGAACACAGCAGTATTATGGAATCCGCCAAAAAACTTGAGGATAACGGCTTTGATGTTGTCTACATTATGCCCCGTGAGGACGGCACAATTCACAAGGAAGATGTGCTTGAAAAGGTTGACGAAAACACAATTCTTGTGTCTGTAATGTGCGTCAATAATGAAACGGGCGCAATTATGAATGTTACGGATATTTTTTCTGCCGTAAAGGCGAAGAACAGCGATGTAATCTGCCACACGGATGCCGTTCAGGCGTTCGGCAAAATCTCGCTTTCTGCGTCAAGGCTTCATGCGGATTTAATCAGCGTGAGCGGTCATAAAATCCATGCCCCGAAGGGTGTGGGTGCAATCTTCGTGAAAAAGGGTGTACGGCTTGTTCCGCTTCACTACGGCGGTGAGCAGGAGAAAAAACTCCGCCCCGGCACAGAGGCAATTCCGCTGATTGCCGCAATGGGTGTTGCCTGCGGTGAATTTAACATAGATAAAAATTACGATTATGTTTCAAAGCTTAACAGTTACGCAAGGGATAAGCTATTAAAAATTGACGGTGTGAGCCTCAACTCCCCCGAAAACGCACTTCCGTATGTATTGAATATTTCGGCAGGAAAGGTCAGGAGCGAAACCATGCTCCATTTTCTTGAAAATCTTGAGGTCTATGTGTCCTCGGGAAGTGCCTGTGCCAAGGGCAAACCGAGTTATGTGCTTGAGTCAATGAATATCGGTCGTGACAGAGCCGACAGCGCACTGAGAATCAGCTTTTCAAAATTTAACACAGAGGCAGATATCGACGCACTTTGTTACGGTATTGAAAAGGGACTGAAAACCCTTGCTCACAAATAAAATCGTATGAATACATATTAAAACAAAGGAATACATTTTATGAAGGAAATTTTACTTTTGAAAGACGGCGAAATTGTTCTCAAGGGACTTAACCGCCGTTCATTTGAAGATGTCCTCAAAAAGAACCTCAAACACGCATTAAAGAGTGCAGGCCATTTTGAGATTACATCCGCACAGTCCACAATTTATGTAAAACCGCTTGATGATGACGCAGATCTTGAAAAGGCTTGCGAAATCGTTTCAAGGGTGTTCGGAATTATCGCTTTTTCAAGAGCCGCCGTTTGTGAAAAAACAATCGAATCCGTTCTTGAAACCGCTCCGAAATATCTTGAAAATCAGCTTAAAAATATAAAAACCTTCAAGGTTGAGGCAAAGAGAAGCGACAAGAAGTTTCCGCTTAAATCTCCCGAAATTTGCAGAGAGGTCGGCGGTGAAATCCTTTCAAAGTTTCCGCATCTCAAGGTTGATGTTCACAACCCCGACCTTGTTGTAAATGTTGAAATCCGTGACTTCGGCGCTTATGTTCACGGTGAGCCGGTAAGAGGAGCAGGCGGTATTCCGGTCGGCACAGGCGGCAGAGCCGCAATTCTCATCAGCGGAGGTCTTGACTCTCCCGTTGCCGCTTATATGATGGCAAAAAGAGGTATCAGACTTACTGCAATTCACTTTGCAAGTCCGCCTTACACAAGCCCCAGAGCCGAAGACAAGGTTGTCAGACTTCTCCGCAGAGTCAGCAGATATGCAGGCGATATGGTTATGTACACCGTGCCGTTTACAAAGCTGCAGGAGAAAATCAAGGATGAATGTCCCGAGGAACTTTTCACAATCATTATGCGCCGCCTTATGATGAAACTTTCGCAAAAGGTTGCTATAATGCAAAATTGCACCGCCCTTATCACCGGTGAAAGCGTCGGTCAGGTTGCAAGCCAAACTATGTATGCTCTTGCATGTACCGATTGCGCCGCTTCTATGCCTGTTTTCAGGCCTTGTATCGGTATGGATAAGGAGGAAATTATTGCAATTTCCCGCAAAATTGACACGTTCGATATCTCTATTCAGCCTTATGAGGATTGCTGCACGGTGTTCACTCCTAAGCACCCTAAAACAAGGCCGCACCTTGACGACGTAATTAAAGCAGAACAAAAAATTCCTGACCTTGACTCTATGCTTCAAAAAGCGCTTGATGATGTCAAGAAGGTTATTATTAAATAAGTATGGATAATAAAGATTTTGAAAAAAATAGTATTGACGATATTTTAAAGGATTTTCAGGCTAAAAGGGACAGCAGGGAAAAAAGCGATTATGTTCCCGTGAATGTTGAGCCGCCTAAGCCACGTGCTGATTTTGCAAAAGCCGAAAGCGAAGAGCCAAAGCCTGATAAAGAAGTCAATAAGCCTAAAATTGAACTTAAAAAAATAGATTTTTCCTTTCTTAAAAGTGATAAGGCAAAAGGCGTATATAAATACCTTATTATAATAGTATTAATTATAGCAGTCTTTTTTGCCGCCGTTTTCGGCATTGGCAAT
>OMBR01001261.1_pt1 | contig 9729 bp, 7 predicted proteins | sample 1674041 | NCBI WGS metagenome assembly OMBR01 (sample SAMEA103958138, study PRJEB25191) | human gut metagenome | biome: human-associated habitat [ENVO:00009003]; feature: intestine environment [ENVO:2100002]; material: feces | place: Germany | collected 2013/2015
ATTTTACGACAGCAATTTTCATCAGCTAAAGATAACTGTTTTATTTTTATAAGCCAATACTTTTAGTTCAATATGTTTCTGAACAGCACGAGAAAGGACTATTTTTTCCAAGTCTTTACCTTTACTTACTAAATCCTGCACAGTGTCCTTGTGTGTAATACGCACCACATCCTGCTCTATGATGGGACCGGCATCCAACTCTGTGGTAACATAGTGGCTGGTAGCTCCAATAATCTTCACTCCACGTTCAAACGCAGCATGATAGGGCTTCGCTCCCACAAATGCCGGAAGGAAAGAGTGATGAATGTTGATTATCCTATTGGGATAAGCGTTTATCATTTGCTCGGAAATGACCTGCATGTAGCGCGCCAGCACTATGAAAGTTATCTTATGCTTTGCCAGTAACTCCATTTCCTTCTTCTCTTGTTCCTCCTTTGTCTCTTTGGTAATGGGGAAAAGATGGAAAGGAATACCGAAACGCTCGGCCACGTGCTGCAAATCGGGATGATTGCTTATAATAAGAGGTATCTCCACATTCCACTCACCAGCGGTGTAACGCGCCAACAAGTCGAACAAGCAATGGGACATCTTTGAAACAAAGATAGCCATACGCGGTTTTGTATCGGAGAAATAGAGACGGAAATTCATCTCATATTTCTGTGCATACAAAGTGGCAAAATAATCCTCAATCTTTTCCTGAGGCACCAGAAAATCTTTCAATTCCCATTCAATACGCATAAAAAAGATATTCTCTACATGGTCTACATACTGATCCAGATAGATAATATTACCTTTATTCACCGTTATAAAGTCTGTTACTTCTGCCAATATGCCTGGTTTGTCAGGGCAGTGTAGCAACAGTTTGGCTGTTTTCATCATCCTAAAATGTTTTTTATCATTTTTCAAATTACAACATTCTCTTTTTGAGTTCGCAAAAATAACGATTTATTGCAAAACAACGAACTTTTCGAGCAAGAAGTTTAAAACAAGCTCCGAAATGTTTCGTTTTCTCCAGGAAAGGTTTTCATATCAAGAATAAAACAGTGCATAAACGTATTTCTAAACAGTTGTTAAATTTACTTTTCTCTTATTTTTCCAATCTTCTCAATATGAGGATATAAAGCAAATACAGCACAAAACGCTTGGAAAAAAGTTCGCCATAGCTATTGCAGATATCAAAGAAATGCCTACCTTTGCAACCGCAATCGAGAGAGATAGCAACGAAAGAATGAAATAATGGTGCGTTAGTTCAGTTGGTTAGAATACATGCCTGTCACGCATGGGGTCACGGGTTCGAGTCCCGTACGCACCGCAGTAAATATTGAAAACCAATAAATTACAAATAAAACACCCAATTTTACACCCTATAATGTAAAATTGGGTGTTTTATTTTATTTGATGTTTGAAGTCGCAAGGCTAGTTCATTTTAAACATAATTCTATTTTTCCTTAAAAAGAGAATTAGACATTCGTTCAATTATTCTGAAAAGTATGCCTTTTTTCTTATGAGGTTTTATTTTCCGAAGCTTTACTCCCAATATCGCTTGTATTAAATCTTCCATATTTCGTGCTTCCATACCTGCTTTGTCATCATACAAATGAGTATTGTCTATTTCATATTGATCAACGACAAAGCCTTTTTCAATCTTTATAAAGAGTTCTGTTTCATACAAAGAAGCATATCCTTGATGTATATATTTCATCATTTTGCCATGAGGAATACGTATTTCCCCAGAAAACCATTCTGCAAATACTTTCTTTTTATCAGGAAATAAATAATCTAGACCAACCTCCTGAAAATTCTCAATATAAGCCTTTAAATCCGTTAAATAGAGCTTGTTCTTTTCTATACTCCAATAGCCCACATACCCCCTCCAGCAGTTGGTTGTACAGCACCTGAAAGATATATTGTTATCTTTCAGATATAAATGCAAAGGTTCCGTTGTAAGATAATATTCTTTATTATTATAAACTAAATGTTCTCTTCTTTGTGCAGTCATAAGGTTCTAAATCTGTTTCTTATAAAGGATTTATTTGGTTTTATAATTGCGATATTTGTCAATAAGGGGTTTTACATCCATCCTTCCTAATTCGTAGGCTCTTTCTAAATGGGAGCAAGCATCTGATACTTTATTAACTTTTATTTCTTGAAGTGCTAAATTTACAAGAGTTGACTGTAAATCAAAACCTAATAGCATCGCCTTATTATAAAAGTTGATTGATTGTTCATGATTATCTAGTTGTTCATAAATATATCCAAGATTGTAATATGCTGCTCCAAAATTAGGATTGATTTCTATACACTTTTGGAAAATACTTACTGCATCCTTAAATTGCAACATTTCTATTAATATAGCTCCTTTCATATTATAATATTCAACCTCTTGCGGATTGATTGCAATAGCTTTAGATATTGCATCTATTGCTTCTTTATTCTTCTTCATATCAGATAAAATATGTGCATAATTATATTGAAATTCATCATTGTTAGGTATCAATTCAACAGCTTTTTCTGCATATTGGCATGCTTTTTTAGGGTTTCCAGCTTGATTTTCCATTATTGCTAGATTGATGTAAGCAGATGCGCTTTGAGTTGATTGTGATTCCAACTTAATTGTTCTTTCAAAATACTTCATAGCTGAATCCGGATTATTCAAATGATGAGCATATATTTGACCTATATTAAAATTATTAGATGCATTATATGGATCTATATAGAATGATTTCTTTGAATCGGAAATAGCCTTCTCTATATCCCCCTGTTCTAAATAAATCGTCGCTCTATTTGCTAAAACCAAAGCATTATTTCCATCTATTTTTAAAGCCTTATCCAATAGTTCCAATGCATCTTGCGAATTAGCCGCCAAATTAGAGAGACCTACATATATCAAAACTTTATCTTCGTTAGTAGCATTAAACAATGCCTTAGAATAAAAATATTTGGCTTCATCCTTATTATTTAGTTGATACAAAATTGATGCTTTATTAATATAAGCCCCAGTTAAATCAACATTTAAAACTTTTTGCCGTGAGATAAAGTAATTGATGTCCACTAATGCTTCCTTAAATAATCCTAATTTTGATTTCACTGTTGCTCTTTGATAGTATGCAATCATAACCTCTTCTCTATTTTGGTTAAGTTGTATAATTCTATCTAAATCTTTCAGTTCTTCATCGTATCTTGACATTATTTCGTAGATTCTCATTCGTAAGAAATAGAGGCTACTGCTATCGGGATATAACTCTATCGCATTACAGATTTCATTCAAAGCGAGTTGGAATTGATTATTATCCCAATATTCTAACGCTTTTTCTTTTGACGCTTGATGTTGACACGATACTAATAAAAAAATACCCCAAATAACTAAATATCGTTTCATTACATGTACTCTAATTTGTGATTAATTAATCAAGATGAAATCAATCTAACATGAATTTAATTACGTGCCTTTCCACCACCAGCAACAATGCCTAATAATACCCAAATAAACGTAATCCACCACCAAACATTATAACCCGTAGTGTAGTAATTGGCTTTACAAAGCACATCACTATAAAAAAAGGATCTAATCCAATTGGGTATGCAAAACAAACCATGCCATATCCCTGAATACCAAGTATAGGTTTTATCAGGTTCAATATCACATAGCCACGCCGCTAAAGCACAAGTTATAGCCACAGGAATAGCGAAACAAATAACAATAGATAAGCATCCAAGTAAATTTTTCATAATTAACTGTAGTAACTTTCTAGTTCCTTGAAAGTGATTATAATAAAACATGAAAGCGTGGAACTGCAATGCTCACATCTTCAATCGGAGGCCCTAGGAAAGCCTATACAAACAGATGTACCAATAGCAGCCCACGCTATAGCGTGAGAACCACTATGCTATCATCGTTTGTATGTCTGGGAAATTTCCTAGGTTTCCGACTGAACGATAAGCATAACGCTTCTAAAAATTCTAATATGTTTTGGAGAGAGTTTTGCTCAATCCGATGCAAAAATATGAAAAATAATTAAATAACCCCAACTAAATATATTTGAATTTTCTCATTTTCTTGTGTTTTATAACCTGAATCCCCTTTTTGGGGTGTCCTCTTCTTTTTGGGTGTGGATTACACTCAGTTTTTCTTTGAGTTCCTGAAACTTCATCCTGAACCATTCGAGTATGGGCATACCGTCAATGCACAGCCGGAACTTTCCTTTCTCCTGCGGATTTCTCTCTACGGTTGCCGTCGAGTGGTCTGTCCTGAACTTTTCCCGGTGCTCTTTCGAATAGAGCCTTCCCTTGAACTCTACGGGTTGTAGGGTGACGATTCGCCTTGTCAGTTCCTCGGTAAACCCCACTTCCCGGCATTGTTCGGCTATGGGCAGCAGTTCCGTTACGATAGGGAAATAGGTGTCTATCTGTTTCAGCCTATTGTTGTACCCTGCAATTTTCTGTTGGTAACTTCGGTTTATCTTGTTTATCTCGCTGTTGTGGCGGTGCTCCATTTTTGTTTGCTCCCTCTGTTCGGCTTGTACTTGTCTTTGCAGATTGGCTATATCCTGCTTCAAACCCTCATTCTCCGCTTCCAGCTTCTTGACCTTGCTGCCGCCCAAAAGAGAACTCACCCCGTCCGCTATGGCTGTGGTTGCGTTCACCGCCGCACCCTTCATCTTCTGCACGTTGATTTCCCCCTTGACCTTTTTCAGCTTCTTCTGCGCTTCCTCTTCCAGCCCCAGCAGGGTTTCTATGTTCTCCTGCAGGCTGTCTTGTTGCTCTACCAGTTCCTTGTAGTATTGCATGGTGGATATGTGTTTTGCCAGCGAACCGTCTATTCCTCTTTGCAAGCCGTATTTGCTCATGGCTTGTGCATAGGTGTCCTGATAGTGTTTCAGCCTGTGCCTTGCCATGACGTCATCAGCACACAGCCGTACATCCTGCGTGTTCTTCTTGCGGTATTTCTTTTTCCCGTTCTGTTCTTCCTTTCTGGCTTTTCTGCGCTCTCCGGTCACTATCGGTACGATAGTGGCGTGTATGTGAGGTGTCTTCTCGTCCATGTGCAGGACTGCCGACACAAGGTTCCGCTCCCCGTATGTTTCCCGGAGCCATTTCAGGTTGTCGTTGCACCAGCCGTCAAGCCTCCCGTCCTCTTCCATTTGCTTCATGTCCTTGTTGCTTCCGGTGAGCAGCACCCGGATTGCCTTCACCTGGTTGGTGCCCACCTTGCGTTTGATGCCCGCCGTCTCTATCCGGTGCGCTATCGCCTGCGTGCGGTTCTTCACTCCTTCGGGGAACCGTACCAGTTCCCGGTTCAGGTGCGTTCGCGTTCTGTCCGCATTCTTCGGGTGTACGGTGCGCTCTATGTGCGTGGACATTGCGCCGTCCGCACCTTTTGCCTTTTCCAAATGCAAAACTGCATATCCCATAACTGTAATACATTTTTCGGTTAATACTTCCCCTGCCTTGCTTCCATGCCGCATGGCTCACGGGGTTTCAAAAGGGGCGGCGTCCCTTTTGCTCATTGGGGCTTTTTTAGCGATGCGTGCATTGCGTGAAGAAAAAGCCCTAATGAGCTATGGCTTTTTTCAAAGCCTTCCGTTGGCTGTACGGTTACATCCTGATACCTTTGCCTTTCCTCTCCGGTTGCCTTGCCTGCCGTTGCCTTTTCTCCGGTTCCGGCTTCTCCTGCCACCGTTCCGCTTGTCCTGACCGTTTACTACAAAGGAAGTCGTTCAGGTCGTTGTAGCCTCCGTATATGTGAGATGCGTCCCGGACGCGCAGCCCGTATTCCTCCCGCAGTTCCTGAACAGCTTCCATTCCCGCCTTGTCGTTGTCGAGGAAACAGTGAATGCGCCCGTAACCGCCCAATGGTCGGATTGCCTTGGAGAGGTTGGAAGTCGAGTTCAGTACGATGTAGTCCTGCCCGTCAAGGTCGGGACGGTCAGGACACCTTTCCAGCCGCAGGGTGAGGAAGGAGAGGTAGTCCATGAAGCCCTCGAAGAGATAGCAGGTCTCCTTCGTCTGTTCCTGCCGTATGTGGGTGATGTCCTTCGGTGCTATGCAGCCCTTGAAGAGCTTGTTGCGTATCTCGTAGCCTCCCGAACGGTTGGGAAAACCAACGGTAAAGTAGGGTTTGCCGCCGGTCAGATAGCGCACCTCCCTGCATTCTCTTTTTGCCAGTTCCGTATTTATCCCCCTCTGCCGCAGATAGGAGAATAGGGCGGGGGAAGAAAGCGGCGCCACCTCCAACTGTCGGAAGCTCGGTTTGGAGAAAGGTTGCCCGCCAAAAGAGAAGGAGACCGGGCGCACGTTTGGTGCCTGCTCCGCTATCCTTTCCAAGAGGTAGGGCAGGCTGTCTGATGCGTAGAGCTCCTGCGCCAGTGCGATGATGTTCCCGCCCCTGCCCGCGCGTAGGCTCGGTACAGAACGCCTTACTGCCTTTCGGCAGTAGGTTTTCCCGTACCTGCCCCCAAACCGTACTTGCATGTCTCCACGCATACGGCTCTCCGTTGATAACATGACTTTATTTAGCATGGCTGTGTATTTTGGCATAACACTTTTCACAGACAACCAATGTCTTCCTATGCTTTTCAAGCATCAGCCTGTCGCATTCAGTTTTTCCTTTAAGCTGATTTAGCTTTCTGACATGACGCATGACTACAGGTCCGACTTTTCCACATAATTCACATGTTCTCGCATCCAATCGCTCAGTAAGTGTCGGCTGTGGAATTGCGATTGTGTAGGATAAGTCGTTTACCTCCGTATAGTACATTGGTGGTTTACGTTTGAATCCCTCATTATAGAATTTCCTGTACCGTAATTTACCTTTTGCATCCTGATATGGCACTATAATGTCATTCCCAACCTTATATTTGTCAATGACTTTGCTTACAGTGCTATTGGTTTTTCCTGCAATGGTATGGTACATACTGTACTCCATGATGTATCCAAACTTTGAGAGCGCGTATGCCACGTTGTTGGCAATGCAGTAGTAGTTGTAGAACCCTCTGATTTCAGAGTTATATGCCGCCACTATGTCCTCGATTTTCTTCTTCATAAGATTGCCTCTGAACTTTGCAAACCAAACTTGTCGGCCATTTTCTACCTTGTATCTGATGGCGCTGTATTCTTCCAGTTTGTTCCGCACCGTTTCTATGGCGACCTTTAGGACTATCTTACCGTTGTAATAACGGGCTGGCACATTGTTCTTGTCCCGCTTGATAGCATCAGACTTACGGACTGAAACATCGAAGCCAAGAAATTTCGCGGGCTTTTGTGCGTTTGTTATCAATGTCTTTTCCTGTGACAGTTCCAGCTTGAGGTTTTCTTCCATATACTTGGTAATGTCCGACTTGATTTTAACGCACTCTGCCTTGCTTCCGATAACACCAATGAGGAAATCATCTGCGTATCTTACGTATCGAAGCCTTCTGTATGTTTCATCCATACTGTCTCTGCTCTCAATCTTTTGCCTTTCACGTCTCAGTTTCTCATACTCATCCCTAAGCTGTAATCTGACATCTGCATCCTGTATGTTCTTGATGCTTTTAAGGATGCGTTGCATCTTATCGCTAAGTTGCTTGTATTCTTTGGTGATGTGTCTTTCTTTTCCCTTATTGAAGCGTAGGGCGTATTCTTCCATATACTTGTCAAAATTATCAAGATAAATGTTTGCCAGTATAGGACTGATATTACCGCCTTGTGGAGTTCCCTTGTTTGTATTATGAAACTTCCAGTCTTCAATATATCCCGCATTCAACAACTTGCGGATAAGCCTTAGAAATCTATCATCGGCAATCCGTTTCCGCAAAGTTGCAATCAATACATTGTGGTCTATGTTGTCGAAGAATCCTTTAATGTCTCCTTCCACAAACCATTTTGTACCTGTAAATGTCTTTTGGATATGGGTCAATGCGGTATGGCAGCTTCTGTTTGGTCTGAATCCATGTGAGGTGTTTGCAAACACCTCTTCATAGACGGCTTCAAGAATCATGCGCACCACCTCCTGTACAAGTTTGTCCTCAAAGGAAGGAATTCCAAGCGGTCTTTTCTTACCGTTTTTCTTGGGTATGTATATCCTTTTTGCCGGATTAGGCTTGTAAGACTCATCTCTCAAAGATGCAATGACTTTGTTTATTCTTTGAAGACTCATCCGATTGATGGTTTTCCCATCCGTACCGGGTGTCATATTGCCTGGTTTGGCGTAAATACGCTGGTAAGCAACATGAAACATCTCCTCATTGAATAAGATACGGTACAGCCTTTCGAACTTGTAATCCGAAACTTTACCATGCTTGTTTAAAGCTTTTAATACTTGCTCAGGACTTCTCATAATGTCTCACACATTTTCCATTATTTGTATTAAGTTATCTAACTGCTTCCCTTCGCCATGTACAAGGCTTTCCCTTGCTCGGACTACTACGGAAGCTCCGTTCCCATGTCAGATATTCAGGGTCCTATGCCCATAGCCTTACGGCATTCTGATTTAGGGAATCCCCATTTGCTTTCACAATAACTGTTTGGCTCGGCAGACTGTCGGATGCGACTTACGTTCCTATTCCACTTATTGTGGTTGCTCTGAAGCCAGCTCCTGCTCCATTGTAATTTCGGTTTACATGGGGTGCTTCAGCCCGACGTGAATCAAATACCTTTCGTCGGGGCTGGTACGTGTGCAGCAGAACTATCGTTCAACCAATCAGGCTTCATCCTTGTGTCTGTCTTTTCCTCTCGCCATGCAGTCGCAGCTTGGTATTTAGCTGACTAATGACTTTACCGACATGCTTTTGTCACCTTTGGATTTCTCCTCCAGCTAAGTCGTTGAGGATAGGTCTGTTGAACTCTAACCTAATCTCTTGCCATAGAGATATTTATTGTGTAGCCTATATGGGCGCATCAAAGTCATACCATAGGTTGCGTTCGGTATTCACCTTGAAGGACGGTTCGCACTCGTCCCTGAAAGGTGACTTGTACCATAGGCTGCCGCCCTGCTGTCTTGCCGGGCTGTAGCCAAGACTGTGCAGATATTCCTCTATGCGTATCTGTTTCGCTTCATTCGTATTCATGTAGGTTTCTGTTTAAGTGGATATTGTTTTTTTCTTTTCGCCCGTACCTTTCCGTATATTACGGGCTGTATCCACTTTACTTTACTTCCGTATATATATGGTACGGGAATAAAGTAAAGTGCTTTTATCAGCAACCGGAACACTTCACTTTACTCTGACATATATATATACCCTGACTAAAGTAAAGTGGTTTCCGGTCTGTGCCGCTAATAGTGGAAGTCAGGGTTGAAGGTGTATTTCCTGCCGTTCTCCTGCACTATCATCCGCTTGCTTTTGAGTACGGTGATGAGTTTTACCACCTTGTTGTCTCCAAGCGTGACACCGACAGAGGCGTATGCTTCCTGCAAGGCTTCCGCAAGTTCCTGATAGCCGTATTCGTCTTTCAGGGTGAACGCCGCTTCCAGTGCGATGCGGTGCTGCCGCTCGGTGATGTCCTTGTACGGGTCGAACTTCTCCCTGTTTCCTTTTGTCTCATCCTTGTCCTTGAACAGGTAGTCTTCCAGCAGCTCGGGCAATGCTTCCTCATTGATGCGGAATGCGAACGGTTCGAAGTCCACCGCCCTGATATGTGCGGTTTTGACCGTACTTATGTCGGGATTCTTGCTGTCCTTCTCCACTTGCAGCACCGTTTCCGCCTTGTTGCTTAGCTCGGTTCCGATGTGCCCCCTTGCGTTCTCGTCCC
>OMBR01001263.1_pt1 | contig 9718 bp, 10 predicted proteins | sample 1674041 | NCBI WGS metagenome assembly OMBR01 (sample SAMEA103958138, study PRJEB25191) | human gut metagenome | biome: human-associated habitat [ENVO:00009003]; feature: intestine environment [ENVO:2100002]; material: feces | place: Germany | collected 2013/2015
CCTCCACATTGGTACCGTGGACTACGGGGAAAGCCACGTCGATCTCTACCGGTTTCTTCCCGCCGAACAGCTTCACCGGGAATGGCGTCAGGAATACCTTTCCATCCTCATTGGTCATAATGACTCTCTGGGATTTTTTCAACAGTTCGTCGATATTTTTATAGGATTCGATCTTGCCGATCTCCTCACCGATGTACATTTCATTGCGCTTGGTCATATAGACCGGGATTACTTCGTATTTGTCAGTATCCATGTTCATGACAGCCTGGATACCGGAGATCACTGATACTTCGTGTTCTACACTCTTGCCGCCAAACAGCATTGCTACTCTTGTCTTCATTTATTTTCCCTCCTGAATTTTCCTACTCTCTGCCAACTATCCGGAACCTCTTTCACAAAATTGCCTCTGAATCTTCTAATAGTTATCCGTCAGGTCATTCTCTAATAAAATATACTTATGTCCCTGCCCTTTAATGGCATAGGCGTAAGATACAGCTTCCTCCAGCTTGTCGAATACCAGGCATTTCTCTTCCGGAAATCCCTTCTCCAGCACGCCCTCCCTGATGGGCTCGGTATGTCGTCTGCCCACTAACAGGATGTAATCGCAGCAATCCGCTGCGTAGTTACCGAATTTATGATTGTATTCCGCTTCCTTATCACCCAGCTCCACCATGCCCGGCGTGATCAGGATCCGGATACCGTCAAACATAGCCAGCGTCTCGACCGCTGCCCTGGAACCTACAGGGTTGGAATTGTAAGCATCATCGATGATCGTCACCAGACCGTGCTCCCGCATCTGCATACGATGGGGTACCGGCTCGATCCGGCGTACCGGGATCCGCAGTTCCTGCAGCGTCATACCCATTTTATGAGCGACCGCGATAGCCCCCACCACATTGATGACATTGTGGGCACCGATGAGACGCATCTGGAATCTCTCGCTCTCGCCGTCCGGGGTCACTACCGTGAACTCCGTACCTAACTGGGATACCTTCACATCTTTGGCACAGTATCCTGTCCCTTCCGTCTCAGAATAATAGAAGATCTTCTCCGGGATCTGATCATACGCGGGAGAAGCTGCCTGTTGCTGAATATAATCGTTGTCACCGTTCAAGAACAGCATGCCGCCTTCCGGCAGGGCATCCGCCAGCTCGAACTTCGTCTTCTGAATATTCTCCATGTTAAAAAAGGTCTCTAAATGCTGCGGTCCGATAGATGTGATCACACCGTGATCGGGATGCACCATATCGCAGATCTCCTTGATATCGCCCACATGGCGGGCACCCATCTCGCAGACGAAGATCTCCGTGGTGGGCTTCAGGGAACCGCGGATGGTCCTCACCACACCCATAGGCGTATTGAAACTCTCGGGCGTCACCAGTACGTTATATTTTTCCTGTAAAAGTGTCTGCAAATAGAACTTCACACTGGTCTTGCCGTAGCTGCCGGTCACACCGATGACAGTAAGTCCCGGAACGCTTTTCAGCTTTCTCACAGCGTCATTGATATAATGCTGATTGATCCCCGCCTCCATGGGATGATTGATGACATTAGCCACAATATCCAGAAACAGATTCACAGATACCAGGATCAGGCACAGTCCCGGGATCCGCTTCATTCCGCCCAATCCACACACCAGAGCGAATACCGCAGCCGTAAGGATCAGCTCCGTAGCGAGCAATCTCTTGACCCGGGCGGTATACACCAGCTTTTTCTTCGTGTTCATCCGCTTCATGGCACGATATACCACGATGATCACGAACAGTACCAGATACTCGAAGATTTCAAGGGCAAGATATGGGAACACACAGGTCACAATGCCCAGTGCCAGGCCAAAATAGAGAATCCATTGCAGCCGGAACTTCTTCTTCAGCCAGTGAAGGTGTTCTTTATTCTTATAGCCGTTCTGCTGGAACATATGAATATTATACCTCATGGTATAAAAATATGCCGGAACAGCAAGCACGACCGCTATCAGCACACGTATGATCATTTCAGATATGCCTCCATAATTCCCCGGAACTGTGCCGGCTTCTCAAGGAAAGAAAAATGACCGGTTCCCGGGATCACTGCCAGGCCGCAGTTGGGTATCTTCTCTTCCATAATATGTGCATCCCGGATAGGAGTTGCCGTATCCTGATCTCCCCAGATCAGCAGCACTTCCTGACGGATCTTCGGAAGCAGCTCCGTCAGATCCTCATTCACCGCCTTCACCATACACTGACGCATCATGGGTGTCGCATTGCGGTAGTCTGCCGATCCCTGTCGGCTCCTCCAGTCATCGATCACCTCCGGGAACATGGCATAGATCAGCTTCATGTTCAGGAATTTCTTCAAAATCTTGTACTTGCGGATCTTCCATTTCTGTGCAGTAGTCCGCACCGGCAGGACACCGGCACTGTCGATCAGGATAATATTCGTGATCTCAAAAGGGATGCTCTCTCTGGCTGCCAGCTTGATGATCACTCGTCCGCCGTAGGAATGCCCGATGAGGGTGGCCTGCTTTACCTGCATTACTTCCATAAATCTGCAGAAAAAGTCCGCAAATCCGTCCACATCCCAGGGTTCCTTCGGTTCATCGCTGCCGCCGAAGCCCGGGAAATCAAACTGGATCACACGGTACCTGCTGCCGTCTATCACACCGGCTACGGAATCATACACTCCCAGATCCGTACCCCAGCCCTGTAAGATCACGACTGTCTTATCGCCGGTACCGGTTGTTTTATAACATATATTATATCCGTCTACTACTATATTCATTGAAAACCTCAATCAGTGTCATTGCTGTTACAATCTTTTATTATAATCGGAATCTGTTACAATGGCAACCGAAAACAACTCCGACGGCACCCCGTTTCTATGATAACTGTTCCATCTCTGCCTGAATCTCATCCTCGGTTGCCGCCATGGCTTGCAGCGTCATGGTCAGAAGTTTTTCCAGATCCCACCCCAACTGCTCAGCCCCACGCTCGATGACCTCACGGGAGCAGCCGGCAGCGAAGCCTTTGCTCTTATATTTCTTTTTTAAGGACTTTAATTCCATGTCTTTCGTACTCTTGGAAGGACGCATCAGCGCTGCTGCCCAGATCAGTCCGGTCAGTTCATCTGCCGCAAAAAGTACTTTCTCCATCTCATGTTCCGGAGCCACGCCGATCGTCTCCCCACAGCCTACGGTGATGCCGTAACCATGAGATACTACCCCATGAATGATATCCTCTCCCACGCCGGCTTCTCTGAGCATCTCGGGAGCCTTCAGGCAATGCTCTTCCGGATATAACTCAAAATCAATATCATGAAGTAGTCCCACAATGCCCCAGTATTCCGCGTCCTCTCCATATCCCAACTCTTTTGCATACCATTTCATCACCGCTTCCACGGTCAGGGCATGCTGGATATGAAAAGGATCCTGATTGTATTTTTTTAATAAAGTGAATGCTTCGTCTCTTGTAATGTGTTCCATATTGAGTGCCTCTCTATCATCTTTATATGGTCAAATCCTCCGACCACAAGGAACCCTCTGTAAGTCCCCGTTCCGTAAGCCAATTATCCTCCACCGAGACATATTTTTCAACTCCGGATTCATCCACAAGAGTCACCAATACCTTCGGGTCCTGTCCGGGTAAGCAATCCTCACAGCCGTAATCTCCGTCAAAAATCTGTCGGATCTTCCATGTCGCCATCGTCATCCTCCTCTGTATCAATCCCAAGTCCCTGCATCAGAATACGATTCCATTCCGCATTATTACTTTCCAGTTCTTTCTTCTGCATAATACGATTGCGGTCACTTAGGATCGCCAGCATTTCGTCCGCGATCTCCTCCGGCGGCAGATCAGAATAATGACACAGATAACCGATCATACGGCTCGCCGTAAAATCCGTATTCAGATTCTTCGTCACCAGATCACAGAAATCTTCCGGATAACCGCGGGATATGAGCATTTTATATAATTGCATACTTTGGGGAGATCTTGGTTTCATTCTGCCTTTACCCTTTCCATCCTATACTTAATATCAATTTCATAACAATTCATTAATCATTTTTTCAACTGCTTCGATATAATCGTCTATTTGTTTTCTCTTATACACACATATATATGATGGATGATGAATTGGAACATAATAGGTTCCATTACATTCTGTATAATGATATTCGAAATCATTCCACTTTTCAAAATCTAAATGTAAATGCCTTGCGACAGAAGAATAAACTTTTTCTCCCAACAAAAATACAATTTTAGGTGACATCGCATTAATTTCACTTACTAAATTGTCAAAACATTTATCCATTTCTTTTTTACTGGGATAACGCAATTTCTGTTGTTCCGTAAGCGGAAGACACTTTACCAGATTGGTTTTATAAGTACTGACTTCATTACACATCTCTTCTATCTTTTGTATCAGCTTTCCAGTATTTGTCTGCTCTGATAAAGGTCTTTCCTCTTCAGATGTAATTTTTTTAGCAGACAGTCCAACCCAAAAAACCTGACACGGTCTTTCCGAATCCAACAATGGTCTTTGATTATTGCATAATCCGCATTTACTACACATCCGTATATCTTCAAGCATTTCCTTCCCCTATCTCTTGTGTTTTGATAATATATTGGTTCAAAATTTCATCTGAAACTTCGCTATAGTTACCAAAATCAAAGTTAAATTGGTTTCTTCCCTTGAATTTACTTATTATGTCATTAAATTCACATTCATGGACAATTCCCTTCTCAGACACAATGTCATTATACAACTTTGTTCCATGATATGGTCTGAATTGAAAAACACTCGTTCTAAAATTGCCCTCTGTTGTCTGTGAAATATTGCTAATTTTTCTTGCCAGTTCAAATGTTTGTTGGAAATCACATTCCGTCTCTTGTGGAAAACCATAAATGAAATATCCTTTTAAGTCAATACCCTCCTGCAAAATTTTTTGAGCCACTTCTATAACATCTCCAATACTTCCTACTTTGTTGATCTTTTTTCTCATGGATTCTGATCCGGATTCTATTCCCATAAATAGTTCTCTGCAATTAGCCCCTTTCAATTTTTCTATATCATCTAAATTTGGCTTTAAAGAAAGCACATGCGCCATTCCTCTCCAACTCAATTGCGGATATTCTGAAAATACATGTATTGCCTGTTTTATACGCTGTTTATTGCTCAGAAATAAATCATCCAAAACCCTGATACTTTTCACCTCCGGATACATCTTTAATATATCGTTGATTTCATTCACAATGCTTTGTTCTGATCTAATTCTGACAGGAATCCCTCCGTTCACACTTCTTGCCCCTCCGCAAAAAGCACAGTTGTAAATGCATCCTCTCGATGTTACCATTGCTATTTCTCTTTCGCCATAATGATTTTTTATTATTTCATCGTGGAAAAATTTTCTATTCAATACAATATCTGAAATATCTCTTGGAAAAAATTCTGATTCTGCATCTACTCTAAAAACTTTTATATTTTCAATTTTTTTAATTGGTTCTACCTTTTTGTTATCTAAAATAATTGTTGGAATAATATATTCGCCATCACCTATAATAATATTCATTCTGTTCGTAAGATTCCATTTTACAATTTCCTCATAAATGCTGCCCACTACCGGTCCACCAATAAACCACTCACATTTCACCTTGGTCTGTTCGCAAATATCCTTTACCAATTTATAGTTTTGGGTAAAAATATTTATTCCGACACAATCCGGCTGTTTCTCCTCTATATATTTAACAATATCTTCTACCGACTTTCTTTGTTTCACAGCATCCAGTATTTCAACCTGAATCCCGGCCTTCTCTACATATGTAGCTATATATCCAAGTCCAAGCGGTGAAAGATAGTTTTCTCCTTCTGCGGCAACATCCCAAAATATAGGCGAATTAATAAGAATACATTTTTTCATTTCCTTTTCACCTCTTTTACAATATGTTCAACGATAGTATCTACATTTTTATCCAATTCGGTACAGTTATTTATTTCTAAAACCGATATTCCATTTTTCTTCAATATTTCTATTCCTTTTTCCATATAATACAGTTCTTCATCCGATCGATTATTCTTTTCAAACCTTGTTAGTTCAGCACGATCAGATAATCTTTTCTGAAGAGTCCCCACATCAGCCATAATCGTAACTTGAAGATCCGGACGTATTATCAGTGCGTTTAAATCCATTATATAATCAGCATTCACTCCATCCATTCTTTGCAATATCAATGATGATAAAATATAACGGTCTGTAATGACAATGTTGCCATCATAAAGCATAGGTTCAATTTCATTTTTAATATGTTCGTATCGATCTGCCGTTACCATACATGCAATGGCTTAATCCCTTGTGTCCTTCTGCATATTTTCGCACAAATTCTCCCAATATAGAATTTGTCGGTTCCCTCGTCACTTTTACTTTATACCCCATCAAACCCAGTTTTTCTGCTATTGCATTAATTACTGTGGTCTTTCCACTTCCATTAGGTCCATCTACTGCCACAAAATAACCAGTATTGTTCGTTCTGCTTTGCATTAAATTTTCCTCCTTCGTTAATGTACTTATATAATATTTATGGCTGAATATCTGTAATTCTTACAAATATTGCTTCCGGTCAAATAAAGTCATTTTTTAATAAAAGTTGGGATTAAAAACTCGAATCATACATATATAAGAATTAATTAGATGCATAAAAAAACTTCTATGCTTTATATCCACAATAGCATAGAAGTTCTTTGATTGCAATTACATTTATTGGAAAATTACGCCTTCTTAATATGGAAGATCACGCCGCTCTTGGGGTAGATCCACTCGTCCTTGATCGCAATGTCATAGAGTCCGGCTCTCTGGATGCAGGCTCCGACATTGGCAGTGCTTTCCTTATTGAGATAGGAATACATAGTGACATCCATTCCGTTCTTGTATTTCAGCTTGATATGGGGCTCCTTGGTCGGATCCACCAGAGTCACCTCGAAAATAGAGTTCCATACCCGGGGCATCTTGAAATAGATGCTGACCAGATGCTCCCCGCTTGCCTCGTTCCGGTCAAAATCCAGCTTGAATTTCAGGATAAATCCGTTGCTCTTGCGTTCTACTTCAAACTGCGCTTCGTCTTCATTATCTCCGCTGTTGTCAATTCGCAAGATCGGCATGAACAGGTCATTGATCACATCCCGTATCTTATCCGCGGGAATACTGTTGATGAAGTCCACGGCTTCCGGTTCCACCACCAGATCCTCATTGAAAATGCTCTTGGTGAAATCCGCATCCTGCCCGGTCTCCAGCAATCCACCGTCCAGACTCTTTTTATCATAGGCGAAACCGAGTCTGATCACATCGCCCGTGTAGTTCTCGTCTGTTCCTCCCAGACACTTTACGCTGAACTTCAATTCCTCATCGATCAGGTAATACTTTCCGTCTGTGGCTCCGGGGAATCCGGCTTTTACATATTCCTCTGTCAGATTCGGCTCCAGATTGATCGTGTAATCGAACATTTTCCGGATCCTGGCGCCTCTTGCCCTGTCAAAATATTTCTCCATATTGGTAGAAAGCATATCCACCGCATCTTCATCCTTTATCATGGAGGTAATGGTGGATTTCAGGAAAGTCTTTTTATCTTCATCGCTGAAAGAATCCAGGATCTCCGGCTCTCCCATCAGCGTCTTGGTGATCTGCTGGGAGGTCTCTCTGGCGTAGGCATCCTGGGTCAGCTTGTTGTTCAGTATATCGAATAACAGAAATGCCGCCAGCACACCGATGAGATTCCCCACAATATTGTCGATCAGGTCATCCAAGGTGTAACCGTTCTTCAGTGCCAGATAGGTATATCCCACAAATACCAGCAATAGTGCGATCAGCACCAGTACCATGGTAGCGGACAAGGTGTCCATCACACTTTTTTTCTTCTTTTGTTTCTGATTATCCATGAATTTCCTCCCTCGTAAATACGCCCTCATAGATTGCGGGCTTCCGCATGTAATATGCCCAGAACCGGTCACCGTAGTCATAATGCCACCATTCCGACGGCAGATTGGTAAATCCCGCATCTATCATAGCATAATAAAGCAAACGGCGGTTTTCACGGACCTGCTCGTCCTCTGCCCCCTGTACATGCTCCGGTGCCTCAAAATACGCTGCACAGGTCTTATCCGTAAAAGCATCGAATCCACATCCCATGGGAAGCTCTCTGCCCTCCGGATCCAGAAGCGTCAGATCAATGGCTCCTCCGGTGGTATGGGCGGGAGGCACCTTTGTATCCGGTACCGGGTCCGAGACAAATTTGCAGATCGCAGCTCTCCTTTTTGCCTCCGGCAGCTCTTCTAAATGAAAATCCCGGATGATGTCCACAGAATACTTTTCAAACAATTCATGCTGCAGTGCAAAGGGGCGCCAGGCATCCCAGATGCGGAACCGGTAACCGTCCGGCAGATTTCCCGCCGCCTTCACCAGCCTCTCATACATCTCCTTACGGACGAAGCACTTCTCTTCCGCATGGTCCATATGTAGGATCGGATACAGCATTTTCACATCCCACAGATCACAACTTTTCAATTCTATAAACGCGGAATCCACAAACGCACTGTCTATATAGCGCTCCGGATCTTCAATCGTTGGTATCGGCCTCATAGGATCAGCCTCCTTATTATTTATATTTATCATAATACCCCTTTCCCATCAGATATGGCAAGTATCTGGCACATTTCATATAATCAGATGCCCGGTGTTGACCTCGCTCCGGTCAAAATCAGTATTTGCAGCCCTGTTTCGCTGACAAATTATATTTTTCTTTTATTTTTTGATTTTAATAAGTGCCGTTGGTGATTTTGGCTTACCATCCCTATATATCTCCCCTGATTTCATAAGCGGATTTATAACTTCATTTAAGAATTGACTTCTACTCCGATAGTTAAGAGACATCTGTAGTTCCTTTATAGGCTTTGGTCCTTCCATCTTAAGAATAGCCATAACTTTTTCCGCATCTGTAAGGCTTTCTAAATCCAGTTCTATAGCCTCATCTCTAAATAATCTGTCATATAATCTCAAATTCAAAAATCCGGGATATATAGATACTACCGGCTGTAATTCATCTGGACTGGACTTGTAAGATTCCATCATGGTTTGAAAACCAGTTCCACCTCTCTCCATCAGATTTGCCACATCCAGACAAGCTGCTATGATGGCATTTCTTCTGATAGACGGTATAGAACCGGCTGGATATGCATTGTAATCTTTTGGCAGTAACCATGACCCCGGTGAAACTATTTCAATTCTGTCTGAATAGATATCAACATCAATCTGTGTTCCCGAAATAGAATAATCCCTATGGGCAATGGCATTTACCAATGCCTCTCTTACAGCTTCCTTAGGATACGATCTGATTTCATCCCGTCCACCCTTTTCTGTTTTTACCCAGCCTGTTTTGGTGTTTCGTTCAATAAAGTTTAATGCATTCTCAAATACGTTTGCAATAGAACCTCTTAATCTGCTGCTATCTAAAACAATACCTGTCTTGTTTTTCCCTTTCCATAAACGGCAGCATATCATTGTATCATCTTCATTATAGTTGTCTGAAAACATTATAAATCCTGATTTTGCATACCCATCTTTTGAAACTATTTCTTCGTTCTGCAATTCTTTCATTGTTGGAGCAGATTTATCTTGTCTGTATTCCTTACAAAGATTAAGGTATTCTGACCACTGATTATCAGTATATGCCACTTCGCTTGTCTCATTATCTACACC
>OMBR01001274.1_pt1 | contig 9628 bp, 6 predicted proteins | sample 1674041 | NCBI WGS metagenome assembly OMBR01 (sample SAMEA103958138, study PRJEB25191) | human gut metagenome | biome: human-associated habitat [ENVO:00009003]; feature: intestine environment [ENVO:2100002]; material: feces | place: Germany | collected 2013/2015
TGCCTTATCAAAAAGCTATAGGGTTAATATTTATATACAGGTTTATAGTGATAGGGCTTTAGTGAATCTGTATCAGGATATGTGCTTACAAGAACATAATCGAATGGAAATCAATTATGAAAAAGGACAATCTATATCATTCGATGAGAGAGAACAAGAAGAATTAGAGGAGGTCCTGGATTTATTCCCACCAATGAGATTCTGCGAAGCTGCAAATGACAAGAGCAGAAGATATCTTTGCAGTGCAGATTCGAACTATCGGAAAGGAATTACTATAGATCATCCTTTCATGATCTGGCTCATGAAGAATGCTGTCTTAATGAATAAATATTACCAAAGGCAGTTTAGACAGATCATAAACTGTCTTCGATATAGTGACGCAACAGTTATTATCTCTGAAGTAAATACTATTCGCCAGCAATTGAGCAACTTGAAGGAGCATCATGGAGTGGATGTGGATAATTTTCCACAACTTAGCAGGGACGATTTCTGGTATATGGAGGATGAAAGTGAGACTTTCGTATAGGTGGAAAGTAGAAAATTAATGAAACTACGTTCTTGGTATACAAGAAGCAAATTCATATAATAATAGTACAAGGACAGATTAGTTTGTCTGGGTGAGCTGACACCATAAAAATCTGACATTTTAGCCGGTTTGTAGGCTGGCAGGTTGGGGAGCAACAGAAAAACTCCACAGTTAGGGCGCATATAGAGAGGCGAACAGTTGGCAGACAACAGAAAAATCAGCATCAAAAGATAAAGAAAGGTTGTCCAAAAAGGACAACCTTTTTGAAGGTAATTGGGGAATATGGCAAAATACAATAAGAAAACGGCTTTGAAGGTCATTAGAGTCAAGAATTTGGGATTATAAAATCATTTGAGGGTCTGATGAAAGCCGGGCCCTCTATTTATATGTGAATAGAGAGAGGTACAAAGAGGAGAAGGTATATGACACAAGAAGAAAATTTATGTATTTATACAAAAGAAAATGATACAGAAGCACATTTTAGAAATCAGGAGCACATTATTCCGGCGTGCATTGGTGGGATACAAAAATTGCCGAAAGGATATGTCTCAGATGAAGTGAATACTTTGTTTTCGGCATTAGAATTGAAACTGGCGAGAAATTCACCAATTACACTTCCACGTATGTTTGTAGGTCCGGGAAAACGTGGAAGTCATAATCCCAAGAGACGCGGAGGAGCCAGTAAGATTGTCTCTGTGATGAAATCGAATGAAAATGGTATGTATAGTCTTGGATATATCCGAATGGGAACGCCTATTACCATTGACCAGATTCATATTACACAGATGGAGAACGGAAAACATCAGGTTTCGTTTTGCTTTGACACAGAAGAAGTGGATAAGGAGCATTATCTGGAAAAGGTGACAGAATGGATGCCGGAGGTGAAGTCGTTTGATGGACAGACTTGTGTGATAATAAGAGAAGAAGGGCTGGCTGAGAATGAAATTATACTGGGACAAGCGGGAAATCGATGGTATCTGGCAGCTCGCCCGGAAATGGATGAGGAAAAGCTGAAGTCAGAGACAGCAAAGGAAATCCGGTTGCTAGCATTAGCATGTGAACAGGAAATGTTAAATCAGTCTGCAACAAGTGAGGAAGAGAAGATACCATCTGGCATTGACGGTTTTGGAAATTTGTGTGTAGAAAAGAGTCAGGTAACTTCCAATATGCACCAAATGATTGATATGAATGCCTATAAGCGCGTCGTCGCAAAGATTGCATTTAATTGTCTTGCAGAAGTCCGTGGCAGAGACTACGTTATGCAACCGAAATTTGATTCTATACGTGAGGCTATATTAACAGGAGAAGAGATTAATCATGTAGTATTCTTTCAAGAGAGAGATAAAAAACACACGGAAGTTCTAGACAGTTTAGGAAATGCAAAAGGCTTTGGAGTCTGGAGACATACAGTAATCATTACATGGACAGGGGACAGGCTCGTGGCAGAGGTTATGTTGTATGGAACCTCTAGTCCTATGCTCGTAATTCTGGCACAGGAGAATTGCCGTGACTTTGGAATCATGGATGGATATGTGTGTGATTGGGAAAATCATAGAGAGATGCGATTTATGGATTATATTGAAAATACGGTGGCGGATGAGTAGAAAGCGTATGGGACATTCGGCGAAGTCAGACATAATCGGCTGGAAAAGAAAAAGATGCGGCAAAATACAAAGCATGTGGATATATACACATATATATGCTATAATAAATTAGTTTGAGGAAAATTAGCGTAATATAGTTATTAATTAAAGGAGCGTTGCAATGGCAAACAAAAAGCTTTGTAAAACCTTGAAAATAGTAGCCGGAGCAGCAGGTGTTGCATTTGTTGGTATGCGACTTATTGCAAAAAAGAAAAAGGCTGATTATACATATAAGAATGAATCGACAGAACGAAATCCGTTTGAAGGCAGGAAAGTTGTTTTTGTAAAAGATGAAAACGATGCAGAGAATGCGGATGGTGTCAGGGGACATTTAGAGGATGCAGGAATTTCTTGTAGCAAAGAGTCTTTTTATGGAAAATATGGTAAGAGAGCATTAGATGTCGCACTTTCATTTGGTGGGTTGGTTGTTTTATCACCTGTATATGCAACTATTGCACTTGCTATCAAGATTGAAGATCCTGGTCCGGTCTTGTTTACACAGAAGCGATTGGGACAGAACAAAGAATATTTTAAATTGCATAAATTCCGAAGCATGAAAGTATCTACCCCTCATGATGTGCCGACACATCAGTTGGAAAATCCGGATCAGTACATAACCAAGGTTGGCAAATTTATTCGTGCACATAGTTTGGATGAGTTGCCACAAATCTGGGATATCTTTGTTGGAAATATGAGCGTCATTGGACCGAGACCGGGCTTGTGGAATCAGGACCTGCTTACCGCAGAAAGAGATAAGTATGGTGCCAATGATGTGAAACCAGGATTGACTGGATGGGCACAGATTAACGGAAGAGATGAGCTGGAGATTCCCGTAAAAGCGAAATTGGACGGCGAATATGTGCAGAAGCAGTCATTTTTATTTGATATGAAATGCTTTTTAGAAACTATTTCTAAAGTTTCCCATGACGATAGTGTTGTTGAGGGTGGAACCGGAGAAATGAAAAAAAATAGTTACAATTATTCAGAAGGAAAAACAGATGAAGAACTGATTGGACATATTGGATTTGGTGAGACGGTAGAGGTGGATTTCAACACAAAGAAGAAAGTGCTGATTACCGGAGCCAGATCATATATTGGACAGTCGTTTATAGAATATGCACAGAAGTATTATCATGACAATTTTGAAATTGAAGAACTGGATTTGAAAGATGAATCATGGAAAGAAAAAGATTTTTCAATCTATGATATTATCTATCATGTGGCAGGAATTGCACATGCTGATGTTGGCAATGTATCTGATGAAACAAAAGAAAAATACTATCAGGTGAACACGGATCTTACGATAGAAGTAGCCCAAAAAGCAAAAGAGGAAAACGTAAAAGAAATTATCTTTATGTCATCTATGATCGTATATGGAGAGTCTGCTCCCTATGGGAAAAAGAAGATAATAGATGAAAATACTATTCCGACACCGGCTAATTTTTATGGGGATAGTAAATTACAGGCGGATGTAGCAATAAGAGAATTGGCGGATGATAACTTTAAGGTAATCGTACTCAGACCGCCTATGATTTATGGAAAAGGAAGTAAGGGGAATTACCCTGTTTTGGCAAAACTTGCAAAAAAACTCCCTGTATTTCCGGATGTGGATAATGAGAGATCCATGCTGTATATTGAGAACTTATGCGAGTTTTTATGCCAGGTAATGTTAGTGAGGAAAATAAGACGAAATGTGATTGTTTTGATTCCTCAGAATGCAGAATGGACAAATACATCAGTTATGGTTAGGCAGATTGCTAATATAAGTGGTAAGAAAATTGCTGTATTTAAAATAATGCGTCCAATGGTGGCTGTCGGAGGAAAAATGCCTGGAAAGATTGGTGGATTGATTAATAAAGCATTTGGAAATAACTGCTATGCACATGAATTGTCAAAGTATCAGGGAATTGATTATCAGAAAAGCACACTCGAGGAATCTGTTAAATTAACAGAGGCGAATATTGTGAATCAGAAGAAATGTGTATTAATGCTTGCATCTGTAGCATCTATGATTGACCAGTTTAATATGTCAAACATTGATATCCTGTTAAACATGGGATATAGAGTAGATGTGGCATGCAACTTTGGATTTGGAAGTACATGTTCAGATGAAAAAATTACTGAATTGAAGAGCAAGCTTAAAGAAAAAGGTGTAGAGTGTTATCAGGTGGACTTTACACGTAACGTAATGAATCTTATTCAGGATGATAAAGCGTACAGACAGGTTAGGAAGCTGGTGGAGAATAACCGATACGACTTAATTCATTGTCATTCACCTATTGGTGGTGTGATTGGAAGAATTGTGGCACATGAGACAGGAATCAAAGTAATCTACACGGCACATGGTTTTCACTTTTACACGGGTGGGCCTAAGAAAAACTGGATGATATATTATCCAATTGAAAAATTGCTTTCCAGATGGACAGATGTGCTGATTACCATCAATAAAGAGGACTATGGAAGAGCAAAACAAAAGTTTCATGCTAAAGAAACAAAATATATTCCGGGAGTCGGAGTAAACATAGACCGATTTGAACTTGGCCAGGAAGAACGGGAACAGAATAGAAAACTGAAAAGAGAAGAGCTTGCGGTTCCTGAAAAAGGATTTGTATTGCTTTCTGTGGGAGAATTGCAGGATCGAAAGAATCAGCGAGTTGTTATAAAAGCCTTGCATGAACTAAATAATCCGGATATTTATTATTGGGCTGTAGGCAAAGGAGAATTGTTTACAGAATATCAGCAGTTAATTGAAAAATATGGATTAAAGGATAAGGTCACGTTATTAGGATTTCGAACCGATATTGTAGAATTGTGTGATGCGGCAGATTGCTTTGTGCATCCATCTGTAAGAGAGGGATTAGGAATCGCGCCGTTAGAGGCAATGGCGGGTGGTTTACCTTTGATATCTTCCTATGTAAATGGAATAAAGGATTATACTGAGAATGGCGTAAGCGGTTGCTGCTTGATTGATCCTTTGTCTGTAGAAGAAATGAAGAAAGCTATTCAAAAGATGTATGAAAATGTGGAATTTAGAAAAAAGTGTGGAATAAATAATTTAAAAACCGTAAAAAGATTTGATATTAAGAATACGGACGAGATTATGAAGGACATTTATTCTCAATTCCTATAAGCAGAAACGGTAAAAGATTTATGAAGATATTAGTACTATCATATGAAGCGTGGAATGATATAACAAACGGAAATAATGTAACATCAAACTGGTTTGAGGGAATGGACGCCGAATTTGCAAATATTTATGCAAGCCCGGGGGAACCTTATAATCAATGCTGCCAGAAATACTACCAGATCACTGACAGTATGATGCTTAAAAGTATTATATCCGGAAAAAAAGCAGGAAAAGAAGTAGTTTGGTTACAGAATACATCCCAGGACAAAAATTCATTAGCAGAAGAGGAACCGCAAAAATTATATAGATTCTTAAAGTCTATAAGTGGTGATTGGTTAAGATTTCTTCGAGAAGTATTGTGGTTGTGGGGAAAATACGATATTGAAGGAATGAAAAAGTTTATTGATGAATTTCAACCGGATATTATATTTAGCGAAAGAATGGCATCTTGCAAGATGCTTCGATTAGAAAAGATAGTATCCGGGATATCGAGCGCCCCCCTTGTGGCATTTACAGGAGACGATGAATATTCATTACGACAATTCAAATTTTCTCCGCTATATTGGATTAATCGATTCATGGTACGGCGTAGATTGCGAGATATGGTCAAAAAATATAAGATATATTATACGCTGTCTTATGAACAATTGGAGGATTATAAGAAACGTTTCGGCTGCAATATGAAAATATTGCAGAAATGTGGTACACTCGTAAATGATGAATATATAGCCAGACCGATTAATTCACCAATTAGAATTATATATGCTGGAAAGCTTTATATGAATCGTTGGAAGGCATTGATGGATATTGTAGAAATTTTAAGGGAAGTTAACAAGGATAGTGTTAAAATGGTACTTGAGATTTATACAAAAGACCAGCTTACAAAGAAACAAAATGCAATATTAAATGATAACATCAATAGCTATGTAAAAGGGGCAGTGTCACAAGAACAATTAGCGGAGATATATAGAGAAGCCGACATTGCACTGCATACGGAATCACAACAGTTAAGCCAGAGGCTGACAACCAGATTATCGTTTTCTACTAAAATAATTGATTGCCTGTTTAGTGGATGTGCAGTTCTTGCATATTGTTGGAAAGAACAATCGGGGTGGACCTATTTAAAGAGAGAAGATGCAGCAATTTGTGTAGAATCCAAAGAAGAACTAAGGCGTAGCCTGCAAAAGCTTTGTGATCATCCGGATCTCATTGAAACATATGCGCAAAAGGCTTTCGTATGCTGTAAGAAAAACCATCAGAAAAAAATAGTTCAAGAAAATTTATTGAAAGATTTTGAAATGATATGTAATAAATAAAACATAGGATGGAATGTAATGGATAAATTAGTGAGCGTAATTGTTCCTGTGTATAATGTAGACAGGTATCTCGGAAGATGCATCAAAAGTATTATGCAGCAGTCATATCGAAATCTGGAAATCATATTAGTAGATGATGGATCAACGGACAATTCAGGTACCATATGTGATACATTTAAGGAAACAGACGACAGGATCATAGTAATCCATAAGGAAAATGGGGGATTGTCTGATGCCAGAAACGCAGGAATTAAAGTGTTTACGGGCGAATATGTTACTTTTATTGATTCGGATGATTATGTGTCATCTGATATGATATCATCGATGCTGACAGTTTTAAAACAATCATCTTGTCAGATAGTACAATGTGAATTTGTCAGAGGGAAGGATGATGCTTATAAATTTACCGGAAATGGAAAATATAAAGTATATAATAAAAGAAATGCTTTTGAAAATAGGGATGTACATGTGTGTGCACCCGGAAAATTGTATGAGAGTTCAGTTATAAAGGACAGATATTTTCCCAAAGGTAGAATCAATGAGGATGAATACTATACCTATAAATGTGTTTATGAGAGCGATGGAATAGCGGTCATGTCAGATGGCTTGTATTACTATTTCCAACAGCCAGATAGCATAATGCACAAGAAAAAAGCCTATTTGAACATAGATATATTGGATGCATTTGATGAAAGAATAGAATATTTTCGCAACAGACAGGAAGAAAGATTGGCGATTATATCGCAAAAGGAAAAATGCATCAGAGAAACATTACTCTATGCAAGAGCAAAAGATTGTGTCGATGAAAAAGAGAAGAGAGAATATTTGAAGAAAATGTATAAAGCGGAGTATTTTCAAATTAAGGGAGAGCGCTTTGGCATGAAAGAGAGCATTTTTTTAAAAACATATTATTATCTCCCGTTTGCTGTAAATATCCTTTTAGAGAGAAAAATCAGATGATGAGAATTGCGCAAATTAATACAACGTATGGAAGTGCTGACAGCACGGGGAGAAATGTAAAAGAACTTCATGAATTTTTTAAAGAAACCGGCTGTGAATCCAGAGTATATGTGACACGAATCAACAACAAGGAAGAAGAAAAAACATCGGACATTATTCTTTTTTCTAATAAATTGGATGAAAAAAGTCATGCAATATTGTCAAGAGTAACCGGATTTCAAGGGTATTTTTCACATATTACTACGAAAGCACTGATAAGAGAATTAAAACAGTATTGTCCCAGCGTTATCCTTTTAAATGTTCTTCATAGCAATTGTATTAATTTTGAACTATTATTTAGGTATATAGCTGAAAACCAGATACCGGTAATCTTTGTTTTACATGATTGTTTTTTCTTTACAGGACATTGTTGCCATTATATTGATGTAAAATGTGAAAAGTGGAAAAAAGAGTGTGGCGGATGTCCATCTATGAGAAAATGGAATAAAAGTCTTTTTTTTGACACATCGAGAAGGGCATTAGCAGATAAGAAAAGATGGTATGATGCTATTAAGATAAAAGGAGTAATTGCAGTATCTCATTGGTTAGAAGACGAAGCAAGACAATCGATTTTAAAAGATGCCCGGATTACCACTGTTTATAACTGGGTAGATCAGACAATCTTTAAACCCACTGTAGAATTTCCAATTGAATGGAAGAACTTTAAGGGAAAACAGATTGCGTTGGCAGTTGCGTCCGTCTGGGGAGACGATAAAGGACTTCAGGAAATTAAAAGAGTGGCATTGGAGTGCCCGGAACTGATAATCGTCATGATTGGAGCTAATATAAATGGTGTAGAAACAATGGAAAACATTTATACAGTGGGGATTGTAAATAATAACACAAAGTTGGCTGAATACTATTCAGCTGCAAGTGTTTTTCTGAATCCTTCCAGGCAAGAAACCTTCGGAAAGACAACGGCAGAGGCGTTGGCTTGTGGAACCCCGGTTGTAGCATATAGAACTACGGCATGTACGGAACTGATTGACGATACCAGAGGAGCATTGGCTGAGTTGGGCGATGCTGCAGGGTATATTAGGGAAGTTAAAAAGGTGTTGAAGAACGGTAAGGGGTATTATAGGGGAGCGGCACTGGATTTTGCACATAGAAAATTTGATAGTAAAACGAATATGTTGCAATATATGGACGCAATACATTCACTAATTGAGGAAAATTGAACTTATGAATATTTACTTATTTAATATGCTTCTTACTATTTTTTGGGGAAGTATCCTTTTGAATAAACGTAATCCACAGAAGAAGATATTTATAGGTATAGTATCTTTGCAAATGATTTTAATATCAGCATTAAGAGATATTTCAATTGGAGCAGATACTTGGAACTATGAAAATCATTTCCGTGAATTAATTGAACTGGACATGTATTCCTGGAAAAATCTATTTTTAAGAATTTTTCAATTTGGAAATTATAATTCACGAGATGTGGGATCGGAGTTGGTGACAAAATTATTTGCAACATTAATTCCAAACTTTCGGATATATTTGTTTGCAGTAGCAATTTTTGTATGCTGGGGATTAGGAAGGTTTTTATATAAGTATTCGGAAAATCTATGCTTGTCTTATGTAATATTCCAATCCTTTTTATTCCAATTTTTCCTGCTTACAGGTATTCGTCAGACGATTGCAGTGAGTCTGGTTGTTTTTTGGGGATATGATTTAATTCTTGATAAAAAGCCTGTGAAATTTTTGCTGTTGTGTTTGGTTGCAATGACATTTCACAGTACTGCAATTATTATGCTGCCGTTTTATTTTGTATGTAATTATAAAAAGGACTATTTGGGTAAATACATAATAGCAATTGGGGCGTCTGTGGTATTTATGCTGTTTGGCTCCAAAATTTTTCAATATATACCGCTAGGAATGTTTTCCAATTATGCAACTTCCCAGGGAATAGGATCGTATACGTTTATATTCTTAATGCTGTTAATTGTGATAGCAACGGGACTTCTTGACAAGTCACATTATTTGAAGATACGGGATCAACGGGACAGAAATA